>OFTY01000731.1_pt1 | contig 19752 bp, 23 predicted proteins | sample 1775061 | NCBI WGS metagenome assembly OFTY01 (sample SAMN08195773, study PRJEB24354) | sludge metagenome | isolation source: sludge from phenol fed wastewater aerobic bioreactor B | place: India: Nagpur | collected 2016-09-16 | reverse complement strand
GGCCTGCTCGCGGCCCTTCACGTCGCCGCCGCCACGACGCTGCGCCAGAGGGAGATCACCTGGTTCGAGATGCGCAGCCGCTATTGGGCGCATCTGATCGAGGCCATCGCCTATGTCGAGACGATCCGGCGCAACAACGAAACGCCCGGCAACAAGCAATGGGCGAGCATCGAGGACGCCGGTTTCGGCAAGGGCTATGTCGCCACGCTCGACGTCTGGCGCGACTATCTCGAAGCTATCAACGCGCTGCGCAACGACAAGGGCATGGCGATCATCCAGACCGCCCACGCCGAGGTCAAGCGCTTCGATAGCCCCGAAAGCGAGCCTTACGATCGCTATCAGATCAAGCTCGACAAGCGCGCTTCGGCGCTCGTCCAGGAACACGCCGACATGGTGCTGTTCGCCAATTTCAAGCCTGCCGCTGTCGTCAAGACCGACGTGGGCATGAAGAAGATCGCGCGTGCCGTCGGCACCGGAGACCGCGTGATCTACACCGAGGAGCGCCCCGCGTTCCTCGCCAAGAACCGGCACCAATTGCCGGAACAACTGCCGCTTTCGTGGTCCGCTCTCGCGGATGCGATGGCCGCAGCATCTGCACAGGCCAAAGCGGCCTGATCACAACCTGACTGACGAAAAGGAACAAACATCATGGCTAATCTCGGAGGCACTTATCAGGCCGACGCCAACAATGTCTCGGGCGACTATACACCGGTCCCCGCTGGCGACTATATCGTCCAGATCGAAAGCAGCGACATCGAGGACGGCTCGAAGCCGGGCAGTCGCTATGTCCAGCTCGAAATGGTCATCCTCGACGGGCCGGAAGCCGGGCGCAAGCTGATCGATCGCCTCAACCTCTGGAACAACAACCAGCAGGCGGTCGACATCGCGCAGCGCAGCATGAACGCGCTCTGCGTCGCCGTCGGCAAGCTCGCGGTTTCGGACACCAATGAACTGCACGGCATCCCGATCATCGCGACCGTCAAGGTCGATCCCGCCAAGCCCTATATGAAGGATGGCGTCGAGCATCCTGGGAGCCCGCAGAACAGCATCCGCACTTATAAGCCGAAAAGCGCCGGCGCCGCGGCGCCGAGCGGCGGCGGATTTTCGGGGCAGGCATCTAGCGGCACGGCCGCTCCCGCATCTGGCGGCGGTCTGCCGTGGAAACAGAAAGCGGCGTAACCGTCCACGCGCTGTAAACTGCCGGGTGGGTCGTTTGATCCCTTCCCACCCGGCGCCTTCCCCTGACTGACGAAAGTAGGAGGTGGCGGTGGTCGCCATACCCGATAAACGCGATCCGGCGCTAGCCCTCGCGGATGAAGCCCTCGTTGCGCGCCAAGAGCCAAGATTTCGTGCCTATCTCGGCATGTCGCAGATCGCCGCCGAGTGCAGCCGCCAGCTTTGGTATAATTTCCGCTGGGTCATGCGCCCGGCCTTCGACGCCGCAACGCTCAAGCGTTTCGATGACGGGCATCGCAGCGAAGCGGTGCTAATTGCCCGCCTCAAGGCTGTCGATTGCCTTGAGGTCCACGACACCGACGAAAATGGCGATCAATTCGGATTCCGCGACTTCGGCGGCCACTTCCGCGGCCATATGGATTTCGTGGTTCTCGGTTTGCCGCAGGCACCGAAAAGCTGGCATGTCGGCGAAGCGAAGGCTTCCGAAAAATGGACCGACCTCGACAAGGCGCGGGCCGCTGTCGGCGAAAAGAACGCGCTCGCGAAATGGAATCCCGTATATTACGGCCAGGCCGTCCTCTACATGGATTATGCCGGGCTCGATCGCCATTGGCTCGTCTGCACCTCGGCTGGCGCCCGCAAGGAAACAGCGGTGCGGACCAATGCCGACCCCGCCCATGCGCTCGTTCTCAAGCAGAAAGCCGAGCGCATCATTTTCGCGGCTCGCCCGCTCGACAAGATCGGAAGCGTCGACAGCTTCGCTTGTCGCTGGTGCGACTTCGCAGACATATGCCATCGCAACAAGGCGCCCGAGCGCAACTGCCGGACCTGCATCCACGCAACCCCAGAGCGCACCGGCGGGTGGACGTGCGGCCTGCCGTCCGAGCCGATCGCGATCACGCTCAAGCAGCAGGAAGCGGGATGCCCGCAGCATCGCTTCATCCCGGAACTCGTCGGCGGCGATCAAACTGACGTCCGCGGCAGCACGATCATCTATCGCCGGCCCGATGGGAGCGAGTGGGCCGACGATGGGAAGGCGGTGCCGGCATGATCTCGAACCGCATCAAGCCGCGCGAACGCGATGAAATTGTCGCAGCGCTCAAACAGCGCCCGCCTATCGCCTTTCGCCGCATCGCCGAAAAATTCGGCCGTCACCCACAGACCATTGCCGCAATCGCAAAGGCCAATGGCGAATGGAGGCACGGCAAATGACCCGCCTGCAGCTTCGCCCCTATCAGGACGCCGCTCTGTCCGATCTCTGGAACTGGCTCGGCAGCAATCCAGGCAATCCGCTCGTCGTTCTGCCGACTGGCGCAGGTAAATCGCTTGTCATCGCCGAGTGGTGCCGCCTCATGTTCGACGTCGATCCGCACTCGCGCGTGATCGTCCTGACGCACGTCCGCGAGCTCGTCGCGCAAAACTATGCCGAACTCATGGGCCTATGGCCCGAGGCGCCCGCAGGCATCTATTCCGCCGGCCTCAACCGCCGCGACATGGGCGCGCGCCTGATGTTCGCCTCGATCCAGTCGGTCCACCGCAAGGCGTTTCAAATCCAGCAATGCGACTTGGTGCTGGTCGACGAGGCGCACCTTATCCCGCGCAGCGCAGACACCATGTATGGCCGCTTCCTCGCCGACCTCAAGACCATCAACCCGCATATTCGCGTGGTCGGGCTGACCGCCACCCCGTTCCGCCTCGACAGCGGCCGCCTAGACCAAGGCGATGACGCAATGTTCGATGCGATCGCGCATGAAACAGGCGTGCGCGGGCTTTTCGAGGATGGCTATCTCTGCCCGCCGCGCAGCTATCGCCAGAAAGCGCAGATCGACACGTCGCGCGTCGGAATTCGCGCTGGCGAATTCATCTCGGCCCAGCTCGAAAGCGCGGCGATGGATCCAGAGACGATCAACGCGATCGTCGATCGCATTTGCGAGGCTGGCGCGGATCGGCGCGGCTGGCTCGTATTCGGCTGCACCGTCGCCCATTGCGAGGCACTGGCCGAAGCGCTGCGCGAGCGCGGGCATGACGGTCATGGTGTTTTCGGCGATACGGAAAAGAAGCTGCGCGATCGATATATCGCCGACTTCAAGGCTGGCCACCTTCGCTTTCTCGTCAGCCAAGGCGTCCTGACGACGGGCTTCAATGCGAAGCATGTCGATCTTGTCGCGCTGGCGCGTCCCACCAAGTCGACCGGGCTCTATATCCAGATGATCGGCCGCGGCACGCGCCTGTCGCCAGAGACGGGCAAGACCGACTGCCTGGTTCTCGACTTCGGCGGAAACATCGCGCGGCACGGTCCGTTCGACGATCCCTTCATCCCAGCTGCGAAGGTGAAGGGCGAGGGCGTGGCGCCGTTTAAGGAATGTCCAGAGTGCGAGCTTGCCGTCGGCACCATGACGAAATTTTGCCCAGCCTGCGGCTATGAATTCCCGCCTCCCGAGCGCACCGTCTCGCCCAAGCATGATGAAAAGCCGGTCCTGTCTGTTGAACCGGATTGGATCGCGGTCGACGAGGTTCTTTACCATGTCCACAAGAAGGAAGGGAAGCCGGACAGCCTGCGCGTCGAATATCGCTGCGGCCTGACCTTCCACAAGGAATGGGTTTGCTTCGATCATGGCGGCTATGCCCGCACGAAGGCTGAGGGGTGGTGGATCCGGCGCGCTGGCGCTCCTGTCCCCGCCAATGTTGCCGAGGCGCACGACCTCGCACTCATGGGCGAATTGCCCACGCCTTCCGCGATCATGCTGCGGCGGAATGGGAAATATGACGAGATAGCGGGCTATCAGTTCCCGGCGCGCACGCAGGGGATTGCCGCGTGAGCGCCTGCATCTGCGGACGCGCGCCGCGTGGCTTTGCCTATCGCCGTCCCGGCGATCCCTACGCCCAATATCATCCGGCCTGCTCGATGCTGTGCCTCGATTTCCTCGTTCGCTCGAAAGGAGAAAACCCCGTGAACCTCGCCCCCATTGAAGCCGAAGCGATCATGGCCGCGAGCGAGGCCATCGGAACGCATCTCGAAAAGCTCGGCAAGACCGACATGGCGACGATGACCGCAGAGGAGTGGCTCGACTTTCTCGCCGCCGCCTATTCGTCGATCGGCGATCAGGTGCGCGAGCGCCTGGCATCGGGCGAGGTGCCATTCTGATGTCGGACCCCAAAGCAAAGCCGGAAGTCGCGCGCGAATTCCTCGCATCGCTCGATCAAATCCACCTCTACGTCATTCACTCCAACGGCCTGAAAATGCTCGGGCGCGAATTCGGCACCGACATCGACGGGGCGATGGAATTTGCCTCGCTGCACAATGCCGACGGGCTCAACGTCTACTGGACCGTCAACGCCGTCGAGAGCGGCTATCATGGCAAGCCGAGCAAGAAGAACATGGTCGCGGCGCGGTTCGTCCATGTCGACATCGACCCGCCCAAGACGGGCGGGCGTTTCGATCGCCTCTCCATCATCGGTGCGCTGGATAGCCTCGCTTGTCCGCCCAGCATCATCCTCGACAGCGGCGGTGGGCTGCAAGCTTTCTGGCGCCTCGATGGGCGTCACGATAATCTTGCCGCGATCGAGGAGATCAACAGGCAGGTTCGCGATTATTTCAGCGCCGACAATTGCCAGAATATCGATCGCCTCATGCGCGTTCCCGGCTTCATCAACTGGCCAGACGCCAAGAAGCGGGCGAGGGGGCGCGTCCCTGCTCTTGCCTCGATCGCGCGCGAGGATGATGGAACGGTTTACGAGGCGAGCGAGATTGCCGCGGCATTTCCCGCCGCCACCGCCCAGCGCACATCGTCTGGCGGCGATCGGGTAGCCATCGACCTGCCTAGCGGGTGGGAGGCGCAGACGCCAGATACGCTCGGGCTTGGGCCGCTCGACCCGCTGCGCGACATGATCGCAGCGCCGGCCAATGCCGATCGCAGCGCCGAGGGGCTGGCGTGCGCGCGTCACATGGCGTTCGGCGGCTATACCGATGCCGAGATCATGGGCGTGCTGCTCAATGCCGCCAACGCCATCTCCGGCCACTTCCTCGACCAAAGCGACCCTCTGCGCGCCGTGCGCCGCGTCATCGAGCTGGTGCGGGCCGATGGGCCGGAGAATCCAGCCGTGTCGCATCGCTTCGTCTCGGTCGACATCGACGAGATCAGGCGGCGGCTTGAGGAGCGGATGACCGTCAAGGCAGAGGCACGGTCAGAGCCGGCCCAGGTCAAGCCGAATGGCGAGGAGCCGGAGTGGCTGGCCGAGCTTGGCGGTGGTGCGCTCGCGCAATTCGTCCGGCATGTTACCGCCACCGCGGCAAGTCCGCAGCCGTGGCTCACGCTCGGGGCCGCTATCGCGATGTTCGGCGTTATCGCCGGGCGCCGCTATGCCGGGCCGACGAACCTGCGCACCAACATCTATTCGATCGGCGTGGCCGATTCCGGCGGCGGCAAGGATCACCCGCTGCGCATGACCGTCCGCCTCATGATAGAGGCAGGGCTGGCCGATCATGTCGGTGGCAGCAAGATCGCATCGGGGCAGGGCCTTATCACCGCGGTCAAGCGCGCGCCGTCCGTCCTGTTCCCGATCGACGAAATCGGATTCCTGATCGCGGCCGCAGCCGACAAGCGCCGATCGCCCAAGCATGTCACCGACATCATGGATAATCTCACCGAGTTCTATTCGCTCGCCGGGTCTACCTTCATGGGGACCGTCTACGCCAATGACGAGGAGAAGCCGCGCGAGGTCATCGAACAGCCATGTCTCGGCATCTTCGGCGTCACCACTCCCGGCGTATTCTGGGGTAGCCTGTCCAGCGGCAACGTCCTTGACGGCAGTCTCGCCCGCATGGTCGTATTCGAGAGCGACACCAATTATCCCGACCCGCAGCATGACCTTGCGCCTCGCGCATGGCCAGAGGCACTGGTCAAGGCTGCGCAGGACATCGCCACGGGTGCAGATGGCCATCCCCCATTCCCGCTTGGCGTCGGCCCTGTCCAGGCGCCCAAGCCCTATGTCGTCCCCTATGCCGACAATGAGGCATCTTCTTTCGCGCGCGAAATGCGCGAGATACAGACGCGCCAGCTTCGCCAGCATGAAGGAACGCAGATGACGGGCATCATCGCCCGCATGGCCGAGAACGCAGCCAAGATCGCGCTCATCAAGGCCATCACCGACAATCCGAAAGCGCCGGCCATCACGCGCGCAGATCAGGAGTGGGGCCTTATGGTCGCGCGGCGCAGCGTCGACACCCTCATGCGCGCCGTCAGCGAGCGCGTGGCCGACACCGAAAGCGAAGCAAAGCTCAAGCGCATCCTTCGCGTCATTGCGCAGACCGGAACCGATGGGATCGCGGGCGAGGCGTTGGGTCGCCAATGTCAATTCATGGGGAGCCGCAGGCACCTCAACGAGGCGCTCGATTTCATGCTTGATAATGGATCTATCACTCTCGCGGAGGTGCCGCGCGAGGGTGGCGGGCGTCCGCGACGCATCTATTTCGCTACGGGCGACTAGCGAACCTCTAAAAGTTTTGGTTGGCCATAGAGATTTGCAAAGCCGCAGAAAACTGCGGTTTTTCGCAAACCTCTAAACCTCTTGTCGCGCGTGAATATATATAAGGGGGTGAAAAGGGGGATATTTAGAAAATATGATACCATATATATAAGAGATTAGAGAGGTTAGGTAATAAACAACGCAAAACCAACGCCTTATAAACCTCTTAATGTTCTAGAGGTTCGATGAGATTCGAGAGGTTCGTTATCGGGCTGGATTTTCGGCCATGATGGCGGTAAGCGGAAGGGGACGAGGCGACTTCGATCAACCGGAGTTGCTACCACATGGCCACCGCCCCCGTGACCCTTGAGCGCGACGCTTCGCCTGCCGAACCAGTCGCGCTTGCCATACCCGCCAACATCGCACTTCCAGCCTGGATCAATCTCGGGCGCGACCTCTTCACCCGCCACCGCAATCTGGAATGGATGCTAGCGGACTGGCTCCGCGTCGGCATCGAGCGATTCCACGACGAGCCGCAGATGGACCTGTTTCTCGATCAGATCGGCGTCGACAAGAAGCGCGCCATTGCCGATGCCAAGGTCGCCAAGCTGATCCCGGCGTCATGGCGCTCTGATCGCGTGTCGTTCGAGGTCTGCAAGCACATCGCCAAGGTCGAGGACGAGGACTTGCGCCTCAGGATGCTCAGGCAGGCCGAGGACGAGCATTGGAACGAGCGGCAGGCCCATCATGCCATCGTCGAGCACAAGGTCACGTCTGGCCGGCTGTGGGAGGATGGCGATGACGTGGCGCGCGGTGCGACCGAGATGGTCCGATGCTGGAACCGGGCATCACCCGAAAGCCGGGAATATTTCTTCCAGCTTGCCGAGATGGGCGCGGCCAAGGGGTTCGGGCTGATCGATCAGGATATGGCGGTATGAGCAAGGACATGCCCATCATCATTCCGGGATCTGTAGAGGATTGCGCCTGCCCGAAATGCGGCGCCGAGTTTCAACTGGACACGACGTCTATCCTTCCTGCCGAAACCGACCTGACAATTTCGCTCAACATAACCGAGGGCCATTTGATCATGGCCAAGACGCTTGCGGGCGTCATCGAAAGTTTCGCGGAGATGCAGGAGGAAATCGGCAAGTCTATGGACCTCGATACGTCGGTCCTTATCGGCGGCCTAAAATTCGAGGACAGCCGCATCGACATCACGTTCCGCATCGCCAACGCTGTGAAGGGGCAGGTGGCATGACCCAGCAACGCCTTCGCCCCTACTCCACCAAGCTATTCCGCAAGCCCGCACCCGAATTCGAGGAGATGTTCATCATGCACGGCTGGTCCAAGGTCAACGAACTCTACGGCAAGCGATGCGCGAACCGCTGGTATATCATGCTGGGGGCTGAGCGGCTCAAGGCGGCGAGGGCTCGGTATTTGGGGAGGGTGGAAGCGTGACACCGAAGCAGGAGGCTTTCGCTCTCGCATATTTCGAGACGGGGAATGCCGCAGAGGCATACCGCCGGGCCTATGACGTTGATGAGAACGCACGCGATCAGTGGTTTTATGTTGAGGCCAGCCAACTCCTCGACAACCCTAAGATTGCCCTTAGGCTCCAAGAGCTTCAAGAGCAGGCCACGAAGCTTGTTATGTTCAGCCGCCAAAAGGCAATGGAGGAATACGAGGAGGCGCGAAAACTGGCCATCGCAACGGAAACGCCTGCGGCCGCGGTCAGCGCCACCACGGGGAAGGTGAAGCTATTCGGGCTCGACGCGCCTACTCGGATCAGGGCAGAGCATACCGGAAAAGACGGGGCGTCACTGGCTGACGAAATGGTCAGCGCCGCGGATCGCATCCGTCAGAAACTGGATCGCCTCGCGTCGCAATGAGTGAGCCCTCACTTGCCGAGATTGTAGCGTCGCACCCTGATCGCGATGCGTTGCTGGCTGACATAGACCCGGCCTTGCTCGAATTTGATTGGTCATTTTGGGCACGACCGAACCAGTTGCAGCCGGAAGGAGATTGGCGGACGTGGCTGGCCCTCGCCGGTCGCGGGTTCGGCAAGACCGAAGCCGGCGCGCAATGGATTCGCCAGCGCGTCGAAGGAGGCGCTCGTAGCATTGCATTGGTCGCCGAGACGCAGAAGGATCTTGAGGAAGTCATGGTAGCGCGGCTGATAAAGATCAGCCCGCCCAACAACATGCCAAAGGTGCGGTATAAGCCAGTTCGCATCACATGGCCGAACGGTGCTCTGGCGCTCGGATACAACGGAACGGAACCCGACCAGTTGCGCGGACCGGAGTTCGATACTGCTTGGGTCGATGAGCTGGCGAAATACCGATATGCTCGCGAAACGTGGGATATGCTGCAATTCACGATGCGATCTGGCGTTGACCCGCGCGTTTTCGTGACCACGACGCCAAGGCCGATTCCTGTATTGCGAGAAATCATGGCCGATGCGTCAACGGTCGTCACTCGCGGTTCGACCATGGACAATGCCAAGAACCTAGCCCCTGCGTTCATGAAGGCTGTCGTCGCAAAATATGCCGGCACGCGCCTTGGTAGGCAGGAATTGAACGCCGAGATGCTCGACGACGTGCCAGGCGCTCTCTGGACCCGCGAAATGATCGATGCAAAGAGGATCAAGGCAGCACCAGACATGCGCCGTATCGTCGTTGCCGTCGATCCGTCTGGAACTGCCGGCGATGGCAACGAAGGGCAGGGTGATGACGTGGGCATCGTGATTGCTGGCGAGGGGTTCGACGGGCGCGGATATGTGCTGGACGATTTCTCGTGCAACCTATCGCCTGACGGTTGGGGGCGCCGCGTCGAGGAGGCTTATACGGCCTACAATGCCGATCGCATCATTGCTGAACGCAATTTCGGCGGCGCCATGGTCGAGGCCGTCATCAAGGCGCGCAACAAGAAGCTCCCGGTTGCGGTAGTGACGGCAAGCCGGGGTAAAATCGCACGGGCCGAACCGATTGCGGCTCTCTACGAGCAAGGCCGCGTCTCGCACGTCGGGGCCTTCTCGGACTTGGAAGACCAGATGTGTGCGATGACGCCATCTGGCTACGTAGGCGACGGCTCCCCCGACCGTGCCGACGCGCTGGTCTGGGCTTTGACTGAATTGATGCTCGGCAACGATTACAACTACGCCTCCGCCCTCGCCAACGCCCTCTAACGGCGGTAAGCGCAACCCAAAGCCACCCCCATAACCGCGCCCATGTCTGGCCGCCTCGTGAACGTCCGCCCGAAGCAGGGCTTTGTCATGGATGCCCGCGGCGATGTCGTGCCGATGCGCTTTCGCGACGGCCTCTCGAACCTCGTCACCGGCCTTGGCACCCGCGCCGACGCGCGCACGTCCCGCTCCTATTTCGCCAACATCATGACGCCGCAGCAGATCGAGGAGGCTTTCGAGGGCTCGGCGATGCTGCGCAAGGCCGTCACGATTCCCGCCACCGATCGCATCCGGGCATGGCGCGACTGGCAGGCCGACAAGGACCAGATCGAGGCGCTCGAAGCAGAGGAGCGCAAGCACCAGCTGCAGGCCAAGGTGCGACAGGCAGAAATCCTGCGCGGGCTCGGCGGCGGTGCGATCATCCTCGTCGGACCCGGCGATACGGCCATGCCGATCAATGTCACGGGCAAGGGCGGGCTGGTCGCGGTCAACGTCGTCTCGCGCTGGCATATCCAGGGCCATGATTGGGTTGAGGACCTGTCGAGCGCCGACTATGGCAAGCCCGCCTATTGGACCATGAGCGGGTCGCAGGGGCAGACGCGGCTTCACCCGTCGCGCGTCGTGTGCTTTCGAGCCGAGCCGCTGCCGTCGGTCTTTCGTGGCAGCTACGAGGAGCGCTTCTGGGGGCGCGGGCGCGTTCCGTCGCTGCTTGAGCCGGCGCAGAACCTCGACGAAGCCCTCGCGACCTTCTCGGCCATCATCAAGGATGCGCTGACGATCGACGTGGGCATTTCCAAGCTGCTCGACATCGTGGCGACGACGGAAGGCGAGGCCCAGCTCATGCGGCGCCTGTCGCTGATGATCCAAGGCTCGTCGATCTTCAATGGCAAGCTCTACGACCTCGGTTCGGGCGATGGCAAGGATGCGGAGAAGATCGACCGGCATCAGGTCACTTGGCAGGGCATCCCCGACATCATCCGCGTCTATGCCGAAGCCTTCTCGGCCGCGTCCGATATTCCGGTCACGCGGCTGTGGGGAACGTCTGCGAAGGGGCTCAATGCGACGGGCGAGGGGGATAAAGCCAACTGGCGAGAAGCCGTTGAAACGGGGCAGGAGCTTGAGCTTCGTCCGTGCTTGGAAGAAATCGACGCGGCATTGATCCCCTCCGCCCTTGGCAACCGTCCGCCGGAAATCTGGTGGCAGTTCGGCGACATGGATACCCCGTCTGAAAAAGACGAGGCCGATCGTTTCAAGACGTGGGCCGAAGCCGCAGACAAGGTTTCAATGTCTGGTGCGATTCCTGATCAGGCCTTCAACACGGCTTACCAAAATGCGATCATCGAAAATGGCTGGCTTCCCGGATTGGATGCGGCGCTTGAAGAAATAGCGAAGTCGAATCCGGAATTGGTAAACACGGGCGCTGGCGCCACTGACCCGTCAGCACTCGTTGCCCAGAAAGGGGGTGATCAGCCGACTATGGGCGAGGGCGGCTTGCCCAAAGGTCAGTAAAATGCTAGAAAAATGCGGCCCAACGGGTGCTGGTAACACCGCGCTGGGCCTGACCAACAACTGCATTCGAGGTGCAATCATGGCTTATTCCAAAATCATTCCGATTCCGCCCCGCGTCAAGGATATAAGGGGTCAGAAATTTGGCCGACTGACGCCGATCGGTTTTGTCGGGTTCGCTGTTGAAAATAACAGCGGACGTCAGAAGCGGCTGGCGATGTTTATGTGCCAATGCGAGTGCGGCAAAACCCACGTTGTTAAAACAACCCTGCTAGCCAAGGGTGGCGTCCGCAGTTGCGGTTGTCTCCAGAATGAGCAGAGGGTGAAAAACGGTAAGGATGCCGCCAAGCACGGCATGCACAAGACCAGCGAATACACAATTTGGTCTTTGATGAAATATCGCTGCGGCAACCCGAACTCAGATGTTTGGATTCATTATGGCGGGCGCGGCATCACCGTATGTGAACGCTGGCGTGATAGTTTTGAGGCATTCTACGCCGACATGGGGCCGCGCCCCAGCCCAAAGCACAGCATTGATCGAATCGACGTGAACGGCAACTACGAGCCGGGGAATGTCAGATGGGCGACTTATTCGGAGCAGGCCAACAATAGGCGGACCAATCATCTCGTAAAATACGATGGTGAAATGGTCACAATAGCCGAAGCTTCGCGACGATCTGGACTGAACCCTGGGGCGATAACACATCGGGTGCGAGTGGGCGATCCTGATCTCTTTCGCCCTTCTCTGAGGGGCAAAGCCTGATGCGCTACAACCTCGCCCAAGAAGCCCGCCGCGCCCGCAATATCCGCCGCCGCTCGATCACCCTGCGCGAGATCACCGCGCCAACGACCGAGGCGACGAACCTCTACCTCGCCTGCTACAAGCCCATCATCGACCTGTGGACCGCGGCGGCAGCACAGATCGGCCAGGAATATGAGCGCACCCTTGCCGCGATGACGACAGACGCCCCCGCCGATGTGCAGGGCGAGATCGATAGGGCCGCATCGACGTTCGACCGGCTGGTGCTGACGTTGACGCCGAGCTTGCGGAATTGGGCCTACAAAGTCGAATCCATCATCCGAACCCGGTGGCGTGGTGCTGTCCTGTCCGCAACCGGCGTCGACCTGCAAACCCGCCTGACGACCTTCGACGTGGCCGATACGGTCGAAAGCTACATCAACTGGAATACGGCCCTCATTCGCGACGTGTCCGACGAGATACGCAAGAAGATCGGTGATCGCGTGTTCGCCGGTCTGACGCAGCGCAAGCCCGCGCGCGAGGTGGCGAAGGAAATTCGCGACGTCGTGGGCATGGGGCGCGATCGGTCTGTCCGCATTGCCAGTGACCAAACTTCAAAGCTGTCGGCCTCGCTGGCGGACGAGCGGCGGAAAGAGGCGGGCATAACGGTATGGGAATGGGTCCATAGCGCAAAACTCCACCCGCGCGCCCAGCACCTTGCGCGCGACGGCCTGCTCTATTCGGACGTGGCCGCGAACGTCGGCAAGTCGGTGGGCGGGAAGGTCGTCAATGCGCCGCCGGAGCGCGGGGATAGGCCGGGACAACCGCCTTACTGCGGGTGCCGCGCTCGATCGGTGCTGGTGTTTGAGTTTGATGGCTAGGGAAGGTCGCGTACCTTTTTGAGGATGATCGGCAACTGTTTTTCTCGGCGGATCAGGTGACCAGTAAGGAAGCCTCTCTCATTGAGGGAGACTCTGAATTTCGTCTCTCTGGATGGCCCGATAGGCTCGCCAAAAACATCGACATGACCATTGTAGGCCGGGTTGAACTGGAAGGCTTCGGCGATGCCGGTCACCACGCCACTGTCGATGGAATATGTCCCGATGTAAGCCAGCGCTCCATCACCGCCATATAGCCGCTGAGTGTCGAGAATTATAACCCCGCCTCCGGTGATTTCGAAATCGCCCGCATCAGTGCTAACGAAGCACCACATTCCCTCGATTGACATCATGCCTCCGCCGAATCGCAATATGGCGTCCTATAACACCGGATGCTGACGGCGGTAACGCCTAAACCCGGCCCGCAATACCCAAGCGGGCATGGTCTATTGCACCGACGTCCTGACCCTTGACGCGCCCAAGCGCACTCGTGACGGCTATATGGCTGTCCGTGCCAAGGCCGCGCGCACGGGCGTATATGATTATGCCGGGTCCGAGGTCGATCCCGAAAACAAGCACGGCCTGCGCGACACGCCCATCGTCAAGGTGCTGCGCGACGATCAGACCGTTTTCGACAATACGAGCGCTCGTAGTTTCATCGGCAAGCCGATCACCGACGACCATCCCGCCGAGCCCGTCACCTCGAAAAATTGGAAAGACCTTGCTCGCGGCACCGTGATGGGCGCCATGCGCGACGGCGACTATCTCACCTTCGACCTTCTGCTGACCGACGCTGAGGCCATCGCGAAGGTCGATGCGGGCAAGCGCGAGCTGTCCAACGGATATTCGACCGACCTGCAATTCGGTGACTTCACCGCGCCCGACGGCACCAAGTGCCAGGCGCGTCAGACTTCCATCGTGGGCAATCACGTCGCCCTCGTGGATCGGGGCCGTGCCGGTTCCAATTGCGCGATCAAGGACCGTTTTGCGGCCTGCGACGCGCTGCCTATCGCGTTGCAGGATGGAGCGAAAGAGGCCGTCGCATGGCTCAAGAAGGCCATAGCGCTCCACGAGAAACACATGAACGGCTCTGCCCCGACTACCGGCAAAGAGGGCGAGAAGAGCCAGATGCTCATGATGGAGCAGATGAAGAACGCGCTGGCCGAACTTGGGGGCGGCGACGCCAAGTCCGGCGAGACCGGCATGAAGATGGACGTTTACCCCTTCCACATCCTTGAGCAGGAGAATCCCATGAAAACCCTGACGATCGACGGGCTCAAAGTCCCGAACGTCTCCGATGAAGCGGAGGCGGCAATTGTGAAGCTGCAGGCCGATAAGGCGGCTGCGGAACAGAAGGCCAAGGATGCGGACGCCAAGACCGTGGCCGACGCCGCAACCATCGTCGCCAAGGACGCGGAAATCTCGGACCTCAAGGCGAAGCTCAAGGACGCCGAGATCACCCCGGCCAAGCTGGCTGATGCTGCCAAGGAATATGCGGACGTGCAGGCCAAGGCCAAGGCTGTCGGCGTGACCGTCGCCGCCGATGCCGACACCGCCGCGATCAAGAAGGCCGTCGTCGATGCCAAGATGGGCGATGCGGCCAAGGATTATTCGGCAGACCATATCGCCATCGCTTTCGACGCGCTGACGAAGGACGCCAAGGTCGAGGACGCCGGCAATACGGTGCAGCCGATCGGCGCGCCCAAGATCGTGGGCGATTCCGCCACCAACATCGAAGCCGCTCGCAAGCGCTGGCTCGCCGACAAGGCGAACGCTCACCGCTCCAGCCGCGCCGCATAAGGAGACACGAACATGCCTGTCCTGCAGAGCAACTTCGACGAGGACTACGCCAAGGGTTACGCCGGCATGGACGCCGACGGCGAACTGTCCAACATCATCTCGCGCACGCTCGAAGGTTCGACCGACTGCGAATTCGGCCGCCCCGTCTATCGCGGCAGCGCTGATCGCGGCGTCACCCTGACTGTCGGCGCCGACATTCTCGGCTTCGCACTGGCGCAAAAGGGCCTTCCGGTCACTGCCGACCGACCCGCCGACGTTTATGCGCCGGGCGACACCGTGGCGATCAAGAACCGCGGTAAGATCTGGGTCAACAGCGCGACCGATTGCGCCGATGGCGCACAGGTCTATGTCACCAGTGCTGGCGCCGTGACCAAGACGTCGAGCGGCAACACCGCTGCGACGGGCTGGTTCTTCGACGACACGCTGAGCGCCGCCGGCCTCGTCCGCATTGTCCGCCGATAAGGAGCAACGAATATGGAACATCTTTTCTTTGACTCCGTCCAGGCGGCAGTCGCGCATCTCGAAGCGGAAGATGCCGCCAACGGCACCTCGTTCGCCGATGCCATTGCGGTCGTCGACTTCAACGATGCGCAGCAGACCGTATCCTTCCTGACGCCGCAGCTTCTGCGCGTTCGTGAGGGCATGTATATGGTCCGCTATCCGATGGCGGATTATGCCGACTTCATGCCGGTGGACACGACTGGCACGATTTGGTCGGCGGGCTCGCTCTATTTCTCGGGCGACATCGCGGGCAAGGCCGAATGGTTTAGCGCGCTGGCCGACGACATGCCCTATGCTGACTTCAATCAGGTCCAGCTTCTGCAGGAAAACCACATGGCCGCGATCGGCTATAAGTGGAACCGCATGGACCTTGAGCGCGCTCAGCAGCTCGGCATCAACGTCCTCGCACGCAAGGCCGATGCAGCCAGCAAGGTCGCAGAGCGCTTCATCCACAATGTCGCGCTTTTCGGCGATGGCCTGAAATTCGCCACCGGCTTCATCAACGATCCGCTGATGACCACGACCAGCGCGGCGGCGATCACCACCGCTTCGACTGCGGCCAGTGACGTTGCGATCATCAACGACGCGCTCACCTCGGTTGAAACGAACACCAACGAAACCTTCCGCGCGAACGCTCTGGCGCTTCCGACCAGCCTCTACAATATCCTCGCATCGAAGCAGATGCCGGATACTGGCATGTCGGTTCTAGGCTATCTCCGCACGAACTCGGTCATCGGCGGCGAAATCCAGCTCAAGCGCACGCGCCATCTGGAAACGGCGGGCACGGGCGGCGTCAAGCGCCTAATCGCTTATGCGAACGAAACCGACGCGCATGAATTCCACTTGCCCGGCGGCGGGCACGAATTCGGCAATGTCTGGCAGAAGGGGCCGTATTCGTGGGAAGTCCCCGGTGTGATGAACATCGGCGGTTATGACAACCACGTTCCGAAGGCCAAGACCGCCGTGGACATTGCGGCCTCGTAATCGTGGCGGCGTTCAAGAACGTATCGAAGGGCCTCCGCGGCGTCTTGCTGCGGAATGGCGAGCGGCTTTGGGTCGAGGCGGGTCAAGCCGTCTCGATCGCCTCCGCTGCAATTCTTGCCATGCCCGGCGATATGGTCGAAATCGACGCGAAGGCCGAACCGCTCGACCATGACGGCGATGGCAAGGCCGGCGGTTCATTGCCGCACGATCCGCCTGCACTGACGGGCAAGAACAAGGCTCAGCTTCTCGAGATTGCGGCCGCAGAGGGCGTGGAGATCGAGGACGGCGCCACCAACGCCGATATTGTCGCGGCGATCGAGCTGGGCCGTGAGGGCTGATCTAGCCGACGAGACAGGTATAACGAATCTTGGTCGCGTTCCGAAGGGCATGTCCTTTCTGGACGCGACCATTGCCTTGCGGGGCGAGCGCAAATTCGCCGTCGATTATTACCGCAAGGGCGATCGGATGACGATCTGCGACACAATCCGCCACATGCGCCGCATCATCGACGATCGACGCCAGCCTGGACGAAAGCATAGCGGCCAGCGAGGAATCGACTGCCAGCGTCGAGGGCGGCGCTGTCACCTATGACGAAACCCTATCGGAAGCGGTGACGGCGGGCGAAAGCGCCGCGACGGTGGCGACGCTTGCCGCGGCGCGATCGGAAACGCTTACCCCTGCCGCCAGCCAATCAGCTGCAGCGATCATGCAGGCCGCGCGCTCTGAAAGCCTGACGCCGGGCGATGCATCGCAGAACGCGAGCGTAATGGGCGCCAGCATCGACGAGCAGGCCACCGCGTCGGCGGCGCAGAGCATTGCCCTGATCTTCGCCTATGCGCTGTCCGAGCCCGTCGCTGCGAATGACGATGAAGCCGTCGTGCTGTCGATCGACGAGGCGATTGAGGAATCGGCAGGGGCGACAGATGCCTATGAGGGCGAGGGCGGTAATCAGCTCCCCCCCTCGACCGCGCGCACGATCATCGACGCCCATGGCAGCCGCATCATCATCGGCGGGCCGAGCGAGCGCATCATCGGCGCGGGCGCATCCGATCGCACCATCCTGACGGCGGCAGGGGCGCGGACGATCAAAAGCGTAGTATCGGGGCGATGACGAGCCAGTTTGCCAAAGACCCGCAGGAAGTCCTCGACTATCCTTGGCCGATCCCGCTCGACGCAGGCGATAGCGTCTCGTCCTTTTCTGCGGTGCGCGTGTCGGGCGATGTAACGCTCGACAGCTATGCCGAGACAGGCGGAACGGGAACAATCTGGCTCAGCGGCGGCACCGACGGCACGGCTTCGGTTTTCACGCTGACGGCGGTGACGGATGGCGGGCGCACCTTCGAGACGACCGTGATTGTCAACGTGGTCGAATCCTCGTCCGCGCTCGTCTCAGAATTTCTCCTCCGCTATCCCGCCTTCGCGTCGGTCAACGTCGCGGTCATCGCCTATTGGCTGAAAGACGCCGAGACGACCGTTACCGATTCATGGCTTGCCGGTGATGTCTCGCCCGCGCGCTTTGCTCTGGCCGCCCACAATCTCGCCATGTCCGGTTACGGCACGACGGGCGGCGCTGTCGGCAATCTCGCGGCGATGGGCGTGACCTCGTTCAAGTCCGCGTCGATGTCGGTCAACTTCTCCGATGGCGTCATCGCTGCTTCGGCTGGCGGTGGCTATGGATCGACCAAATATGGCACCGAGTTCCTGACCTATCTGCGCCGCAATCGTGGCGGGGCGCGGCTGGTGACTTGTGCTTAAGGTTTGCCGATACTTCATTCCCGGCGGTGATCCTGATCGCTTGGCTGTGCATGACAGCAAGCGCGTCTATCTTGATGTCCGAATGGGGCCAGGCGGGCCTCTTCATCCGAAAAGTGCGGAAGAGGCAAAGCCTTGGTTCTACACTGGCTCTCCCTATGGTGCGGAGATTCTTGCGCTCGCTAAAGAGCGGGGCATTATCGATGCTTGACGACGCCTTCGCCGAGATCGCCGGCCTTGTGTCCGAAGCGGTTGGCGGTCCCTATCACGCTGCGACGCTGACCTATCCCGGGACGCCGGTAAAGGACGATGGCGGCTCGATCATCACGCCGGGAACGCCAGTTGTCGTCGCGTGCAAGGCGCAAGTCGATGTCGCGACCGAGGCGATGCGGCAGGCAGAGGGCTTTCTGTCCGAGGACGTGCGCCTGCTCATTATCGGGGTGGCTGCGCTCGACACGAAGCCGCGGCTTGCGCTCTCTGCGGGGCCGTTCGCGGGCAAGGTCTATGCGATCCTGTCGGTAACGCGCGATCCGCTGGGCTTTGGGTGGGAGTGCCGGGGGAGGGCGGTGTGAATGTTGCAGTTTGCCGCCGATTCCGCTATAAAATTCGGGCCGATACGGGGGTCTAGACCCGCACCGGCCCTGACCAATAATCGCAATGGAGATGCGACCATGGCTACAGCCAAAATATGCTCGATTGATGGATGCGGCAAGCCTGTTCGGGCTCGCGGCTGGTGTGCGAACCATTATGCGCTTTGGCAACGCAATGGCTCTCCCGCCAAGCGCGCGAAATCTGATAGGCCGACCGAATGTGCAATTGATGGCTGCTCAAAACCTATGAAGGGGCGGGGATATTGCTCCGCTCACTACTGGCGTTTGCTCAACCACGGCGATCCGCTGGCGCTCAAGCCGAAACCGCAGAAGCCAATCTATTGCGCCGTCGCTGGATGCGACAATCCGCCCAATGGCAAGCGAGGAATGTGCAATGCGCACTATTTGCGTTGGTATAGGTTTGGAGATCCGAACGCCCCGAAGGTTCGGGCTGATAACGGCGCTCCTTCCAAATGGCTGCGCGATCACATTGAACACGCTGGCGATGAATGCCTAACGTGGCCGTTCGCAAAAGGCGGCGATGGCCGAGGGCGTATCCAAAATGATGTCTCGCCGCAGGCGCATCGCGCGATGTGTATACTTGCGCATGGCGAGCCTCCATCGGATATTCACGAGGCGGCGCATAGATGTGGGAAGGGCCACGAAGCCTGCGTTAACCCACGTCACCTATATTGGGCAACGCCAGTCGAAAATGCTGCTGACCGTTGGGAACACGGAACACAGACGCACGGAGAGGGTCACGCTTTCGCCAAGCTGACTGTTGCTCAGGTCATGGAAATTCGACGCATGGAGGGCACAGCATCTCAGACGGAAATTGGCGCCATGTTCGGGGTTGATGGTGAAACCATTGGCAATATCCATCGTCGGGAGACGTGGGCATGGCTATGAAGGGTGCCCGCGCCCACATTCGTAGGCTGCAAGGCTTGGCCGGGGCAACAACCCGAAAGGAAATCGGGGCGGCCTTGTTTGCTGCGGGCGAATTGATCCAAGTCGAAGCGCAAACATCTATCAGCCGGGGGAGCGTCTCAGGCCGCGGGCACGTCCCCGCGCCCGTGGGGCAACCTCCAAACTATAACACCGGCGTGCTCAGCGACGGGATTGTTACGACCCAGCCCGGCGAGCTACGTGGCGATGGGCGGCGCGCAGGCCGGGACGCCG
>OFTY01000727.1_pt1 | contig 19809 bp, 21 predicted proteins | sample 1775061 | NCBI WGS metagenome assembly OFTY01 (sample SAMN08195773, study PRJEB24354) | sludge metagenome | isolation source: sludge from phenol fed wastewater aerobic bioreactor B | place: India: Nagpur | collected 2016-09-16 | reverse complement strand
TGTGGCTGATGTTTTTTTGGTCGGCCTTTCGCTCTGGGCGGCGGTTGCCCTTCGGTTAGGAGCGCTCTGGCCGGCCGAGGTTTGGGACCAGGGCACACTGTTGCTGGTCATTCTTCCCGGGGTGGGGCTTGCGGTATTTTATCAATCAGGACTGTACCGTTTCCTGTTGCGCTCGCTAGGCCGGCGCGACGTCATACGCATTGCACGTGCGTGCTTTCTGGTCACACTTGCTCTCGTCGCGAGTGGCTATTTCTTTACCGGGCGCCTGTTTCTGCCGCGGTCGACCCCGATCATATTCGGGTTGGTGCTTTTCCTTGGGATGGTCGCGTTTCGGGTAGGTCTGCGCAGCTACTATCACTGGCTGCAGGAGCGTGGCGCAACACGCCTGCCTGTTCTTGTCTACGGCGCCGGCGCAAGCGGTCTTCAATTGGTGGCCGCGCTCGATGCGGCAAAGGAATTTGCGCCGGTTGCGTTCCTCGACGACGACCCGGCGCTCACGGGCAGCCTTGTATCTGGCCGGCGTGTACACCTGCCAGACGATATCGACATGCTGCTTGCCAGATATTCAGCCCAGGACGTACTGCTGGCGCTGCCTTCTGTCTCGCGCAGCCGGCGCAAGGAGATCATCGGATTCCTCTCGCAACGCTCCGTGCGGGTGCAGACCATTCCCTCCATGGTCGAACTCGTCTCGGGATTCGAGACTGTGGGAAAGCTGCGTTCCGTCGGCGTGGACGAGTTGCTCGGCCGCGATGCCGTGAACCCCGATAGCGATCTCTTCTCATGCGTGCGCGGCCGCGCCGTCCTGGTCACCGGCGCAGGCGGCTCAATAGGATCGCAGCTTTGCCGCGAGATCGCGCTTATGGATCCCAAGCGGGTGGTGCTGTTCGATATCTCCGAGTTTGCACTCTATTCCATCGAACAGGAGCTTAGCCAGATCGTCGAATCGCACGGTTTGCAGGTCCATGCCGTCCTCGGCTCGGTCTGCGACGAGGCGCGGTTAGAGGGTATCGTCAGGCTGCACGGTATCGAAACCATCTTCCATGCGGCAGCCTACAAGCATGTGCCCCTCGTGGAGGCCAATCCCTTCGAAGGCATCCGCAACAACACGTTCGGGACCGAGTGTGTTGCCAGGGTGGCGGCGCGCTGTGGCGTGGCGCGCGCAATCCTGATCTCGACGGATAAGGCGGTTCGCCCGACAAATGTGATGGGCGCATCGAAGCGACTGGCAGAACTCGTGTTCCTGCGAGCCCAGCAAAATGCGCCCAAGACGATTTTCAGCATGGTACGCTTCGGTAACGTCATGGGGTCGTCCGGCTCTGTTATCCCCTTGTTCCAAAAGCAGATCGCCGCAGGCGGCCCTGTCACCGTCACCCATCCGGAGGTTATCCGTTATTTCATGACGATCCCCGAAGCCGCTCAATTGGTGATCCAGGCTGGCAGCATGGGGCAAGGCGGCGATGTTTTCCTGCTCGATATGGGAAATCCTGTCTCAATCCTGGATCTGGCCAAGCGCATGATCCATCTCTCCGGACTGGAGGTGAGAGATGAGAAGAACCCTCACGGCGACATCGCGATCGCGTTCAGCGGGCTGCGGCCGGGCGAAAAACTATACGAGGAGCTCCTCGTCGGCGGAGATGCGTCCGCCACCAAGCACCCAAAGATCATGAAGTCGCTCGACGCACCCAGAAATCTGGAACGCATCGACGCCGCCCTTGTCCAATTGAGAACCGCGATCGGAGAACCCAACTCCGCTCTGATGTACGAGACACTTCAAAGCCTGGTCGAAGGCTACACCAGAAGTTCGGTGGAAACACAGGTTTCTGCGCCGCCGCTCCAAGCGGCCGCCATGGTGTTTGAAGATGGCAGCATTTAACATAATGGATATTATCAGTATCCTGTAAGGAGCTGATATTGCTAGATCTTTCTTGGTTCCATAATGTTAAATATGCAACTTTTAGTTGTAGAAAGATGCGTTGTATCTTGAACCGCGACTTGCGTCGCAAACATGCCGGCAGGAGCGGCAAATGAGAACATCCGATGATTGACCCGCATGACTGGCTCGCCGATCCGCGTCCACTCTCCGAATGTCTGAAAGATTTCAATCGCTGCCTGAACGATGGAAAAGCCGATGGTGCCTTTGAGGTGGGTCGTGCAGCTCTCGGCATTGACAGCATCGCAACCTATATCGGCCTGTTGAATGGCGACCCAACGTCGTACGAAATGACTTTGCGTCTTGCCATGATTGAAGCAGAGCGGCGCATGCCCCCAAGTAAAATCAATTGGCCTAAGGACTAACGCCTGAAAAAGGCAAAGCTCACGCCCTCCCCCAACACCCATGCTTATCTAGGACGAGCTATTTGCCGCCAGTTCCATTGATTGGCAAACCCTCCACCAAACCAGCCGTCATCTTCATGTTCAAGAATCGGGGACTTTCTGCATGTGCGGTATCGTCGCAATCATCGGCAACTCGCAGGTCGCGCCGCTCATCGTCGACGCCCTGAAGCGGCTCGAATACCGCGGCTATGACTCAGCCGGCGTCGCCACCATCGAAAACGGCGAACTCGGCCGCCGCCGCGCCGAGGGCAAGCTCGTCAACCTTGAGCGCCGGCTGAAGGAAGAGCCGCTCGACGGCACCATCGGCATCGGCCATACACGCTGGGCAACCCACGGGGTGCCGAACGAGACCAACGCGCATCCGCATTTCTCCCACGGCGTGGCCATCGTCCACAATGGCATCATCGAGAATTATGCGCAGCTCAAGCAGGAACTGCTCAACAAAGGCCATCAATTCACGAGCGATACCGATACAGAGGTATTGATCCACTTCATCCAGGAGATCAAAAGCAGCAACCAGTGCAGTACAGAAGAGGCGGTACGCATCGCGCTCAAGCGGGTGGTGGGCGCCTATGTGATCCTGATCGTGGATGAGGACGATCCTGATACCCTCATCGCTGCGCGGAAGGGAAGTCCGCTGGTGATCGGCGTAGGAAAAGGAGAACATTTCCTCGCTTCCGATGCGTCGCCCATCGTGGAGTACACGAAAGAAGTAGTATATGTGAACGACTACGAGATCGCCATCGTGAAAGCCGATGAGCTGATCCTCAAAAATATTTCCAACGAGATACAAACGCCATATATCCAGAAGCTGGACATGGAGCTGGCTGCCATCGAAAAAGGCGGTTACGCGCATTTCATGCTGAAAGAAATATTCGAGCAGCCGCAGACGATCTTTGACAGTCTCCGCGGACGCCTGGACGCCAAAGGCGGCAAGCTTACGCTGGGCGGACTGCGTGAGCATATGGACCTTTTAAAGGAAGCCAACCGGATCATCATCGTTGCCTGCGGCACTTCCTGGCATGCCGGGCTCGTGGCCGAATACATGATCGAAGAGCTCTGCCGCATTCCCGTGGAAGTGGAATATGCTTCGGAATTCCGGTACCGCAACCCCGTGGTGGGAAAAGGCGATGTGATCATTGCCGTATCACAGTCCGGGGAAACGGCGGATACCCTTGTAGCCATGGAAAGCGCCAAGGAAAAAGGCGCTATCATTCTCGGCGTTTGTAACGTGGTAGGCTCTTCCATTGCAAGGCTCTCTAACGGTGGCGTATACACGCATGCCGGACCGGAGATCGGTGTGGCCAGTACCAAAGCGTTCACCGCACAATTGGCCGTACTCAGCCTTATCGGGTTGAAGATCGCGCAGGAAAAAGGGACCATCACCGCACAGCGCTTCCAGCATCTGCTGGATGAACTGGAAAGTGTGTCGGAAAAAGTGGCTACCGCACTACAGCTGAATGCGCAGATAAAGAAGATCGCGGAGAAATATAAAGACGCGCGGGATTTCCTCTACCTCGGCCGCGGGTATAATTTCCCCATTGCGCTGGAAGGAGCGCTCAAGCTGAAGGAGATCTCCTACATCCATGCGGAGGGTTATCCCGCCGCGGAGATGAAACACGGTCCCATTGCGCTGGTGGACGAGCAGTTGCCCGTTGTGTTCGTTGCCACCAAAGACAGTTATTACGAAAAGATCGTCTCCAACATACAGGAGATCAAAGCACGCAAAGGCAAAGTGCTCGCCGTTACAACGGAAGGAGATCAGGTCATTCCCGCTATGGCGGACGATGTGATCGTAGTGCCCGAAGCGGACGAGCTGGTGGCGCCGATCATTTCGGTGATCCCGCTGCAGCTGCTTGCCTATCATATCGGCGTACTGAAGGGCTATGATGTGGACAAACCGAGGAATCTCGCAAAGTCCGTAACCGTAGAATAGTATTCTTATGAACCATATTGAAAAGAAACCCCTCAGCCTGCTGGGCTACCAGTTCATTGAACCGGCCTATCTCCCGGAAGGCAGGGACGAATACTACCTCCGCGACCAACAAAGAGGCCGCGAGACTATCCACCGCAAACTGAAAGCCGGCGAGATCGAAACGCTGGTGCGGAACGACAATACGTCAGATGACTGGAATAACATCCTTGTAGATAATGAATTTGATCCCAACCTCGTGCAGCATTGCCATTTCTTCGGCCTTGTGCGCATCGGTAAGCTCGAACCTTACTACCTCGAATTCCACAATCTCCGCCTGCCCGTCGGCCTCTATAACAGCACCATCGCTTCGTGCGACTTCGGGGATAATGTAGTGGTCCATAACGTCAATTATCTTTCCCACTACATCGTTGGTAATGAAGTGATCATTGCCAATGTGAACGAAATGGGCGTAACAGACCACTCCAAATTCGGGAACGGCATTATAAAAGAAGGCGAACCGGAAAGTGTGCGCATATGGCTGGAGCTTTGTAACGAGAACGGCGGCCGCAGCGTGATGCCTTTCGACGGCATGCTGCCCGGGGATGCCTGGCTCTGGACGCGCAACCGGCACGACGCCGCTTTACAGGAGCAGTTCAAGGCCTTTACAGAAAAGCAATTCGATAAAAAAAGAGGATACTACGGGATGATCGGCGACCGTACCGTGATCAAGAACTGCAAGATCATCAAGGATGTGATCATCGGCACAGATGCCTATCTGAAAGGCGCCAACAAGCTGAAGAACCTCACCATCAACAGTGACGCCAACGCCCCTTCGCAGATCGGGGAAGGCTGCGAGCTGGTGAACGGGATCATTGGTTACGGATGCCGGGTATTCTACGGGGTGAAAGCCGTGCGCTTCGTGATGGCCTCCCATTCCCAGTTGAAATACGGCGCACGCCTGATCAACTCGTACCTCGGTAACAACGCCACTATTTCCTGCTGCGAAGTATTGAATTCCCTCATCTTCCCGGCACACGAACAGCATCATAACAACTCATTCCTTTGCGCGGCGCTCATTATGGGGCAAAGCAATATGGCTGCCGGCGCCACGATCGGTTCCAATCATAATTCCCGCGGCGCAGACGGGGAGATCGTTGCGGGCAGGGGTTTCTGGCCGGGACTGTGCGTGAGCCTGAAACATAACTCCCGGTTCGCCAGTTTCACCCTTATTTCAAAAGGTAACTATCCGCATGAACTGAATATCCCTTATCCTTTCAGTCTTGTTCTCAACGATGAACATGATAACAGCCTCAAGGTAATGCCCGGCTACTGGTTCATCTACAACATGTATGCACTGGCCAGGAACGCCTGGAAGTATGTGGACCGCGACAAACGCACGGATAAAACGCAGTTGATCGAATATGATTACCTCGCTCCCGATTCGGCGGAAGAACTGCTCGAATCCCTCGACCTCATGGAACTCACCGTCGGCAAAGCCCACTACACCCAAAAAGAAAAGAACCTGGACAGAGTAAGCCGCAAGAACCTCCAGCAAGCCGGCAAAACCCTGCTGCTGGAAGAAAACGCAAAGGTGGCGCGCATGCAGCTCTTTGCCGAAGGGATCGAGAACGGGTCCCGCAAAGTGCAGCTGCTCAAAGTACACAAAGCCTACCCTATCTTCCGTGAGCTGATCACGCTATATGCCATGCGCAACCTCCTGCAGCAAACCGGCAGCATCCCCACTTTCGAAGCGCTGCAAACCATTTGCAGGAGCAGTAAACGCACCGCATGGTATAACGTAGGCGGGCAGCTGATCCGCGCCGATGTACTCGAAGACATCAAGCAGCGCATCCGGAAAGGAAAGATCAACAGCTGGACGCAGCTGCACGATGTATACCGGGAAACCGGCGCACAGTATGAACGGGATAAACTGCAACATGCTCTCGCCTGCTTACTGCATCTGCATCAGCTCACATCCAAAGAACTTACGCCTTCCATGCTCAAGAAATTCCTGGAACAATCCGTATATACTTTCGGTATGATTACGGAAGGGATCTACCGCTCCCGCGAAAAAGATTATCTCAACCCCTTCCGCCAGATGACTTACGAGAATGAAGCGGAGATGGAAGCGGTAGTGGGCAAACTGGAGGATAACAGTTTCATCCGGCAGACCATTGCAGATCTTAAGACTTACAAGAAACAAGTGAAAGAGATCATCAAAAAATGGGAATTATAATGGAAAAGAATCGCTGCGGCTGGAGCCTGAAAGACCAGCTCTATAAAGATTATCACGATAAAGAATGGGGCATTCCCAATCACGATGACCGCCACCTCTTCGAAATGCTGAACCTCGAGGGCGCTCAGGCCGGGCTCAGCTGGTACACCGTACTCACCAAGCGTGAGAATTACCGTAAAGCATTCGACAACTGGGACGCGGAGAAGATCGCGCAGTACACGGAAAAGAAAGTGGAAAAGCTTTTGCAGGATCCCGGTATTATCCGCAATCAGCTGAAGATCCGCGCCACCATCGGCAATGCAAAAGCATTCCTCACCGTACAAAAGGAATTCGGTTCATTCGACAAATACATCTGGCAGTTCGTGGGCCACAAACCCATCATCAATCATTACAAGGAAATGAAGAACGTGCCTGCGAAAACAAAGGAATCTGATGCGATGAGTAAGGATCTGCTGAAAAGGGGATTCAAATTCGTAGGGTCAACCATCTGTTATGCATACATGCAGGCCACCGGAATGGTGAACGACCACGTAATTACCTGCTGGATGTACGGAGGCCGTTAATTCAGTGCTATGTCCCAGCGGGGCAGGCTGTTCACAAACTCCTGGGACACCACTTCCACTTTTACCTTCGTCAGCCCCCAGTGAATAAAACCCAGTTTCTTCGCTGCCGCCTGGGTAAGGTCCACGATCCTGCGATTCGCCGCATGCAAACGGTCTGTCACCTTCACAATCACCCAGCGGTGATTCCGGATATTGGTCACCTTGATGAGCGTGCCCATGGGCAGCGTATTATGCGCAGCCGTCATCCCGTTATTATCGAACACTTCTCCGCTGGCTGTCATCCTGCCATGGAACTTCTGGGCATAGTAACTCGCGGTACCGACAGTCACCGCCGCAATCTTTTGCTGCGCGTACGCCGGAACCCATCCTATCAATGATACAAGCAATATGGCCACCCCACACTTAACCATTTTTTTCAATACATTATTTTGCATGACACGGGGAATTGACAAATTTCCTGCCAGAAAGCATTAAAGTAAGGTAGAGAAAATGTTAAAGGGCGATATGGTTTTCTTATACTGTTAGTTTTCAGCTAGTTAGTTATCAGTATCTCGCTCAGGTTTTTACTGTTGATGAAGCCCGGATCCGTTAACGTATTCAGGAAAAAATACAATTCACGTTTTTCGAAATCGGTTAGCGGAATACCGTTCTTTAATAACGGATCAAGGGTGGGTGTTTGTTCAATACCGGTGGAATAATGTTCAAAGACGTTAAAAATGTCATAGAATCGTCCGTCGTGCATATACGGAGGGGATTTGAGGATATTGCGGAGTGAGGGGACCTTGAACTTCAGGTAGTCGCTGGTATTGTTGGTGATACGCATGCGGCCGGCATCATGCAGGGAAGGATTGTAGGCCAGTCCGTTATTGCGGAAGCTCCCGTCGGTGAACATGGGTGCCTTGTGACAGGAGGCGCATTTCTGCTGAAAGATCTGGTAGCCGTTGGCTTCCTCTGCTGTGAACTGCACACCGGGTATTTTCTGCTTCACACTGTCATATTTTGTATGAAAGGAGTTCATGGTAGCCATAAATTGTGTAAGCGCCCGGAACAATTTCTGGCTGTTGATCTCCCCTTCCCCGAAGGCATCCCGGAACATACCACGGTACTTCGCATCCGCGTTCAACCGCGCCAGCAGGCGGGCCAGATCCTCGCCCATTTCATTCGGATCAGTGATAGGTGTAAGCGGCTGGATCTCCAGGTTATTCACACCGCCGTCCCACATAAGATCTTTCTCCCAGATCAGGTTGAACAGTACTGGCACAGAGCGTATACCATTCCTGTTCTGGATACCATGACTCAGGGGATGATCAAAATGCGCAAATGCAGCGAACTGCTGATGACAGAAACCGCAGGAGATGGTACTATCCCGGGACAGGCGCGGATCATAGAACAACCTTCTTCCCAATGCCACCCCCTGCACCGTCAGCGGGTTCTGGCTCATGTCGTACACCGGCTGCGGGAAATAATCGGGCGGCTGCTCCATTTTATAAGGCTGCGGCCCCGCGGGCACATCCTGCGTCCCTTTCCTGCAACTCCATACGAGCAGGAAGATACAGGCAACATATATGCAATACTTGATCACAGATCGGTTACATTGGTGATGCGGAACATGTTGCGATAATTCATCGAGATCTTCCAGGCATCTTCACCCGGCACATGAATGGTGGAGATCGTCTGAAAGCGGATGAGGTTCGGCTGACTAAACCAGGTGTATGCATCCGCTGCAACAGTAATCTGCGGTTTATGGCCCTGCCCTACCGTCACGCTGATCGGGCTCATGAGCTTTACCTGCTGCACCGCGCTCCAGGGGACTTTAAAGCCCCCGATATGGAATGTCAGCTGGTTGTTCGGTGCTGTAGACACCGGCGATATTCCTTCCAGTTTGGCCATGATATATCCGCTGTTCCAGCTCCAGAACATCCCGTTCACGGGGTCCAGCGCGCCTGTTTGCGCACCGCTGACGTTGTGAACACTGTCTACACCGAGGTAGAAAATGATGCCTCTGTATTCGCCTGCAGGCGCAGGCAGCTGGATGGTTTTGGATGCTGCGTTCGCCTCATCCACCAGGTAATAGGCAGCTGGTACTGCCATTTCACTGTTATCCATACGGATCATGGACACATTGCTGATGTAATATTTGAAAGTGGTAATTGTGAAATTTTCGCCGGCAGCATTGGTGTAATGGGTGGTATTCAGGCTCAGGGGAACACCGTTCACGGTATTGTTGAAGGTAAGCTGGAGTGTACCTTGCTCCTGGGTCTCCTTTTTACAGGCAATGCAGAGCAAAAAGCATGCGACAAGGAGGTATTGCGGTTTCATATCAGGAGGTTTCTTGTCCTGAAAGTTACAACAAAAACGCCGTAAAACCGGTGGCTTTACGGCGTTTCCCGGTTAAAAAAGCGTTATTTGGTGCGGTATCCTCTCCATCCGTAGAAAAGTACCACTACAAAACAGATCAGGGGAATGATAAAAGAAACCGCGGTGGATTTTGCTTCCGCTACCGCGCCCATCGCATAAGGCACCAGTGCGCCGCCTACAATGGACATGATGATGAAAGAAGAGCCTTCTTTAGTATGCTTGCCAAGGTCTTTCACGCCTAACGCAAAAATTGTCGGGAACATGATCGACATAAAAAAGAAAATACCGATTAATGCGTACACGGATATCGCTCCCGCACCTTTGATCACTACTGCGCACAGCACAATATTGATCAGGGCATATACCGTGAGCAATACATTCGGCGCTACCTTCCGCATCACTGCCGTTCCTACGAAACGGCCGGCAGTAAATAATGCCAGCGATAAAGACAAAAGGAAAGATGCTTTCTGGCTCGTAGCGCCCTGCCAGTATTCCGTTACATAGTTGATGAACAATGCACCAACACCCACTTGTGCAGCTACATAGAAGAATTGCGCAATCACGCCCCAAACAAAGTGCTTGTGCGCGAAAAGCGGTTTGCTATCTCCCGTCCCGGAGGCAGTACCTTCTTCTGTAGTGACGATCTCCGGCAGACTGGTGCGGTAGAACAGGAAAGCGATCAGCAAAACTGCGGCAGCCATCACAATGTATACCATCTGTACAGAAGACAGGTCAGCGCCTGCACCGGTATTTTTCTCTCCACCGAAGAACAAGGTTCCTCCGATGATCGGCCCAAGGAAAGAGCCAAGCCCGTTAAAACATTGAGACAAATTCAACCGCTGCTCGGAAGTAGCCTTATCGCCCAGCACCGTCACATATGGATTGGCGGCCGTTTCCAGGCAGGTAAGTCCCGACGCCAGAATGAACAGCGCCAGCAGGAAATAATTAAAATTGGCATAATGCGCTGAAGGATAAAACAGCGCGGCGCCCGCTGCGTACAACAACAATCCTAAGATGATCCCGGATTTGTATCCAAAGCGTTTCATCAGAAAACCGGCAGGCAGGGCCATCAGGAAGTAAGCCCCGAAATAGGCCGCCTGTAAGAGTGTGGAACGGGCCTTATCAATAGACAATGCTTCCTGAAAATGCTTGTTCAGCACGTCCAGCAGGCCATAGGCCAATCCCCACATAAAAAAGAGACTGGTAACCAGGATAAAAGGGATCAGGTACTTCTGGCCGGTTTTGTTGCCGGAAGATGTATAGTTGGTTGTGGTAGCTGCACCGCCTGCCATATACAATTGCGTTTAAGGTGAATGATTATGGTGTGGAATTTATTAACTGATAGAACGGTCCAGATGCGTATACCCTCCATCTACATACACGATCTGCCCGGTAGTGTGGGAAGATACGCCGGACAGCAGGAACACCGTCATCGCCGCAATCTCTTCGGAAGTGGTCATTCTTTTTTCCAATGGTATTTTGGATACAATGGATTTCAGTTTGGCCTCCGGGTCAGGGAGTGAATGGATCCATGTTTCATACAGCGGCGTCCATACTTCCGCGGGGATCACCGTGTTCACGCGGATGGAGAACGGTAGCAGTTCCACCGCCCATTCCCGGGTGAGCGCGTTGATGGCGCCTTTGGAAGCCGCGTAGCCGGAGGTGTTCCCCTGCCCCGTGGTGGCCACTTTTGAACCGATGTTCACGATGCTGCCTTTTGTTGCTTTCAGGTAAGGCAATGCAAAGTGCGCAAGGTTGTAATAATGCGAAAGATTGTTTTGCAGGGATGCCATGAATTTCTCGGGGCTGCCGCTTGCCAGTCCCACCCCGTCATTCGCGCCGGCATTATTGATCAGACCGTCTATCTTCCCGTATTCTTTCATTGTAAGATCGATCACCTTTCTGCAATCCTCTACTTTCCCCAATTCCGCGGTGATGCCGAAAGCCTTCCCGCCAGCCTGTCGTATAGCCGTTACCGTTTTTTCATTATCCGCTTCCTTTCTTCCCGCGATCACCGCTATACCACCTTCTTCCGCGATCAGCCTGGCAATAGCTTCTCCAATACCTTTGGCACCGCCGGTTACGATCACTACTTTATCTTTTAACCCGAGATTCATGTTGTTGTTTTTAAGTTAGTTTGTAAAATTTCACGGCATTTCCGCCCATGATCTTTGCCTGCTCGGTAGCGCTTAAATGACTGATATAATCTGTCACGATCTTTTTCATGACAGGATAATCTGCGGCGAGGAGACATACCGGCCAGTCGGACCCGAACATCAGCCGGTCGCTGCCGAAGACCTCCAGCACTACATCCAGGTACGGCGTAAAGTCAGGCTGCTTCCAGTTTTTCCAATCCGCTTCCGTGACCATGCCGCTGAGCTTGCACCAAACATTCGGGTAGTGGCTGAGGGCACGCATATGCTGCTCCCATCCCGCAATATCCCCTGTTTTGATGTACGGTTTGGCGATATGATCCACTACCATGCGTTGTTCCGGGAATCGTTGTACGAACTCCACGGCGGCGGGCAGCTGTTTCGGATAGATGAGGATATCGTAGGTGAGATCATAGGTGCGTAGGGCGGCAATACCGCGACAAAAATCCTCGCGCAGCAGGAACCTGTCGTCTGCCTCTCCCTGCACAATATGCCGGAACCCTTTCAGCAAAGGGAACTGCGAAAAATGCGCGAGCCGGTCCTCCGGATTGGCCGCCCGCAGATCGATCCAGCCTACAACACCTTTGATAAAAGCATTTTTTGCGGCCAGTTGCAGCAGGAACGTTGTTTCCACCTCACTCTGATCCGCCTGTACTGCCACGCAACCATCTACGCCGTTGGCCTTCAGTACGGGAGCCAGATCCACCGGCAAAAAATCCCGGCGGATCACCTGCATCTCTTCTGTGATCCAGGCATCACGCACGGGATCGAAATTCCAGAAATGTTGATGAGAATCTATGATCATAACGTAAATATCTTATCCATCAAAACCCACTTCTCACCGGGTTTTGCTACAGGAATAGCCTGCTGGTACTTCCACATCAGCTCCTCCCATTCCTGCACTTTCGGATTGGCCGCATCCATGGCGGATTTGCGCTCAAAGGAAAAAGTGCTGTCCACCTCCATAATCATGAACATGCGGTTACCCGCCCGGTAGATCTCCAGGCCAGTGATACCGCTTTGGCGGATACTTTCGAGTATCTCCGGCCATACAGCGCGGTGATAGGCTTCATATTCCGCGATCAGCTGCGGCTCGTCCTTCAGGTCCAGCGCTAAACAATATCTTCTCATGCGATTGTTTATTTTGACCAGGCTGTTGCTTCCTGCCTGGATGTTCCTAATCCGTCAATACCCAGTTCTACCACATCGCCGGGCTTCAGGTAGATCTGCGGGTTAAAACCGAGACCAACGCCTGCGGGTGTGCCGGTGGAGATCACGTCTCCCGGGAGCAGGGTCATGAACTGGCTCAGGTAAGATACCAGGTACGGGATGTTGAAGATGAAATTCGATGTATTGCCGTCCTGCATTTTTTTGCCATTCACAGTCAGCCATAAACGAAGATTGTGCACATCGGCGATCTCGTCTTTCGTAGCCAGCCAGGGGCCCAGCGGTGCGAAGGTGTCAGCGCTCTTGCCTTTCACCCACTGACCGTTCCTTTCCAGCTGGAAGGCGCGTTCGCTGTAATCGTTATGCAGACAGTAGCCGGCCACGTAGTCCATCGCATCTTTCTCTTCCACGTAGCTGGTCTTTTTGCCGATCACTACCGCCAGTTCCACTTCCCAGTCCGTTTTCTCACTGTTGCGCGGGATCACCAGCTGATCATTCGGGCCTACCAGGGATGAAGTGGATTTGAAGAAGACGATCGGTTCCGTGGGAATGGCCGCGTTGGTTTCCCGCGCATGATCCGCGTAATTGAGACCGATACAAACGATCTTGGACGGGCGTTGCAAAGGAGCGCCCAACCTAACGCCATCGGGCACACGCGGACAATTACCACTATTCGCCGCCCACCATTTTGCAAGGCGGTTCAATCCATCTGTTTCAAAGAATTTTTCTCCGTAATCTTCTCCGAACGCAGATACGTCAAACATACCGGCTTCTGTGAGCAGTCCCGGTTTTTCTTCTCCCTGCAATCCAAACCTGATAAGTTTCATTGGTTACTATTTATTTTACTGATTTCAATTGTCTGAAGCCAAGGCGGCCGTCAATAACTTTTACTTCGTATATCTCCACGAGGTCGTCATTCATCTGCAGGCCCACGAAGCAATTATCGTCTTTATAAGCCTGGATATAAGGCTTGGCACCTTCCGGCACCAATAATCCGGCAGTGTAATCCAGGCCGCCGAAGGTCATGTATACGCCCACAGAGTCCCTGGATTTGGGCCTAAGCTCTACGACGAAGTCTGAAATGATCTTTCCGGACTGGATATTTTTTTTGTATTGCTGTACCAGCGGCTGATTGCGGATCGATTTGCCGAGCCCCAGCTTTTTCTCCACATATTCGTATATCCGTGCCGGTGGGGAGGGCACCCAGTTTATTTTCAGCGAGCGGCCGTCCTGGGAGCCGTGGTAATACCGGGTGCTGCGATCCGGCTTGATCAGCCCGATCCACACGCTGTTGGGTTTGTCCCAGAGTGTGCGGATGATGGCAGAATCGTCATAGCCTTTGATCAGCGGTACATCGTTGAATGTTCTTTCGTACCGGAGCGTATCGACGGTGAAATGGAATTGAACGGACGAGGTGTCTTTCTCCCGGTTCAGGATCGTCACCTGAATAGTGCCGCCGGGTTGGGCTTCCTGTACGGTGTTCTCCGTTTCCGTGGAACCGCCGGCGCCCTGCTTTTTCCCGCTGCCGTCGTTACAGGCCATCAAAGCGAGCGCTAACGTGGATGCGATAAAAACGTGCTTCATATCAGTTGTTCAGTTTGATGAATCCCCCATCGATCGGATAATCGCAGCCGGTGATAAAGCCTGCTTCATCCGAGCAGAGGTAGAGGGCAAGATAGCCTACTTCATCCGGTTTTGCCATACGGCCGATAGGTTGGGTTTTAGACAGCTTCTCAAACATTTCCGCTTCTTTGCCCGGGTAATTCTTAGCGATAAAGCCATCTACGAAAGGTGTATGCACACGGGCGGGCGATACGCAGTTCACGCGGATCTTGTCGGCCAGGTAGTCCTTGGCTACGGACAAGGTCATGGTGAGCACGGCGCCTTTGCTCATGGAGTATGCAAAGCGGTCCGGAATGCCCACGCTGGACGCAATGGATGCGATATTGAGGATCACACCGCCACCCTGCTTTTTCATCTGCCCGATCACGGCATACATGCAATTATAAGTTCCTTTCACGTTTACAGAGAATACCCGGTCGAAATCCGCTTCCGCAGTAGTTTCCAGTTTACCTATATGTGCAATGCCCGCGCAATTCACGAGTATATCCAGCTGGCCGGCAGCTTCGATGATCTTCTCCATCACAGCCACCACAGCAGCCTGATCCGCCACATTCACGGCATGCACAAACCCCTCGCCCCCGGACTTCCTGATATCATCCACCGTACCCTGACCGGCCGCTTCGTTCAACTCCAGCACATGCACCACCGCACCGCTCGCAGCAAAGCACTTCGCGATCGCCTGACCTATCCCGCTGCCGCCGCCTGTTACCACGGCCACTTTTCCATCTAATCGGAACAAACTCATCTTATTAGTAATTTTAAGGGTTCTAAAATACCTCAATTATAAGGGTAATTGCAATTCTTTTTTACCTTCATTTTGTACTTTCTTCACTATTTTTAAAGGAGTTTAATCTGATCGTTGTGAAAAATATATTCATCTTATGCCTGTACCTGGCATCGCTGAACGTACATGCGCAGCAGATCCCGCTGAACAGTTATGGCCTGCCGATAGTGAACAGCATGACTTTGTATCGCTCGCAAATACAGGCGGATAGCACACTTCAGCTGGTGTTGATCAAAGATATCGCACAGGATGTGCGGTATGCTACTGCCGACAATTTCACGCATACCCGTCTCTATCCCTTCCCCGCCGTATGGCTTCGGCAACCGGCGTACCAGGCGTTGCAAAAAGTACAGGCCCTCCTGAAACCCATGGGCCTCGCCCTCAAAATATTCGATGGTTACCGCCCCTACCGGATCACGGAAAAAATGTGGGAAATCGTACCGGATGACCGATATGCCGCCGATCCCAAGGTCGGTTCCGGGCATAACCGCGGCGTAGCAGTAGACCTCACGATCATTTCCCTCAAAACGGGCAGGGAACTGGATATGGGAACGCCCTTCGACGACTTCACCGAAAAGGCACATCATAATTACGCGGACCTCTCCGATGAAGTACAGGAAAACCGCCGCCTGTTGCGGACGCTGATGGAAGCGTACGGATTTACGGCGCTGGAAACCGAGTGGTGGCATTACTTTCTGAAAGATGCACGGCGGTTCCCTTTAATGGACCTTGGGTTGGAGGAACTTGCAAAGGAGTTTTAATTTTCATAGCTTAACGGCATAATTCTACGATACATGTCAAAGATCAAACTACTCGCAACACTTGTTTTTGTAATGATAAGCAGCCTTGCTATGGCACAATCCAAAGGCTGGATCAAACTTTTTAACGGGAAAGACCTGAAGGACTGGGATATTAAGATCACCGGCCATCAGCTCAATGATAACTTCGGGAATACATTTAAGGTAGAGAACGGTAACCTCAAAGTATCCTACGAAAATTATGACGACTTCAACAGTCAATACGGACATATCTTCCACAAGAAGAAATTCTCTTACTACCTTCTCGTGATGGAATACCGTTTCACCGGCGATCAGGTAAAAGGTGGTCCCGGCTGGGCATACCGGAACAGCGGCGCCATGCTGCACTGCCAGCCCGCTAACACCATGGGCAAGGACCAGGACTTCCCCATCTCCCTCGAAGAACAGCTCCTCGGCGGCAACGGGAAGAATAACCGCAGCACCGCCAATCTCTGTACCCCCGGTACCAACGTGGTGATGAACAACAAACTCATCACCGCCCATTGCATCGAATCAAAATCAAAAACGTATCACGGAGACCAATGGGTGCACGTAGAGGCCCTGGTGCTGGGAGACTCCATCATTAAACATATCGTGGAGAAAGATACGGTGCTGGTATACGAAAAACCACAGATCGGCGGCGGAAGTGTTTCCAACTACGATCCAGCGATAAAGCAGGACGGGAAGCTTTTGAGCGAAGGGTATATTTCTCTGCAGAGTGAAAGCCATCCGGTGGAATTCAGGAAGGTGGAATTGTTTGACCTTGCGCCGTATGCGAAGGATCCGAAAAAGCTGGAGAAGAAGATTAAGGAGTTGCAGGGGAGGAAGTGAATGGAAAAGAAAAAGTCTATTATTTTATCGACATAGCTATCACTTACAACAAAACTAAAAAAGCATGTTCAAGATAAAATATTTGACTACCTGTGACATCCAAGCACATTAATGCGATAGCGTGCATCCTCTTTTGCACGATTACAGCACTGGTTGCCTGTAAATCCTTCCAGGTTCCTCTCTCCAATGCTGAACTCGAACTTTCAAATGAATTGGCTCAAAAATATCAATGTGAAGCTAATTTACAACATGACTACGAAGCCTTAAAAACCAATAAAAAAAATGGCATTTTCTGGATTCAACTAAAAAGTACCACTAATGAGCTTTGCTCAAAAGATAGCTCATCTCTTAAAAAAATTGCTGCCGATATTGCTGCACGGACCGAAAAAATCCTATCTCATAAACAGAACTATATCTCCATCAATTTAAACTTTAACACCACCACCGTATCTGATAAACAAGTCTATAGCATCACTTGTGACAAAGAACTAAAAATCAATCTTGCGGATTTGAACAACGTATGGGTTATACACTGAGACAACGAAAAAATAAAAAACATGACTTTGGGCGACCGCTTAACCATTGTTGGAAAAAGAAAAGGACTTCCCCAAGCGATGGTCAAATACCAGAAGCCGAACGTGATCACGCCTACGCCCTCACGGACGGTTTTATCACTAAAATGAAGATTTAGGGAGTATTGGAAAAACCTTTAATCATAGGATATGGTCCGCGCAGATCATGTGGACTGTGCGTATAACAGGGGAATAAAGTTCTACATCTACAGGGATTTTCGCACACGGTAAGTAATATTAGCTTCCACAGCTTATATCTTGGGGTGGTAGTTTACTTTTTCTATATTTTTTAATTGATTTTGTATTTCTGTGTCACCCCAGTCTGCAGGTTTTGCACTTACTACATAAAAAGGATAGCCATTTGATATCCACTCAGCCCTATAAACTTCAAAGGTTTTCCCTTCGCTACCATCGTCGAACCCGTATTCAAAACCGCAGCAGGAACATATTTCATACGATGGGTACCCAAGTAAATCATACGGAGGTTCGGTTAGCTTATCATATCCACAAACAGGACAAATATTCTTGCTCGACATAATGATCTCTATTTAAAAAGTTTTCTTAAATGGATAATGTTGCTGCATACCCTCAGCCTTCCCATTTCTTGTGTCTGCGGCTGGTCTAGCATTAAAATGAGGACCTTGCTCACCTTTTTCTCCTCCACCTTCAGCAGTTTCCCCTGTGATAAGAGTATTAAGTGCGGCTAAAGGGGTATAATCTCTCTCCAAAAGCATGCAAATGCCCCCTTTGTGTATTTCTGCCGCACCAATCGCCGCTCCCGTACCATTTAGGTAATCTCCTGGGGCAATACCTATTCTTAGGTTATCTCCAGCCTGATTGGCGGTACCCGTCTCAATGCTGAAACGATATGGTTACGGTCCATCAAGATCATTGGCATTCGGCACTTCATTACCTGCAATCCGGTACGGCGCATAATACGGATAATCAGATGCCAGCTTGTCCACACAGAAGAGCCACCCAATCCGATTGTCATAAAAAAGATTCTTATAGTCATACCATTGCAGACCATCGCTATTGCCAAACTCCTGACGTTGTAGCTCCTGGCCGTTATATTGGTATTGTCCTCCGAGCTTCCTGCTGTCTTCAAGCTAATACCGCTCATGGTCAACCCAAACGGATAATAATGCGTCTCCTCCAGCATTCGCACAAATAAATTGTGCTATTGAACAACAGAAGTGCCGATTTGCTCGCCCGTTATTCCAGCTTTCAATCCTTCATAAAACAAGCTGTCATTAATTTTATCGTGACGTTGCATCATATCTATATCCTCTAGAACTTTTGATCTGCTCTCCATTTTTATTTTTATAAAGAACAATTCAGCAATCGCTTCCTTATCAGATGGATGATTCTTCAGGTATCCAAGCAGATCATTGATCATCTCCTGGTATAACTTAATGCGGTTCACAGAATCTGCAGGGCTATCCAGTCCTATAACCTTAAAGTTTTTAAGGTATAAACCCTTTTTATATGGTTTATCAAATTTATTCACATCCAAGGAATCGATGAATTTATATCCGCGATCGGAAGCATTTAGCAAAATCAATAATTTGATTTTTAAATCAACCATCCGAACATTATAATCAGGGCAAGCATCAATATTTTTATCCAGAATATATAAAGCAGTATCGAGCTTCTTCTGGTTGCCCTGTTGATAAAATTCATTCAATCGCTCGTTGGCTTCTAAGTATAATTTTTTGCAATTATCGCTGCCGGGGTCAGTATTTGCATGGCAGCTTGTACATGTTCCAGCTAAAAAAAGAATAAAATAAAATGAAAATGTATTCATAAACGTTACTTATTAGAAATGTGCCAGGTATGTCTAAATGTTACAGGCGTTGGAACAAGAGGGGCGATCACTACAGGTGTCATTGCCCTAGTTTCAGTTTGAATCCAGAATCCTCCTTGTATTGATACAGTAGACAGTTTTTTTGATGAATTCAAATCTGCAGCTGGAATAATTGCTCCTCCATGAGTTGATGTTGTACCTGTTTCATATATATATGACCCTTGTGGTTTAACAAATGCACCTGAGTAAGATTTTCCCTCATATTCCACATTTATAGATGGACTAACCGTAACCGTTCCACGTGCTACAGGATTCTTCATAACCGTAGAACTATAAACAGCTAAGCCTTCAAATTTTTTACCCTCTTTGTTATTTGCTGTTACGTTAACAGCGTTTTCACTTACAACTGCAGAAACAGATATCTCGCTTTTTAAACGAAGATTCACAGGTGTATTAGTAATATAACGACCACGCATACCTTCTTCAACATCTCCAGCAATAAATCCAATCCCGTTAGTAGACACCTGATTAAAATTCCTATTAAGGCCTAAATCAGATACAATATCTTTATCTGCAGCACCTACGTAGGTATATCCTTCGGGAGTAGTTTGTGATGATTTCACATTATCCATCCAGCTATATCTACCACCTTTATCCTTTACCCAATCC
>OFTY01000725.1_pt1 | contig 19825 bp, 14 predicted proteins | sample 1775061 | NCBI WGS metagenome assembly OFTY01 (sample SAMN08195773, study PRJEB24354) | sludge metagenome | isolation source: sludge from phenol fed wastewater aerobic bioreactor B | place: India: Nagpur | collected 2016-09-16 | reverse complement strand
GGGCAGTTCGATAATATTATCACGGTAGCTGGCAAACATCGGGTGGTTATAGAAAATATATTTTACCAGTAAAGCTTCTCTTGTTCTGGCTTTCTTCGCTGGTTTATTCAATAAAATATAATCATTGATGACAATGCCGATATCCCTTGTGAAAATGAAATTGGGAATAGGGGGAAACAGCATTTCTTTTTCGTTGGATGTGCCGCTGATGAATATCTTGGCGAGCTGACGGCCATTTAAAGCATTCAGCTTGTCCTGCAGTTCGTAAGAACAGTTTTCAATAGCGCAAACGGAAGCGACCAGTTTCAGTTTTATTTCATGGTCTTCCAGTATATCACCAAGCAGCCATTGCAATTCCACTACTTTATCGGACCTGTAAAATTCATCATGATCGGGTTTATAAAAACTAAACCCGTTTTCTGCATTATCTATTTCTGCCAGGCGCCCTTTTATTTTTCCGGGATCGAGAAAATAGAGAAGCAATTTGGTATAAAAATCATATTCCTTGCGGCGGATGGTTTCAAGATGCACAATATCTTCAAACAGCCAGTCCTGTGCTTTGGAAGGAACTACTTTCCCTAACCCACTGTCAGGACTATGTACCAGTAATCGTTTTAAAGTACCTACTTCGGAGGTCACACGTATCTGCTCATTCTTGCTCATATCATCTTTTTTATAACTGTTTTCAGGAATATTCTGTTGTATGGTTGCGGGCGGGCTAATTAATCAGGGACAAAAAAGTTTACCGGAAGCGTGTCGGCAAAATTTTCTCATGGGATGGTATAAGTAAAAAAATACATAAAGCCTGCAATCGTAAGGCAAAGGTACGACAATGCCCGCATGCCAGCAAGCCGCGTGATAAAACGGAAAGAATGGAAGAAAATGATAATAAAAAAGAGAAAAAGCAGGAACTTTTTCTCTTTAATGATTTTACAATACAGTTTAATTACTGATGGGCTGCCAGAATAGGAACAGAGCTGTTAAAAGCCAGTTTCTTTGTATGGCTTGTGTTAAAGCTGAATAAGCTATTAATGAAAGAATGGTTTTTAGGAATAATAATGATCAGGTCAATATTCCGGTCTCTTGAAAACTGTTCAATAGCCTCATAAAAATCATTCATGCCAATGAAATAAAATTCAGGATTGAATTCGGCAAACATTTTCAGCATTTTTCCTCTTTCGGCCAGGTATTTTTCAGTAAGGGAAACATAGTGTTCATTGTCTACGTTCACAATATGCAGGTTGGCATTGAAGATCTCAAGCACGTTCTTGATGGCCAGTACAGGCGTAGTGGCATCCACATCCTGGAAATCGGAAGTAAGGGCAATATTGGTGATGCCATTATATTTTGCATCGGGAGGCACGATCATCACGGGGCAGATGTTCTGGTCAGCCATTTTCAGGGTATTGCTGCCGATAAACAGCTGGCGCCATTCATCTTTTTCAGAAATGCCCATAATGATCAGTTCTGCTGTTTTCTGGTGAGCCAGCCTGCCGAGGCAGTCGATCAGGTCCTCACCCAGTTCTTTTTCCAGTTCAATGTTCATTACACCTTTCTGCTCCATTTCTGCTTTCAGGCTTTCGAGGTACTGGCCAGCTGTAGCAGCTTCTTCAGCTTCTTTGAACATATGGTAAAGGACGATCCGGGCATCCGTTTTACCCGTTAACATATCAGCCGCATAACGGGCCGCGTTGAGGGAGGTTTCAGAAAAATCAACAGGGATAATTACGTCTTTCATGCATTATATAGTTTTGGCTCTGATCAAAGAAACAGAAAAAAGGAGTGATTACAAAAGAATAAGCTTGCTTTTGTTGGATGTTTGTTTATGCGCCGTTGTTGGGCGATAGCAGGAAGGGCATCTGATCGTCGGCCATCGATTATGTTAGAGTAATTAATAATTTAGCTGAAATAATTTGCCCCATGCGAAAAATTGGAATTATGATAGGAGCCTGCCTTTTGACCGGCCTGCTTCATGCCCAGGAAGTAATGCCCTTATATGATAAAGTGCCGGGGAGCAAGCCCGGTAACATAAAGGAGACCACAGATACCACCGGGGGCATTATCCGTATCAGCGATGTATCGGAACCGACGCTGACAATATACCGGCCGGAAACTTCTCAGGCCAATGGCACAGCCATTATCATTTGCCCGGGAGGAGGATACGCTTTGCTCGCTGCAAGCCATGAAGGCAGCGATGTGGCAAAAACGTTTGCCGGCTGGGGGATCACTGCTTTTGTATTGAAATACCGCCTGCCCAATACTGCGATCATGGAGGATATAACGATCGGTCCATTGCAGGATGCACAGCGGGCGCTGCAAATAGTAAGGCAAAAGGCTGCAGGTTGGGGTATTAATGCCTCGAGGATAGGCATCATGGGCTTTTCCGCCGGGGGCCACCTGGCGGCTACCGCCTCCACCCATTTTTCCACACCTGTTATTGCCAATGGGAACATTTCCGTGAGGCCGGATTTCTCGATCCTGATCTACCCGGTTATCAGCTTTACAGACAGTCTTATGCACAAAGGCAGCCGCGACAACCTGCTGGGTGCCGATCTTTCACTGGCACGTGTGCTTGCTTATTCCAATGAAAAGCAGGTAAGAGCAGATACGCCACCCGCTTTCCTGGTGCATGCAGGAGATGATAAAGTTGTGCCGGCAGGCAACAGCCTTGCTTATTATGAAGCCTTGCTCCGGAATCAGGTGCCGGCTGAATTGCATGTTTACCAGCGTGGAGGACATGGTTTTGGTATGAACAATAAAACCACCACTGATCAATGGACAGAGCGTTTGAAAAACTGGTTAAAGGCAAACGGGTTGCTGGATAAGGCAAAGTAGAGCAAGAAAAATAGCATACTTTCCTCTGGGAAAACTGCATTATTGATCAAGGAAATTACGATGCTTGAATAGGTTGACCACTATTGCAGGGAAGGATGTGGGGTATTATTTTAGAGCCTGAATCCAAACCCCTGAAAGATGAAACTTATTTTTCTCAGCACACTGCTTTCTGTTTTTGTTTTTAACGGAGCCAGCATTTATGATTTCAAAGTAAATGCCCTGCAACGTGACGATGCACAAATCAACTTTGCAGACTTCAAAGGCAAAAAGATCCTGATCGTAAACACTGCTTCCAAATCGCCGTATACCTTCCAGATGGAAGAGTTGGAAAAACTATACCGGGCTTATAAGGATAAGCTGGTGGTAGTAGGCTTTCCGGCAGGCAGCGATTTTGGCGACCAGGAACTGAAATCAAACCGCGAGATCCATGATTTCTGCACTTACACGTATGATATCACTTTTCCGATGGCGGAAAAAGTAACAACGATCGGGGAGATGCGCCATCCCATTTTTTCTTACCTGATAACGGAAGCAAAAAAACTGGCGATGGATGATCCTATCATCAAATGGAACTTTACCAAATTCCTGTTGGATGAGAACGGGCAATTGATAAAAGTATTTCCTGCTGATGTTACACCGCTTAGCACAGAGGTAACAAGTTATCTTAACAATACGCGGAACTGGTAGTACTGATTTTTTTGTATCTTCAGTTCTCACCAAATAAAAAGGAGGTATTCATGCAATCAGATAAATCATGGACGCCTTCGGTTATTATCGCGTAGCCGGGCTTCTCCAAAAAATAATCTGCTGGCTAAAAGCCAGGGGCCACTAAGTTCACTTAGTGGCTTTTTTATGCTCTTCACCGGCAAGCAGAAAATATATATCTTAAACGACCTCTTCCCGTTCTTCCCGCCTTACCGGTAAATTTTTACCGGTAAGGCGGGAAGAACGGGAAGGATGCTTTTGTAAATGTTTGATAGGTAAAGATGTGATCTAACTTGTATAGATTACCAGCTTATAATAAAATCATATAAACGGTTTGCCCAATAAAAAAGCAAAATTGTAAGTAAAGGCGGGATAAATGGGCAAAACCTTGTCCCTATGAAGCGGCTGACTATGGAATCGCAAGCCGGTTTCACCCATTCTCTCCCATGTGTTTTTTAAGTGTATCTCCCTAATTGTTTGATCTACGGATTCAAAACTAAGCGGCTGCCTAAAAATGAGAATGAGAAAAACAACGTATTAGAATGTTTTTTTCCCATTTAAGTGCAGAAGATTTCATGTATAAAAAACTCAGTAAACTGAATTCCCCTTATTTTTATCCCACCCATTAAATCCGTAATCATGTTGACTCCTGAAGAAATAAAAAAGAATGCAGGCCTCTATGCTGCCGATCTCGTTAAACAAGGAATGAGCTTTGGGCTCGGCACAGGATCAACTGTGTACTGGTTGATACAGGAACTCGGTAAAAGGGTAGCAGAGGGCCTTGAGATCCGGGCCATTCCCACTTCTTTGCAAACTGTTCAACTGGCCCGTGAAGCCGGGATTCCGCTGGCCGACCTGAATGATATTGATTCCTTTCCCCTTGCTATAGATGGTGCAGATGAAATAGATCCGAATGGGCAACTTATCAAAGGTGGTGGCGGCGCTCTGTTGCAGGAAAAGATCGTTGCTGCTGCAGCTGACAAGCTTGTGATTATCGCTGATGAATCCAAACTTGTTTCAAAACTCGGTGCTTTTCCCCTTCCCGTGGAAGTGATCCCATTCGGATACAGGCAGGTGACCCGCCGGATCCTCGATTCCGGCTTGTGCCGGGAAGTAAAACTCCGGGAAAAAAATGGCCAGCCTTTTATCACCGATCATCATCACTATATCCTCGATTGTAAATTTGAAGTGATCGAGCATCCTTTATTTATCAATGCTGCCTTTGAAAATATTACCGGGGTGGTAGAAACCGGTTTGTTCCTTGGTATGGCTTCCCAGGCCATTGTAGGATATGCGGATGGAAGGGTTGAAGTGATCCAGTTTATCTAATTAAAAAAACCGGCATTGCCGGTTTTTTTAATTAGATCCATGCAAGCTGTATTAATCAAAATAGACTGCAAATAAGGTGATCAAACCAGTGATAAGAAATACAGTAGCAATAACGATTGTTGCCTGTACATTCTCATTCTTCAATAATGTGTTGATTTTTTTCATACACAAAAGTTTTTAGTTTCGATAAAAGGGGTTCAGAAGTTTCCCAAAGGATAACCGGAGTTTCCGAAACAGTAGTCTTTTGTGATTTTTACAAGGGATAGAGTAATGCAAACGTACACAATAAAGCCGCTGCTGTCAAGTATTTACAGGGATTTTATAAAGAAGGTCACATCGTGTTTTTACGATAAGTTCTAAGCTATTTGCTTACAGTTGATTATTGATTAAAATAAAATAGCTGGTTTCCCGGACTGACCGGAATACCAGCTATTTATTTATTCATTCATTCTCTTCTTCTACTTCACCTTAAGCACCGGTTTCAGTTTGAAATCGTTCTTACCGGTTTGGAAGATAGACATTGCCGCGTCAAAATCAATCACCAGTGAATCGAGTGAAGCCCGGAGGGGTTTGTCTACTTTTATTTTAAGACCTGATTCACTTCCGCTGGGAATAGTAAGCGGATAATTCACGCTGTCAATCGTGATCGAATTGTCTGACCCCACCACACAACGGACCTCCTCCAGGTTTCCTGTACGAACACTCCCCCGCGCACGCAACGTATCCAGGCCATTCTGAAAATCGAGCAGGTTATAAACACCTGCCTGGGTATTAAGACTGACCCAGTTTGCAGAATCAACACCATCCAGTTTTACATTCACCTCCTTTATGTCCACATTCACCTCCGTGGCATTATAAGGATTGTCTGTAAGATGAACTTTTAAGTGGGTAGTGTTTTGACTGTTATCTTTCTGGCAAGCGGAAAGTAAAATCATCAAACCGCCTGATAAAACGATCAGGCCGGCAAAAATGCGTGGGTACATAGGTAGTATTTTGATCGAGTTAGACGAAAAATCATGCCGTTTTAGGGCATCATTCATCTCCTCACGGGTTATTAACCCTGGGTTTGTTAATAAGCAAAGATATAGTTCAGCTCCGGCCGGAAAAAGGTAACCTACCTTTTGGTTCGTACGAAAAATTTCCTACCTTTATCGCATGAAAGGAAATCCAGCACATAATAAAAGGATAGAGCCCACCAAAGCAGAACTGGAAATATTGCAGGTGCTTTGGGAGCACGGCCCATCTACTGTCCGGTTTGTGAATGATCAGCTGAACCAGCAACGTGAAGTGAATTATACTTCCACTTTAAAGTTGATGCAGATCATGGCTGATAAAGGGATATTGAACAGAGATGAGAGCAGCATGAAACACGTTTATAGTGTTGCCGAAGAAGAACAGAAAACCAAGGCTTACCTGCTGGACAAATTTGTTGACTCAATGTATAAAGGTTCTGTAAGCAAACTGGTAATGCAACTCCTGGGAAATAAGAAAGCTTCGGAAAATGAAATGAATGCTATCCGCGAGATATTGAAGAAGATAGAAAAAGAAGGAAAATAAACCGGGTTTAACTATTAAAGATATTATCATGGATCTTTCAACTGTTGTTTCACCGCAAATTGCCAGGGCATTAAGTAATACCTTTATTTACTCATTATGGCAGGGATTGCTACTGGCTATCCTGGCAGGCGGCATTATCCTGCTTACAAGGAAATCAGCCTCCCGTACGAGGTATAATTTGCTGACCGGTTCACTGGCCTTGTTTTTAGTTGTAATTGTATCTACATTTATATACCAGCTAAAGCAGCCTGCTGCAAAGATTAATACTTCCACCACTGTTCAACCTCCTGCTTCTTCGTTGCCGGGTAACCATTTGTTGGAGACTCCTGTATCTACTGAAAATTCCTTCTTTATTGGTTATATCAATGAATATTCAAACACGATCGTATTGATCTGGTTCCTGATCGTTTGTGCGCGTTGCTTGCAATTGCTGACCGGTTTGCATGGATTGTACAGGCTGCGCCATCAGTCCATTTCACCGGTCAGTAAAGAATGGGAAGAGAAATTGCAGGTGCTGGCAGCAAGCATTGGCATAAATCAAATAGTGACAGCAGCGGAATCAGGGCTGGCCAAAGTGCCGATGGTGATCGGCCATCTGAAACCGGTGATCCTACTCCCTGCGGGATTGATCACAGCGATGCCGCCTGTTGAAATTGAGGCCATCCTCCTGCATGAACTGGCACATATCCGCCGCCGTGATTATTTGGTCAATCTCCTGCAAAACCTGGTGGAGATCGTCTTCTTTTTCAACCCCGCCGTGTTATGGATCTCCTCACTGATGAAAGCAGAGCGGGAGAATTGCTGTGATGATATTACTGTGGCACAAATCAATAGTAAAGCTGCTTATATCCGCGCATTACTGTCGTGCCAGGAATACCAGTCACGAACATCGCGTTTTGCCATGGCATTAGGGCGGCGTAAAAACCTGCTTGGAAGGGTAAGCCGGATGGTGTCAAGCAGCAATCATTCCTTATCTGTGCTTGAAAAATCGTTATTGACTGTTTGCCTGGTAACAGCAGGATTGATGCTGGCGGCTTTTTCAGGCAATGAAGAAAAGATGGAGCAACATATTCCAGAACCGGAGATCAGCCAAACAGTTATTGAAGAACAGGCATCCGTTCCAGCTTCTTTGCATGACACTATCAGCCCGGGAAAGCTTAAAATAGATCAAAGCGATACCGGCACAATAGAGGTAAAAGGACCGGATGAACCGATAGAACATCAATCCACAAAAGATAGCAGCCTGCGGAATCTGCAAAAATCGTTAATGACCCTCGATAAGGAAAGACAAGCCCTGGATGAATTGGCGGTAAATCTTAACCAGCAGGAATATTTGACAGATGCACAATACAAGATATCGGGAGACAGTTATAAAGCATCGGCACTAGCCATTAAACCCGATGCCCAGCTTTACAAGGGTAATGCTCCTGTATACAATCCCCCAACAACATATAATATAACTGATGGATCAAAACCTGTTTATAAAACGGGGGTCCAGGAATACCTGCCGAATGATGAAAGAAAAGAATTTGCCAACACGGATATACTGAAAATGTATATGGTAAAAGAAGGTATTGTAGCACGCCCACAGGACATCAAATCGTTTTTTATCAGCAATGATGAGCTGATCGTAAACGGACAAAAACAATCTGATGATATTCACCGGCTGATAATCGATCAGTACATAAAAACAGATACGAATAAGCCATGGTCAATCATGTACAATTTTGACATTTCAGCTACGAAAACGACAACCCGGACTATTATTAGTGACAATTGAAACAAGTTTAGCATAATTCAATAGCATACTGATATATCTTGGCCGGATGCAATAGTGTGCCCGGTAAGCCCTTCATTTTACAATTGAAAAACGATGAAAAAGATCATTATGGCCTGCTGGGCCATCTGGCAGAGTCTTGCTTTTAATGCAGCACAAGCCCAATCGAACGGAAAAATATCCGGCCGGGTATTAGACGCCGATAATAAAGGAATAGAGGCCGTCACTGCTATGCTGATGCGGGTTGCAGATTCCTCTATTGTAAAAACTGCGCTGACCGATGCAGATGGTTATTTCCTGTTTGAAGGCCTGGCCGGGAATACTTACAGGCTGCAACTGACCATGATAGGCTATGAATTGTATGATCATGATATTATGCTCGGAAAGCAAAATATTAGTTTGCCGCCTGTTCAATTAAAAAAACAGGAGAAAACACTGGATGCTGTAACTGTTACAGCCCGCAAACCCTTTATAGAAAAAAAGATCGACCGGACTGTTGTAAATGTGGATGCACTTATTTCCAATGCAGGAACAACAGCATTGGAAGTGCTGGAGAAATCGCCTGGTGTGCTGGTAGATCAGAATGGTACGATCACACTCAAGGGCAAACAGGGTGTTGTTGTTTTTATTGATGACAAGCCCACTTATCTTTCCGCTGCCGATCTTCAGAATTATCTCCGTTCGTTGCCTTCTTCGGCATTGGAGCAGATAGAGCTTATGCCCAATCCTCCGGCTAAATATGATGCTGCAGGAACGGGCGGTGTGATCAATATCCGCACAAAGAAGAGCAGGCTGAAAGGTTTTAATGGCAACCTCAGTCTTGGTTATAGCCAGGGCTCTTACGCCAGGACCAATAACAGCCTTAACCTGAACTGGCGGCAAAACAAGTTTAACTTCTTTGCCAACCTGGGCTTCAACCGCCAGAATAATTTCAGCGATCTGGACATTAACCGTCGTTATAAGAACGAAGATGAAAGCACAAGGTCTTATTTCCTGCAAAATTCTTTTATCAGCAGGAAAGGAAATTCCTTTACCGGAAAAGTGGGCATGGACTTTTACCAGGATGCTAAAACTACCTGGGGAATAGTGCTGACGGGGCAATCAAACAATATGAATATTAAGAATAACAATATCAGCAACCTGCTGAATGCAGCCGGGCAAAAGGACTCCATGATCCGGGCATTGAACAGTGAAAAGCAAAAATTTAAAAATGCGGGGATCAACCTCAACTATCGCCGCCAAATTGATAAGAGCGGTCACGACCTGACTTTCGATCTTGATTATATCAATTATAAAACGGATAATGATCAGTTATTCGATAACGCCAGCTATGATGCAAACGGCGACCTGAAGATGCAGGATTATCTCAACGGAAAACTACCTACTAATATTGATATCTATTCAGCTAAAACAGATTATACAAAGCCATTGAAAGGAGGCTATCAGTTTTCTGCAGGATTGAAAGCGAGCTATACCAAAACAGACAACCTGGCGGAATATTATTACACGATCAATAATAATACTTCACCTGATTACGATAAAAGCAATCATTTTATTTATAAAGAAAATATCAATGCTGCTTATGTGAACCTCAACAGGGATTTCGATCGATTATCTGTGCAATTGGGGCTCCGTTTTGAGAACACTATTTCAAAAGGCGATCAATTAGGCAATGCCGTTAAACCGGATTCATCTTTCAGGCGGGATTATAACAACCTGTTCCCGACAGTTTATTTAACCTACAAACTGGACAGTGCGTCCAATCATCAGTTAGGGATTAATTATGGTAGAAGGATCAACCGGCCCGCTTACCGGGATATGAACCCCTTTATTTCCCCGCTTGACAAATTCACTTTCTATGTAGGTAATCCTTTCCTCAAGCCGGCTTTCATTGACAACATTGAATTTTCTTACACTTTCAGACAACGCATCACTGCTACGTTGAGTTATGGCAAGACGCATAACAGCGTGGGAGAGACTATCGAAATAGTGGATGGTACTTATTACAGCCGGCCAGGCAACCTTTCTTCTGTAGAAATAAAAAGCATTTCTGTTGATGGCAGCCAGGACATTGCAAAATGGCTTACGCTTAGCCTGTATACAGAACTGACCAGTATACATTCCCGGAGCAATTTTTATACAGGACTTCTGGACACAAAAGGCACTCTCTGGTATATCGGCCCCAATGCTCAATTCAAATTCAATAAAGGCTGGAGCGCTGAGCTCAGCGGCATGTACCGGACTGATATTACTACCGGGCAATTCATTTCCGGCGGCTTTAGCCGTGTGAATACCGGTGTGCAGAAAAAGCTTTCACCAGCTGCAACCCTCAAGCTCAGTGTCAATGATATTTTTTATACCCAGATCAATAAGGGGATCATCAACAACCTGGCCCAAACAGATGCGAATTATCATAATCTCGGTGATACAAGATATTTTGCAATTACTTTCAACTGGAGATTTGGAAAAACCATCGCTGACCAGCGCAAGCATAATGCGACAGGAGCGGAGGCAGAGCAAAACCGGGTACGCTGATTTTTGATCAGCGCAGTAATCTGGTCAATTTGTTCTTATCCATCTGTGACATCCATTGAATGGCGTCAGGTTTGTATTGCCCGTCTTTACCGATGAAAGCATAGCCAGGATAACCACTGAAAGAGAACAGCTGCGAAAGTTCATGGTCCAGTTGCTCATCAATAAAGAAATGTATACCTGGTTGTTGCAGTTCGGCCACTTTCGTTTTCCATTTGTTTTTGTCTGATGAACTGGATGTGCAGAGATAAACAAAAACAACAGGCAGGTCTTTTGCATTCTGCTGTAATTTTTTACTGTGCGGCATTTCAGACAGGCAGGGTGCACACCAGGTAGCCCATAGATCCAGTATAAGGGCTTTGCCGGGAAAAGACCGTTTAAGCCTGGCAAGAAAATCCTCAGCCTTCGTGTTGCTGATCTCGTACATGCTTGCGCCAAAAACCGTTTGCAGGATCGGCTTGCCGAAATCCGTCACCGGGGTGGCGCCGTCTGTGGATTTTGACAGCAGTTGGTTCACCTGGTCAATCTTTGCGACGGTGCGTGTATATTCTGATTGCAAAACTGTTTTGCACCAGTTGGTCTGCATGTTATTGATCAGGTATTCGAGATTCTCTTTTTGTTCCTGCAGGTTTTTTTGGTTATTGGCGCATAATTTTAAAAAATCTGCTTTGGCTGCCGGGAACAGGCTGTCGAGCCGGTGAGCAGTTTGAGCAAGGGATACTTGTTTGGAATCCGACGGTATATATTGCACGTAGGTGTACAGGTAATTGTAAAACCCTGCCCCGTTATTGCTCACAAGATAACTTTTATGCTGTTTTATTTGCTGCCACAATGAATCGTTCATCAGCTTATTCCAGTAGCGCGGCAATAAATTGTTGTAATATTCCGACTGCACTTCATTTTCAATGATCCAGCCATAGGGCGAGGGATGCAGGGTGATATATTCCTGAGCGATCTTGCGTATTCCCTCAAAGATTTTATTATAGTCCGGTAAAATGGTCGCTATGTTTTTTTGCTGTGAAAACAATAAGTCCTGCATGGCCTTACTCAATGCCAGTTGCTCTGATCTTTTGAACAGGATATAATTGTTCAGGTAAACGTTCATCGGACCATCTGTACCTGTAAACCTGACTCCTTTATTGTTGAAGTCTTCGTCTTTCAGTGTCTTGATCTTTTCCATATCCAGTTCCAGGAACAGGTCTTTATTCACAGTAAGTGACGTATAGAATTTTTCATCCGCATTGAACCAGATCTGCTGATAGGGAAAAGCATAGTCAAGTTCCAGAGAAAAACTGCCATCGGGTGATGGTTGAACGGTTTTTGTCACCTGTTTTGCCGAAAATGGCGTAACAAGAGTATAAGAAAGGTGTATACTTTTTAATTCTTCTTTTGAAAGATTCAGCAATTTGCCATCGATCTTTGGCATAATACGATCGGTAAAAGATTCATCAAAAGCGGCATCTTCCATTGATATCGCCTCTTGGGACATCTGTGATTGAACGGCTGTGAAGCCGGACAATAAAAACAGGAGTAGTAGGATGGTTCGCATAGATGATTTATATAACTATGAATCTAGTTAAAAAGATTGAACCGGCAGCCATCCGGCAATTAAGTTTTAAACAGGTGCCGGGTTGGGTCTGGGTGCATGCGGTGATCTTTATCAACAATCTTCCCACATTTTTAACCCTCCTTTGTGTATAAATGGTGCATGCCCGGACCGCCTTTTGTCCGGGTTTCGCGTATATTCGCCGCCTGACTTAAAACCTGGAAATACAGTGAGACTAAAGAGCTTAGAAATCAAGGGATTCAAGAGTTTTGCGGACAAGACCGTAGTGAATTTTGACGATAATATTACGGGCATTGTGGGACCTAATGGTTGCGGTAAATCCAATATCGTGGACAGCATCCGTTGGGTGATCGGTGAGCAAAAGATCAGTCACCTGCGGAGTGAGAACCTGGACAGCCTGGTTTTCAACGGCTCCAAAACCCGTAGCGCCAGCGGCCTGGCCGAAGTAAGCCTGACTTTTGAAAACACTAAAAACCTCCTTCCTACAGAATTCAGTACCGTTACCATCACCCGCAAATTCTACAAAAGCGGGGAGAGTGAATACCGCCTGAATGATGTGCAATGCCGCCTGAAAGACATCCAGAACCTGTTTATGGACACAGGCGTGAGCACCGACAGCTATGCGATCATTGAGCTGGGCATGGTCGACGACCTGATCAAAGACAAAGACAATAGCCGCCGCCGCATGCTGGAGCAGGCTGCCGGTATCAGCATCTATAAAACACGGAAAAAAGAAGCCAAACAAAAACTGGATGCTACCGAGCAGGATCTTGCCCGTATCGAAGATCTTTTATTCGAGATCAACAACCAGTTGAAAGCTCTGGAAAGCCAGGCGCGCAAAGCAGAGAAATACCACGAGATCAAGAAAGATTACCGTGAAGTGAGTATAGAACTGGCTAAAGCCGCCCTGGAAGGATTCAATCTTACGTATAAAGAACTGAACGAGCAGCAGGAAATAGAAACTGATAAGCGCGTGCGCATGGAAGCGGAGATCGCTACAGAAGAAGCAGCGCTGGAACAGGAAAAAGTAGGGTTTATCGAAAAAGAAAGAGCCCTTCAAAGCATGCAATATGCCTACAATGAATTGGTGCAACAGGTAAGGACCCGTGAAAACGAAAAAAACCTGGCTGCCCAACGCCTCGAATATCTGCGAGAGCGGGAAGGAAGCCTGAAACAGTTTTTGCAAAAAGCCGAAGGGCAACTGAAAGGCATTGATGAAAGTATTGGCTTCACTAAACTGCAACTGGAAGAAGAAGTAAAAGGATTGAGCGGCCTGACCGAACAATTGCAGCAATTGCAAAACGAAGCGGCATTGAAACGTGATGTGCTGGATGAGAACCGCCGCATGGTAGACAGTCTGCGCAATGAATACCAGCAGGTACAACGCAGCCAGTTTGATGCAGAAAAGAAAGTGGCCGTAGCAGATACTTCTGTTCAGAACCTGCAGCGCGCCATCAACCAGATAGAAGAGGAACGCGTGCAGCGCGAAGCGCAGCGCCAGCAACTGGACAGCGAACGCTTATTGAAAGAAAAAGAACTGGAGATTAAAAAAGTGGACCTGGAGCAATTGCAACGCCACCAGGAAAACACTAAAGAACAGATCCTGCAAACACAGGGAATACTGGACAGTCTCCGCAATGAACTGGCTGAAGAAAACCGTAAGCTGGATGCGAAGAAGAACGAACACGATCTGCTGAAAAGCATGATCGATAGCATGGAAGGCTATCCTGACAGTGTGAAATTCCTGCACAACAACAGCAACTGGAATCACACTTCGCCTATCCTGTCTGATATTTTATATGTAAAAGAAGAATACCGCACAGCGCTGGAAAATGTGTTGGAACCTTACCTCAGCTATTATGTGGTGAACAATCTGCAGGAAGGCCTGCAGGCCGTTCACCTGCTGGATGAGAATAAAAAAGGAAAAGCGAATTTCTTTTTACTCGATAAAGTAAATGGTAATGATACTCCCGGCACTTCCCATCAACTGGAAGGCGGTATACCTGCTTTGAGCGTGGTGGAAGTGGACGATAAATACCGTAAGCTCGCAGAGCATCTGCTGAGCAATGTGTATATCGCCGACAATGATGGCGTGCTGGCCAACAGCAATGGCTTTGTGGTGATCGAGAAAACGGGTAAGTATGTGAAAGGAAGGTACTCACTTACCGGTGGAAGCGTTGGCCTGATCGAAGGGAAGAAGATCGGCCGTGCAAAGAACCTGGAGAAATTGCAGGATGATATTGCTGCACAGGACTCCGTGGTAGAAAGATTGCGCAGTGATATACAATCCCGCCACAATGAAGTGATCGCATTTAATGAAGACCTGCGTGAAACAGCTTTACGCGAAACAGAACGTGAGATACAGCAACTGACCAATCAGGTATTCGCCCTGCACAATAAACTGGAAAACCTGCACTCCATGCAGGCCAGCAGCCAGCACCGCCTGGAAGAACTGAATGGCCAGATGCAGCAAACGTATCAGTCAGTAGAAGGCGTACGCAAACAACTGGCTGAATACAATGAAGAACTGCAGGCTTACACTTCCCGCCTGGAAGAAGCTAATGAAAGCTTCCGTGCGGCTGAATCTGGTTATAACGAAGCAACACAGCAATACAACGAGTTCAACCTGAACGTGACTAAACAGCAAAGCAAGATCAATGCTTTGAAGCAGGAGTTGGATTTCAAGAGCAATCAATTGCAGGACCTGCATCAGCAAGTGGAAAATAACACCACCAGTCTTACAGATACTACGTCCAGCATTGAACAATCCGCCACTTCATTGAAAGATATCGAAGAAGGATTGATCGAGCTGATCCGCAAAAGGGAGGAAGACCAGCAGGTATTGAATGAAGCCGATCAGGCTTATTATAATGTACGCAATCAACTCAGTGAAAAAGAAAGTGAGCTGCGCCACAAAGTAAAAGATAAAGAACAGGTAGAACATTTGCTGGCTGCCATCAAGGATAAACTGAATGAACTGAAACTGCAACTGGCCGGCACCAAGGAAAGGCTGAATGTGGAGTTCCGCATACAACTGGAAGATATTCTTGACCAGGCACGCACTTCAGAAACCAGCCTTGAAGATCTCCAGGAGAAAGCCGACAGGATGAAGAAACGGCTGGAAAACCTGGGCGAAGTAAACCCTACAGCTATCGAAGCATTCACGGAAATGAAGAAACGTTATGAGTTCATTGTAGAGCAGAAGAATGACCTCGTGAATGCAAAAGACAGTTTATTGAAAACAATTGAAGAGGTAGAGGCCACTGCCAACCAGAAATTCCTGGAAACATTCAATTCGGTAAAAGAGAATTTTATTAAAGTATTCAAAACCCTGTTTACCGAAGACGATCATTGCGATCTCGTACTGGAGAATCCCGAAAATCTGGCAGAAACTGGCATTGAAGTAATTGCCCGTCCTAAAGGAAAGCGCCCCACTTCACTGACACAGTTGAGCGGTGGTGAAAGAACATTAACCGCTACAGCATTGCTGTTTGCGATCTACCTGATCAAACCCGCTCCGTTCTGTATCCTCGATGAGGTGGACGCCCCGCTGGATGATGCGAACGTGGGCAAGTTTACGAATATGATCAGGCAGTTTAGCGACAACTCACAGTTCATCATTGTTACGCATAATAAAACAACCATGAGCACCGTGGATGTGATTTATGGTGTGACGATGCAGGAGCCGGGAGTGAGTAAGCTGGTGAGTGTGGATTTCCGGAACCTGAATAGTAACGCTAACTAAAAGCTAAAGTACGAATGGCGCAAATTGGTACGAATGGCGCGAATGTGCAGACTGTATAAAGAAAAAGCCCCGCAAGATAATTGCGGGGCTTTTTCTTTATAATGAAGCGAGGCTTTCTTCGATCACTTTTATCTTGTCTTCTGCATCTGCTTTTTTCTTCCGTTCTATTTCTACTACTTCTGGTTTGGCATTGCTGACAAACTTTTCATTGCTGAGTTTCTTTTCTACGGAAACAAGGAATCCTTTGAGGTAGTCAAGGTCTTTTTGCAGTTGCGCACGTTGTGCAGCTGTGTCGAGTACCGTAGTGGTTTCGATGAAGAATTTATCTTTTTGTACTACTATCGTGATCGTGTTGCTGACAGGAGCTGTGGTATAAGTAATGGCTTCTGCATTTACCTGTTTAGCTAAAATGGATTCGATAGAAGAATACAAAGCCGGTTCTGCTGTAAGTATATGCAGACGGATGGTTTCTTTGGGTTTTAACTGGGCCTTATTGCGTGCATCGCGGATGGAAGAGATCACTTCTTTCAGCAGGGTTGCTGTTTGAAGGATGCTTGCATCCGGTGTAGCGGCAGGCGGATAAAGCTTCACTGTAAGATCATCTTTCTGCTCTTTCAACTGGTGATAGATCTCTTCTGTGATAAAAGGCATGAAGGGGTGCAGCAATTGCATCAGGTCTTCAAAGAAGCGAACAGTTTTGCTGTACACTTCTGCATCAATAGGTTGTTCAAAACCGGGTTTTACCCATTCGAGATACCAGGAACAGAAATCGTCCCAGATCAGGGAATAAATGGTTTTTAATGATTCGCTCAAGCGAAAATCCCTGAATTGCTCGTCCAGTTGCAGGCGGGCTTCATTCAGGCGGTTCTCCATCCAGGTTACGGCAAAATTTGTTTTGCCTTTATCCTGGTCTTTTGCCTGGCGGCCTTCCCACATTTTTACCAGCTTGAGTGCGTTCCAGATCTTATTGATGAAGAAAGAACCTTGTTCATTGCTGCTTTCATCCCACAGCAGATCATTTCCGGCGGGGGAGGAGATCATGATGCCAAAGCGGGTGGCATCAGCGCCATACTGATCGATCAATGCAAGAAGATCGGGTGAATTGCCGAGGCTCTTGCTCATCTTCCTTCCCTGCTTATCTCTTACGATACCTGTGAAATATACTTCGTTGAATGGCTTTTCATGTTTGTATTCAAATCCCGCCATGATCATCCGCGCTACCCAGAAGAAAATGATCTCAGGGGCAGTCACGAGCGTATTGGTAGGATAATAGTATTTGATATCAGCGTTGCCAGGATCGCTGTACCCTTTGAACACTTCAAAAGGCCAGAGCCAGCTGCTGAACCAGGTGTCGAGGCAATCTTCATCCTGTTTTACTTCTTCCAGTTTTAAAGAAGGAAGTTTTGTTTTCAGTTCCCGCCAGGCTTTTTCCTGCATATCGGCTACTGCAAAAGAACCATCTGGTGCGTACCAGGCCGGTATCTGTTGTCCCCACCAGAGCTGGCGGCTGATGCACCAGTCTTTGATATTCTCCATCCAGTGGCGGTAAAGGTTCTTGAATTTGGGAGGAAAGAATTTGATCTCTTCATCCATCACTGCTTTTAATGCAGGACTGTAGATCTTTTTCATATCGATCCACCATTGCAGGGAAAGGCGGGGCTCAACTACTACATCAGTTCGTTCGCTATAACCAACCTCGCTGGTATAGTCTTCAATCTTTTCAAGACTTCCGGCTGCTTCCAACAGGGGAATGATCTTTTTCCTTGCATCAAAGCGGTCTTCACCAACCAATATCTGTGCATCAGCGTTCAGTGTGCCGTCATCATTTAAAATATCGATCACTTCCAGGTTGTGCTTTTGGCCAAGCTGGTTATCGTTCATATCGTGGGCCGGCGTCACTTTCAATGCACCGGTACCGAAGTCCATGGTAACATATTCGTCCGTGATAATGGGAATACGGCGATTGATCAGGGGAACGATCGCGAATTTGCCATGCAGATCTTTATAGCGTTCATCATTGGGATGAACACAGATAGCTGTATCGCCCATGATGGTTTCGGGGCGAACGGTGGCGATCACTACAGAACGGCCAGTGCCTTCAATGGCATAACGGATATGGTAAAGCTTCTGAACAGTCTCCTTACGGATCACTTCTTCATCACTCAATGCTGTTTTGGCCTTTACATCCCAGTTGATCATCCGTTTGCCACGATAAATGAACCCTTTATTGTAAAGGTCAATGAACACGCTGATCACGGACTGATAATAGTGCGGGTCCATAGTGAACGTGGTGCGGTCCCAATCAAGGCTGCAGCCCATTTTTTTCAGTTGCTGCAGAATGATGCCGCCATATTTTTCTTTCCATTCCCAGGCATATTTCAGGAATTCTTCCCGGCTAAGGGATGATTTGGCAATGCCGCGTTCCCGCAGCATTTGCACCACTTTGGCTTCAGTAGCAATGGAAGCGTGGTCGGTGCCAGGGACCCAGCAGGCGTTTTTACCCTGCATGCGGGCGCGGCGCACCAGGATGTCCTGGATGGTATTATTGAGACAGTGCCCCATGTGAAGCACACCGGTAACGTTGGGAGGGGGGATCACCACGGTATAAGGTTCGCGGGAATCGGGTTTGCTATTGAAATATCGCTTGTCCAGCCAATGCTGGTACCACTTGAGTTCGGCGGATTGGTGGTCGAAATTCTTGGTCAGTTCCATACGGCAGCAAAGGTAAGAAATAGAGTCGGGAGTCTGTAGTTGGGAGTCAGGAGTCGGAGCAGAAAGATGGTTGAAATTGTGTGCCGGATTTGTGGTGGTGTAACTGTTTCAGGCAGGTGAGCGGAGAATTTTGGTTTGCTGAAGCGAGCTAAAAAATAGAGCGGGCTGTTGTGGAAGTATAAGGCCGATTCAATATCTTCAAGTAGATGAAAAGTGTTGCCAAATGCTGAGTAGAATTACCGGACGATGAAGTGAGTGCCCCCGTTTTGCAACGGGACAGGCTACACAGGTGATGATAGTAGCAATGCAGCCGGGTTAATAAGAAAAAACATGATGCCGTTTTTGCGGCATTGAAAATTAATTAATATGAAAAGATCCCTGACTTCCTGGTACAGCCCTTCCCTGCAAAAGGAAATGCCTATTGCTACGTATGGTGATTTCGGTTTTGCTTTATTGCTGGTCCCTACCGCGGCGGCCGATTACCTGGAGTATGAGCGTTTTCAGTTGCTGGATTCGCTGGCGCCTTTTATTGAAAGTGGTAAAGTGAAAGTGTACTCGATCGACAGTATTAACAGGGAGAGTTGGATGAATGACCAGGCGGACCCCTGGCATAAATCGACGAGGCATCAGCAGTGGAATGATTATGTGTATAATGAAGTGGTGCCATTTATCCGTAACAGCAGCAGTTGGCAAACGCCGATCATTACCTGTGGCGCGTCATTCGGGGCATTGCATAGCATGAATTTGTTTTTGAAACGTCCTGATCTGATCAATGGGGTAATTGCAATGAGCGGGGTGTACAATCTGATGGAGTATACCAAGGGACATTATGATGATAATGTGTATTTCAACAGCCCCGCGCATTATATTTCCAATTTAACGGACCATCAGGTGTTGGAACAGATAAGAAGCAGCAAGCATATACATATTTTAAGCGGGCGCGGTTCGCATGAGGACCCGGATGCTGCCGGGCATTTTGCGAAGCAGTTGTATGATAAGAATATCTGAGATCGGAAGAGCGTCGTGTAGGGAAAGAGTGTAGATCTCGGTGGTCGCCGTATCATTA
>OFTY01000724.1_pt1 | contig 19846 bp, 15 predicted proteins | sample 1775061 | NCBI WGS metagenome assembly OFTY01 (sample SAMN08195773, study PRJEB24354) | sludge metagenome | isolation source: sludge from phenol fed wastewater aerobic bioreactor B | place: India: Nagpur | collected 2016-09-16 | reverse complement strand
CTGAAACCATGGTAGGTAAAGGTGTTGCCGATTACGCCTTCGATATTCGGCCGCCGGTCGCCTACCACCACTTCATCATCATAACTGTGTTTGAAAGTGAGTGAACCGTCTTTACGGATGAACACTTCCTGCCCGGTAGAAGGGTCGATGCCCGCGGAGCGCACGGCCCAGATGGCGGTAGTGCTGCTGCCGTCCTTGTATCGCTCGAGGTTTTTGGAAATGTTGTTTTTGTTGAACGCATCCAGCCTGTTGCCGAGGTCTTCGAAAGTGGATACGGTTTTTCTGGCGTTCAGGCTCACCGTCCACACAATCCGCTGCTGCGGCCGGTAAACGGGTCTTACTGCGATATTACCATAGAATCCTTTATCCACCTGGCCGCCGAGGTTGGTGGTATAGGTAGAAAGACCCACGGAGGAGGGAACATTGATGTCCATCACAAGCGGGTTGGTGATATTATTGAAGACGTCGAAGGAGAAGGAGAGGCGGTTATTCAGCAGGGTAGCGTCTATGCCCACGTTACGGTCCAGTTTCTTTTGCCATTGCAGGTCCGGATTACCTGCATCCTGGATAACAGCGCCGAGGTTGAAGAAATTGTACAGCGCGGTGTTGTAGGAGTAAGTGGTGAAGTTGATGTAAGAGGCTACGTTCTGGTTACCCGGTTTGCCTACGCTGCCTCTCAGCCGGAGAATATTGATCCAGCGTTGTTGCCGGATGAATGATTCGTTCTGCAGGTTCCAGGCGAGGCCGAGGGACCAGGAGTTGCTGGAGCGGCGGTTAGCGCCGAACACGCTGCTACCGTCTATCCTGAAGCTGGCGTCTACGGCAAAACGGCGATCATACAAATATCCCGCGTTAACCAGGAAGCTGTTAGAGCGGATCGTTTGTTCATTATAAAGCGGCCGGCCGAACTCTTCGTAGCCGGTGGCATAGTTGGGGGATTCAAAGCCCTGGATCGGGAACCCCTGCGCGATGTATCGTTCTCTTTCCGCCCGGCTCTGCCGCAGCTGCCATTGTGCCACGCCGTTGATATTGTGTTTGCCGAAATCCTTTCCATAGATCAGGGAGAGATCGCCGCTGAGCCCGAACTGGTTCGTCGTCATCTTTTTGTAGGCTCCTTTTTTCAGAAATTCCGTGCTCAGGAAAATGGAATTTTCACCGGGGATGAATATCTCGTTTTGCGTGGTCGTTTTGTTGGCCTGCATGCGCCCGCGGAAGAGGAGGCTTGGCATAAAACGGTATTCCGCCTGGAAATTGTTGATGATCTCGGTATAATCGGTCCGGTTCTTTCCATTCAGATGAGCATCCCACAGCGGGTTGGTCACATAGTAACTGCCAAAACCCGTACCGCCGTAGCTGCTGACTTCAAGATAGCGGAGGATGTTGCCGGTGGAGTCCGTTTTCCGGAAATACGGATTGGCTTCAGCGTAGTCGGAGAAGGAGCCGTAGGGCGACTCTGTGGCGGTGCTGAAGTTGATAAAGAGTTTGTTGGACACGTTCCATTTGCCTTTGCGGTAGATCAGGTCCACATTCCCTCCACCCACGGTTTTCCCGGAACCTTTCATGACGCCGTTCACACGGTTGAAGCTGGCGCCCACACCATAACGCATCTGATCGTCCCCGCCGTCTGCATAAAGATTGTGCGCGGTGCTGTAGCCCATGCGCAACGGTGCGCTCAGCCAGTAGGTGTTCACGCCGCGTTTCACTTCGGCGAGGTGTGAGTTGTAAAGGGAATCCAGCCGCAACTGGGAATCCTGGTATATTTCAAACCTGGAGTTCAGTTTGTATCTGCCGGCCAGCCGTTCGAATTCCAGTTTCTCCGCAGCGTTCATCATGTTATAATCACTGAGGTCGGGGAATTCTATGCGGTTGTCTGTATTATAAGATATGCGCAGCGAGCCGGGCTTGGGTTTTTTGGTTTCGATCACCACTACTCCGTTAGAGGCCCTTGACCCATAGATCGCTGTGGAAGAGGCGTCTCTCAGTACCGTAATGGATTCTACGCGGTTGATGTTCATATCTACCACCGTTTGCAGGCTTACTTCAAAACCGTCCATGATGAAGAGCGGCTGGTTGGCGTTGGAGCCGAACTGGTCGCGGAGTGTGATGGTGGCGGTTTTTCCGCGGATCTCCATATCCGGGAGCGCATTCGGGTTAGAGCCCTGGAGATTGTTTTCCAGTACAGCGAATGCGGGGTCGAGGGTTTTAAGGCTCTGGATTACGTTCTGGTTACCGATCTGCTTGAGCTCTTTGGCATTATAAGTGGCGGTTGCGCCGGTGAAGCTTTCTTTCTTCCGCTCAAATATCCCGGTCACCACCACTTCCTTTATCTTTTCCACGTCTTCCTCCAGCGTGATATCGAGCGTGCCGACTATCCCGCCTTTCGCCATTTTCTCATCGATCGTTATTTCTTTTGTTTTATAACCGATATAGCTGACCACCAGTACTTCTTTGGAAGATATGGCAATGGCGTAGCGGCCGCCTGTACCGGTGGCTGCTCCCCTGTTGGTACCCTTCACCCGCAGTGTGATGCCCGGGATCTTTTGGATCTCCCCGTTGTTGCCGCGCAGGGATACGTGTCCAACGAGGGAGAAAGGTCTTTGCTGCTGCAGGGGATTGACAGGAGTAACAACCGTCATCGTGGTGGCTGCTCCCATTTTCTTCAGGATCACCTGGTTCCCGATCACCTTCACGCTGGCATGCCCTTCGAAGATCTTGTCCAGCACTTCTTTCAGGGATGTTGCCTTTGCATGGATGCTGACCATTTGCGACTTGTTCAATTCCGTGCCGTCATATACGAAATTGAGCGCGGTCTGTTTTTCGATGTCTGACAGCACATTGGAGAGTGGCTTGTTCCTTGCTTTCACCGTCACTTTCCGGTTGAGAGCGAAGGTATCCTGCGAGACTGCAGGCCGGGCGGATAGCATGAGGGCGATGAGCAGCCCGCATGCTATTCCACACCAGGAGGGATGGTTGGTTCTGTGAAATCTCATTAACATAGTAAAAGCGAATTTTAGAATTTGGTCAGTTACAGTTCTGATTTTGTATTTGTATGAATGATTCAGCGGATATAGATCGTGTCTCCGCGTTTTTCGAAGCGATAGTTATAGAGCGCATTGAGCGTTTCCAATATCTCATCGATGGTTTTATGGCTAAAGTTGGCATTGAGTTTCTGTGTCTTTCTGGCATCGTTTTCCAGGATGACTCTCACCTGGTAATGTTCTGACAGTACAGCGCAAACCTCCTCCATCGGAGTGTCCCGGAAATACAGCTCCCTCGTTCTCCAGGCCAGCTGGTTGTAATCCACATCAGCATCCATGCCGAGCTGCCCCGTCTTTTTGTGGAAAGACGCGCCGCTGCCGGCTTTCAGCCGAATAGGCGAAGCCGTGGAAGTATTGCTGCCGAAAGCTACTTCGCCGCTCAGCACATAGAGTTTGATCTCTTCCTGTCCGCTGGCGAGGTTGAAAGCCGTGCCCAGTACGGATACTTTCGTGTCTCCCGCCGTTACGGCAAAGGGATGTACAGCACTGGCCTGTACTTCAAAGAAGGCGGTACCGGAATCGAGGAACACCTGGCGGGAACGACTGCCGAAAGCGGCCGGGTAACGCAGGCTGGAATGCTTGTTCAGGATCACTTTTGAGCCGTCGGATAGCAGGAGCGAGTCGATCCGGGAAGTAGTGGTAAAGGTGTTGTAACGCACCTGCGTGGGACGCAGGAGCCACCAGGCAAGTGCGGCTGCGGCAATAGTGGCGGCGGCTGCGGAATACCTCCACCAGCGCTTGTTGCGCGGCAGTGCTGCCACCGTAGCGGGATAATGCTGATGCAGCAATGCTGCGAATCTTTCTGTAGCCGCCGTAGCGTCTACTCCCTCATAAGTGGCGGCTGCGGCGGATTGCTCCCAGAGCATGCGCAGCTCTTCATAGAACGCTTTGTTGGCATCGCTCTTCTTAAGCCAGTTTTCGAATTCCGCTTTATGGACGGCATGATCCGGCTCGTCCAGATATCGGAGCACAATAGAATAATCGGTTGGCTGCATGTAGATTTTGATATTGGCTATAGTTGCTAAGACAAGCCAGGCCCGTTAAGCCCCCAAAAGGCAAATAAATTTTTTTTCGGTTCCTGGATGAGTACCAAATAATGGAGAGATGACGTGCAAAAGAGTAGCGGGTACTATATATAATTAAATACCGCCCATAAGGAACAATAAGATCTTCAGCCTGGCTGTAGGTGTAAGCTTGTATTCGTCGTCGTTCAATAAAGAATTTCTTAACTGCCTTAACGCAATGGTCATCTGGTTTTCGACGGTTTTTACGGAAAGGTTCAGTTGTTCCGCGATCTGCTGATTCCGGAGCCCTTCAAAGCGGCTCAGTTTAAAGATGCGTTTGCATTGTGCAGGCAGGGCTTCGATGGCTTTATGGATATTTTCCCGCAGCTCCTGTTCTTCAATGAAATTGCAGAGATAGCTCTCTTCCTGGAGATTTTGCAGGGTCTCATGATGATGACGCTGCATTTTTTCCCGCTGGAAGTGATTCATGACCCGGTTGATCACGGCCCGGAAAAGGTAGCTTTTCAATGCCGCAGGATGTTCCAGCTGGAAATCCTTTTCCCATATCCTCAAAAAAACATCCTGGATCACCTCTTCCGCCTGAACTTTGTCACCCAGGTATTTGAAGGCGGTGGCATACAGAAGCGGGAAATACTGGCGGTAAACCTCCGCAAATGTCTCCGGGTCCCGCGCTTTTAGCGCACGGAGAGCTTCTTCCGTATGTAAATAACCACTCATCAGCAAAAAAAGTACAGTGGGGCCGCCAAGGCTTCAGGTCAATTTAAGGATAAAACCGTTAAATTAACGGGGTCAGAACGATCCTGGATGATAAACTGTTCACTTTCCGGCTAAAAGCCGTCATAAAAAGATAAAAATATGTAAATACTTTTTATAAATTTAAAGGTTTTAAATACACTGTTGAATATTTTACAAAATCACGTCTATGAAGCAGATACAGCCTAAAAAGCTCTTTTACACCAGTTGTCTTTCATTAATAGTGACAGCCATGACCTTTGCTATCCGTGCGGAAATCATGCCGCTATGGGGAAAGGATTTTACATTATCGAATGAGCAGGTAGGCCTGATCGCAGGTACGGCTTTCTGGGGCTTTACGCTTGCCCAGATCATCGGCGGGCCTTTGATCGATGTTATCGGAATGAAAAAGATATTGTACGTGGCCTTCTTCGGGCATATTGCCGGGGTATTGATCACCATCACTTCCGTAAGTTTCTGGCCGTTGTTCATAGGCACGCTGCTGATAGGGATCGCGAACGGAAGTGTGGAAGCAGCTTGTAATCCACTGGTGGCCACTATTTACTCCGGGGAAAAAACCAAAATGCTGAACCGCTTCCATATGTGGTTTCCCGGCGGGATTGTAATAGGGGGACTAATTTCCTTCCTGGTGATTGAACAATTACATATGTCATGGCAATGGCTGATGGGTATTCTGCTCGTTCCTGCCCTGCTGTACGGTATCCTGTTCTTCTCTGTAAAATTCCCGGAAACAGAACGCGTTTCTTCCGGCGTTTCCTATAAAGCGATGCTGAAAGCCTGTGTAGGTCCGCTGTTTCTGTTTATGGTGCTGTGTATGTTACTGACGGCTTCCACAGAGCTGGGAACAGGGCAATGGATCAGTACTTTGCTGGGTCAGGTAGGTGTACCGGCCATTTTGCTCCTTGTATTCATTAACGGTATTATGGCGATCGGCCGGTTGTTTGCAGGGCCTGTAGTGCATCGTCTGAATCCCGCCGGAATGCTGCTTTGCTCCGCCATCTTTGCTACCATCGGTCTTTACTGGCTGAGCATTGCAACAGGATATGTAACATTTGCCGCTGCTTTCGTATTTGCCATCGGCGTATGCTACTTCTGGCCTACTATGCTGGGTTTTGTTTCCGAATATATTCCCAAAACCGGCGCCATTGGCCTGAATATCATGGGCGGAGCCGGGATGTTATCTGTTTCTATCATTTTGCCTTTTATGGGAAGCTGGTACGACAGTAATAAGGCAAAAGCGCTGCAAGCCGGAGCTGATGCCGCCGCTGCAGAATTGCAGGCCGGCCGGGACACCCTCACCACCGTGGCTATCATGCCGATCGTATTAATCGTTGCCTTTATATTCCTCTTTTTGAAATTCAGGAATAAAGCCAAAGAAGAGCTGGTACAGGCGGCGTAATTGTTGATTCGTAATTGATTAAGGTAATTGAAACATACTATGAACAGGAAATTAAGAATGGGCATGATCGGAGGTGGTAAAGACGCCTTCATCGGAGCTATCCACCGCATCGCGGCCAATATGGACGGATTGATCGAACTGAAAGCAGGGGCGCTGAGCATCAACCCGGAAATCGCGAAGGATTCAGGGCAGTCGCTCTTCCTGGAGCCGGACCGCATCTACACCGATTTCAAAGCAATGTTGGAGAAAGAAGCGGCCATGCCTGCGGATAAGAGACTGGATTTTATAACGATCGTTACTCCCAACTTCGCACACTTTGAACCCGCCATGATGGCGCTCGATAAGGGCTTTCACGTAGTGATCGAAAAGCCGATCACCTTTACCCTCGACGAAGCGAAACAGCTGAAAGCTAAAGTAGAACAAACCGGCCTCACCCTGCTGCTCACGCACACCTATACCGGCTACCCGATGGTGAAACAGGCCCGGCAGATGGTGAAGAACGGACTGCTCGGCAAGATTCGCAAAGTATGGGTGGAATACCCGCAGGGCTGGCTTAGCAAACTCAGCGAGCGCGAAGGCAATGCCCAGGCTGCCTGGCGTACGGATCCCAAACGGTCAGGGAAAAGCGGCTGTATGGGAGATATTGGTACCCATGCCGCTAATCTTGCAGAGTATATTTCCGGCCAGAAAATCGATAAATTGTGTGCCGATCTGAATATCATGGTGGAAGGAAGGATGCTGGACGATGACGGCGCTGTATTGCTTCGCTTCGATAACGGTGCTGCAGGTGTGCTGATGGCTTCCCAGGTGGCGGCGGGTGAAGAGAATGCGCTGAAGATCCGCATCTATGGCGAGAAAGGTGGCCTCGAATGGGCGCAACAGGAGCCGAACACTTTGCTGGTGAAGTGGCTGGATAAACCTACCGAGATCCTCCGTGCAGGTGGCGGTAATCCGCATCTCAGCAGCTATGCCACGCATAACTGCCGCACTCCGGGCGGTCATCCGGAAGGATACCTGGAGGCATTCGGCAACCTCTACCGCAACTTCGCCCTTACCCTTCAGGCGAAGATCGATGGTACTACGCCGGCGCCGGAGGCACTGGATTTCCCCGGGCCGGACGAAGGTATCCGCGGGATGGCATTCATCGACATGGTAGTGAAGTCTTCCGCCAGTGAACAAAAATGGACGAAATTCGAGATCTGAGTTTTTTAATGATAAGGAAACAGTAATTATGAGAACGATCAAAGGGCCAGGGATCTTCCTGGCGCAGTTCCTGGACGATAAAGCCCCCTTCAACAGCCTGGAGAGCATTTGTAAATGGGCGGCAGGATTGGGTTTCAAAGGGGTGCAGATACCCACCTGGGACCCTCGCTGTATAGACCTTCAGAAAGCCGCAGAAAGTAAAACCTACGCGGATGAAATAAAAGGGATCGTACAATCTGCCGGGATGGAGATCACAGAACTTTCCACACACCTGCAGGGACAACTCGTAGCCACGCATCCCGCATATAATGAACTGTTCGACGGCTTTGCACCGGAAGCACTGCGTGGTAACGCCAAAGCACGTACGGAATGGGCCGTGAACCAGCTGAAATACGCCGCCAAAGCCAGCCGTAACCTGGGCCTTAATGCACACGCTACTTTCAGTGGCGCACTGCTCTGGCATACGGTATATCCCTGGCCGCAACGGCCGGCAGGGCTCGTGGAAACCGGCTTCAAAGAACTGGCCGGCCGCTGGCTGCCCATCCTCAACGAAATGGATGCCAACGGCATCGATCTTTGTTATGAGATACATCCGGGTGAAGACCTGCATGACGGCGCCAGTTATGAGCAGTTCCTCGAAGCGACCAATAATCACGCCCGGGCCTGTCTCCTTTACGATCCCAGCCACTTTGTGCTGCAATGCCTGGATTATCTGTCTTACATCGATATTTACCACGAGAGGATTAAGATGTTCCATGTGAAAGACGCGGAATTCAATCCCACCGGCCGCTCCGGCGTATACGGCGGTTACCAGTCCTGGATCAACCGCCCCGGCAGGTTCCGTTCCCTTGGAGACGGACAGGTGAATTTCAAAGCCGTGTTCAGCAAGCTCACACAGTATGATTATGCAGGATGGGCTGTGATGGAATGGGAATGCTGCATGAAACATCCGGAAGACGGCGCCCGCGAAGGTGCTCCGTTTATCAAAGATCACATCATCCGTGTAACGGAAAAAGCGTTTGATGATTTTGCCGGTACAGGTGCGGATGAAAATCTGAACAGACGGATACTCGGTTTATAATTTTTTTAAGATTGCTAAAACGATTTCTCAATTATATTAAACACAAAAAAATGAAGAAGACAATATGGGGGCCGATATGTATCAGTGCGGCCGTTGTACTGCTGGCAGCTTGCGGCGGTGGTGACAAGAAAGCAGAGCAAAAATCCGAACAAAAATCCGAGACGCCTGCTGTGAAAGACAATTCTATGGTGACCAGCGTAGCCGGAAAAGGCAAAGAGCTGATCGCGTCAAAGGATTGCAAAACCTGCCATACCGAGGAGACCAAACTGGTAGGGCCCGCTTTCAAGGAAATTGCGGCAAAGTATCCGGCCAGCGACGAGAATATCGAATTACTGGCAGGCAAAGTGATCAAAGGCGGCGCCGGTAACTGGGGTGAAGTGCCCATGGCTCCTCACGCCGATATCCCGAAAGACGATGCCAAAGAAATGGTGAAATACATCCTTTCCGTTGGAAAATAAACTGAAAAAGACATTTTAAAATTCACACGGTAAAACAACAACAACAGATGAAACGTCTTATCATGTCCACATTGCTGCTCGGCTTCCTTTCAGGTGCCACAGCTACTTACGCCCAAAGCGGTCCTTCCCTCTCCAAGAAAGAAAAGAAAGAAGGCTGGAAATTGCTGTTCGATGGCAAAACCACTAACGGATGGCGTGGTTATCTGAAACAGGACGCTCCCGGTGCCTGGAAGGTACAGGACGGTGCGCTTTTCCTCGATACAGATGCTAAAAAAGCCGGCGCTTCCGGTGGCGACCTTATTACGGCTGATGAGTATGAGAACTACGAACTGGAACTGGAATGGAAGATATCCGAAGGCGGTAACAGCGGCATCATCTTCAGCGTGCACGAAGATCCCAAGTTCCGCGCTACCTACGCCACCGGTCCTGAAATGCAGGTGCTGGACGATGCCAGGCATTCAGACGGAAAGATCCATAAACACAATTCCGGTGATCTGTATGATCTGATCGCTTCTCCGGCCCGCTACGCAAAACCGGTAGGAGAGTGGAACACTGCGAAGATCATCAAGAAAAACAACAAGCTGACCCTCATCTTCAATGGTCAAAAAACCGCTGAAACTACTATGGGTACAGACGAATGGAAGAAACTGGTAGGCGAAAGCAAGTTCAAAACCTGGGAAGGCTTCGGCGCTTACGCCAAAGGCCATATCGCCCTGCAGGACCATGGTGATAAAGTTTGGTACCGCAATATCAAGATCCGCCAATTATAGTAACAGTATATGACCTGGAAAAAATACTTCCTCCTGCTGCTCGTACTGAGCGTTGCCATCGGCGCTTATGCTTTCAAAAAAGCAAAGCCCCGCATCCTCGTTTTCACTAAAACCGCAGCCTTCCGCCACGACGCTATTCCCGCCGGGAAACTGGCGATCATGAAGCTCGGCGCTGAAAACGGATTTGATGTGGATACAACAGAAGATGCTTCCCTCTTCACAGAGAAGAATCTGAAGAAATACAAAACCATTGTATTCCTCAGCACCACCGGCAACATACTCAATGATGAACAGCAGGCCGCCATGGAATCGTATATCCATAAGGGTGGCGGTTTCGTGGGGATTCATGCGGCAACGGATACGGAATACGACTGGCCCTGGTACAACCAGCTGGTAGGCGCGTATTTCCTCAGCCATCCGCAACAACAAACCGCTACCCTGCGGGTGGTGGACCGCAATCATCCCGCTACCCGGCATCTGGACTCTACCTGGATACGGAGAGACGAATGGTATAATTTCAAGAGCATCGTTCCCGGCCTGCATGTACTGATCAAAATAGATGAAAGCACGTATAAAGGCGGAAAGAACGGGGACGATCACCCGATGAGCTGGTACCGTGAGTTTGACGGAGGCCGCATGTTCTATACCGAACTGGGGCATACCAAAGAGTCCTACCAGGAAGAAGCTTTTCTGAAACATGTGCTCGGCGGGATCGAATACGCAATGGGAAGGAAGAAATGAGCGGCAGGACATCAAATATTTTTCGTAGAGACGCAGCAGCCTGCGTCTCTACGAGCTTTAACAACCGCCACGTTTACATTCATTACAAATAACCACTAATGAAACAACTTTTTATTATCCTGATCCTCGGCGCAATGGGCCTCACCATTGCCAGTTGCAGCAAATCGCGCACTGGCAACCCCAAAGTGCTGGTGTTCACCAAAACTGCAGGGTTCCGCCACAGCTCTATCTCCGCAGGTATCAAAGCCATTGAGCAACTGGGTAAAACAAACGGCTTTGATGTAGATACTACCGAAGATGCCGGCCGTTTTACAGAAGATTCCCTGCAGCAATATGCCGCTGTGATCTTCCTCAATACCACCGGTGATGTGCTGAACAACCGCCAGGAAGCCGACTTTGAACGCTATATTCAGGCAGGCGGTGGTTTTGTGGGCATTCATGCGGCAACGGATACGGAATACGACTGGCCCTGGTACGGAAAGCTGGTAGGCGCCTACTTCAGCAATCATCCGGAAGGTACTGCCAAAGCCAAACTCATCGTAAAAGATAAAAGCCATCCCTCCACGCAACAACTCCCGGCTACCTGGGAGCACACAGATGAATGGTACAATTTCAAGAACGTGAGCAAAGACACAAAAGTGCTCATGACCGTGGATGAGAGCTCTTACAAAGGCGGTAGCATGGGGAACGATCATCCGATCAGCTGGTATCACAATTATGACGGAGGCCGCGCATTCTATACCGAACTCGGTCACACGGAAGAATCCTATACCGAACAGCCTTTTCTTCAACATATTCTTGGCGGTATCCAGTATGCTATCGGCAAGAACCTGCTGCTGGATTACTCGAAGGCCACATCACAACGTGTTCCGGATGAAGACCGCTTCACTAAACAGGTATTGAGCAGCGGCAGCTTCTTTGAACCAACGGAAATGACCATCCTGCCCAATCTCGATGTTCTCGTGGCACAACGCCGCGGAGAGATCATGTTCTATAACAACACCACCAAAACGCTTTCCCAGGTGGGCTTCCTGAACGTCTACCACAAAACGGACGTGCCCAAAGTGAATGCGGAAGAAGGAGTGATGGGGCTTGCAGCCGATCCCAATTTTGAAAAAAACAACTACATCTATATTTTCTATTCACCCATCGATACATCCGTGAACCGGCTGAGCCGCTTTGTTTTCAAGGATAACAAAGTAGTGCCGGAAAGCGAGAAAATCATCCTGCAATTTTATTCCCAGCGCCAGATCTGTTGCCACACCGGCGGCTCTATCGCGTTTGGTCCGGATGGTCTGCTCTACCTTTCCACCGGTGATAACACCACGCCTTTCGACGAGCCCAATCAGCCTTATGTCAGCAAAGGCTACGGCCCCACGGATGACCGTCCGGGTCACCTGCAATACGATGGACGCAGAACTTCTTCCAATACGAACGATCTTCGCGGAAAGGTCCTGCGCATCCGCCTGAAAGCAGACGGCAGCTACGAAATCCCTGATGGCAACCTCTTCCAGAAATCTGATAAGACCAAACCGGAGATCTATGTAATGGGTACCCGCAACCCTTACCGTATTTCCATCGACCGTAAAACGAATTACCTGTATTGGGGTGAAGTAGGACCGGATGCGCCCAAAGACGACTCCACCCGCGGCCCCATGGGTTACGACGAGGTGAACCAGGCGAAGAAAGCGGGCTACTATGGCTATCCGCTGTTCATTGCCAATAACAAACCATATCGGGCCTATAATTACGAAACAGGAGAATCCGGTCCGTATTTCGATCCGGCAAAACCCGTGAACAATTCCCGCAACAATACCGGCCTTGTAAACCTGCCCCCCGCGCAGCCTGCATTCATCTGGTACCCTTACGGCAAATCGGAAGAGTTCCCGCTGGTGGGCAGCGGTGGACGGAATGCGGAAGCCGGACCGGTGTACTATAGCGAGTACTATCCGAAAACGACCCGCTTCCCGGATTATTATAACGGCAAGCTGTTCATTTACGACTGGATACGCGGCTGGATCATGGCCGTGACGATGGATAAGGACGGTAATTATCAGAAGATGGAACGCTTTATGCCCGGTACAAGATTCAATGCGCCGATCGATATGGAAATGGGTCCTGACGGATGTTTATACGTACTGGAATACGGGAACGGATGGTTCAGCAAGAACCCTGACGCAGCGCTCTCCCGCATCGACTATAACGGCGGCAACCGCGCGCCGAAAACAGGATTGAAGGTGGATAAACTCACCGGCGCCCTCCCCTTCAAAGTCAAACTGACCGCTGAAGGCGCTAAAGATCCGGATGGTGATCCCATCACTTTCATCTGGAATTTTGGAAACGGCGTGAAGGCGGAAACCAAAGAACCTTCCATAGAACATACATTCACTGTTCCCGGCGAATATCCGGTATTTGTGGATGTGTATGACGATAAAGGCGCCAGTGTGAGGAGCAAAATGATCAATGTATACGCCGGTAACGAAACGCCGAACGTTTCGATCGATCTTATCGGCAACAAGATGTTCTATTTCCCCGGCAAACCGGTGAAATACGCCGTATCCGTTACCGATAAGGAAGACGGTAGTACGGCGACCGGAACCCTCGACCCAACGAACATCTATATCAAGGCCATGTATATGGAGGGGCGCGACAAGGCGGCCTTGCCGCAAGGGCACCAGATTATCTCCGGCGCCATCGCAGGAAAGAACATCATGGAAAGCTCCGATTGCAAGACCTGCCACAAACCCAACGAGAAATCCATCGGTCCGAGTTTCATGGAGGTAGCCGGCAAGTACAAGGATGATCCTAAATCCCCGCAATACCTCGCGGAAAAGATCATCCGTGGCGGCGGCGGTGTATGGGGCGAAACAGCCATGTCCGCCCACCCCGGTATTTCCATCGGGGAGGCGAAACAGATCGTGGAATATATTTTCTCGCTGGCAGGCGGCGCCAAACAGGAACCTTCATTACCGATTACAGGTTCCGTGGATCCGTCCGTAGGGAACGAAGTGAAAGACCGCGGGGTGTTCTATCTCGTGGCAAGTTATACGGATAAAGGCGGCCCGGGCATCCGGCCGATCACCGGCGCGGCAAACGCAGAGTTGCGCAATCCCAAAATACAGGCGGAAAGCTATAAGCTGTCGGACGGCATGGCCACCGTGGAAACCAATGGCATGAAACTCCTGATCCCTACGGCTAACTCCTGGGCGGCGTATAAGGATCTGGACCTGGCGGAAGTGAGCGGCATTGAGCTGACCTACTTCGTGCAGGAAACTCTGCAGCACGGATACACCGTGTCCGCGCACCTGGATAGTCCTCAGGGACAGGAACTGGGCAGGGCAGCCATGGGCGCAGGTGCTGTGAAAGAAATCGCTGCAACAGCCACTATCCGGTTCCCGGCGCTCTCAGGGAATGAGAAGCATACACTCTACCTCGTGTTCAAAGCAGAAGATCCTGCAGAGAAAACACAGGTAGGGATCGATTTCCTGAAACTCTTAGCGAAATAAGTGAACGGATACGCATAAAAAAAAAGAGGCCCCCCGGGCCTCTTTTTTTTATCATAGCAGATACTAAAAAGATCATCCTATCTTCATCATCTTCTTCCGCATTTTCTTCGCCTTTTTTTGACTGGCATGCACAAAATTGATCAGCAGTACCACAATCACGATGAACAACCCAAAGAACTCCCGCGTTTCCTCGATCCAGGGCTTGGTCGCTTTCATGGTCTCCGCAATGTTTTCCGCATGATGGTCCGTCATCCAGCTTAACACGCCGTCTTTGGCGAAAAAGAGATAAATGGCATAGCCCAGGCACACCAGTATCCAGAAAAGGTACCAGCCCCGGTAATATTTGCGAATGGCCGCCAGTGCGCAGAAAACGGCGGGATAAAGGTAGATCGGCATCCATATGTAAGGGTCCGGATCATTCCACTGAAGCGCCGCGAACAGCACAAATAATACACAAAAAATAACGTTGAAGATCTTCATGATAAAAAAATGAAAATGAATCAGGTAAATTAGTTAAACTTACATAAAAATTACTATACAAACAGCAGTTATCATAGCCCGAAACTTTTTTGAAAAAAAAGGGTGAGAAAGTTTGGGGTGTTAAAATATTGTTATAATTTTAGAACAGAAGGACAACAAGCATCATAAACGACAATGCATGAGGAACATCTACATCTGACCGGTTATCCAATAAACATATTTTTGCCTTTATAAATTCCACCATATGAACAGGCATATTTGTTGTAATACAGCCTGATATGGATAACCGACGCGTATTCTTCTCAGCAAAATCGTTTTTTCAGAAAGAAATGTTAAATTTTCACACCTTTAGGTGAGCGTTGAACAATTTTTAATGCTTATATTGCATACGAAACATGGTACATGAAAACAACCCGGTACCATGAAAATGTTACCCCGTAAGATATTGGAGCTTTGCTCTGAAGTTTTCCTGGTTACTAATCAGGTTTTAGAATGGCGGAAGGAGAGGCACTTGTTGCCTCTCTTTTATTTTATCCATACCCTATTCCTTTGAAAATTATTATTTTAGCCTCATGGGATATGCGTACGACGAGCCAAAGATTTCTGCCCGGTTATACCAGATCATCCATCGCCATGCTTCAGACAAAGTCATGCAATGGATAGCGACACGCCTCAACGCCTGGCGGGAACAACATGCCATGCAGCAGTTCAACCTGGCATTTTCCGCTGCCCCGCGCTTTGTGGGCCGTGATGAGGTTACCTTAACCCCGGAAGAAACAGCCGCTCTTCAGCCTTTTACCGTGAACGGCTACACGCTGGATCGCCTGTTTCGCGTCTGGTGGCTGTTACAGCTGCCCATCGGCCAACAGGAAAAATATGTCTCCTCCATCGAGAACCTCTTCCATGCCGCAGAGATGAATGAACAAGTGGCCCTGTATGGCGCCCTGCCACTGCTGGCCTTTCCTGAAGCCTGGAAGCTCCGCACCGCGGAAGGTATCCGCTCCAACATCGGGGTGGTACTGGAAGCGATCATGCTACGGAACCCTTATCCCGCGGCGCAACTGGATGAACCCGCCTGGAACCAGCTGGTACTGAAGGCTTTCTTTACCGAGAAACCGGTGCATCTGATAACCGGATTGGATCAGCGGGCAAATCCCACACTGGCAAGGATACTCTGCGATTACGCACATGAACGCAGAGCCGCCGGGAGAACGGTGCATCCGATGTTGTGGCGACTGGTAGGGCCTTTCATCAATGAAAATAACTTTGCGGATATTGAACGGACCTGGCATTCGGAATATCATGCGGACCGGGAAGCCGCTGCTCTGGCCTGTTCCATGTCCGCCTACCCGCCCGCGAAGGCCCTTTTGGCCCAACGCCCTGAAATGGGAACGGATATTACGACCGGCAAATTAACCTGGGACACGGTAGCCGCACGCCTCAACGGCGCACAAATGGCCCATTGATGCTATTGTGTGGAATTGCCCTTATTATTAATTTAAACTCAATTGTAATCTGAATTGATATGTGTTGCAGTGCTCAGCTGACGGAAAAAGATCTTACCCCCCAATCCTTTCATCCTGCTTACCTGGACGCCATTAAAGGCATGCGTTTCTTTGACCCGCATGTGCATATGACCTCCCGTACCACAGACGATTATCAGGCGATGGCCGATGCAGGCGTGGTAGCAATCATCGAACCTGCTTTCTGGCTTGGCCAGCCGCGTACCGGTGTGGATACCTTCCGGGATTATTACAGCAGCCTTGTAGGATGGGAGCGTTTCCGTTCCTCTCAGTTCGGGATCAAACATTACTGTACCATCGGGCTTAATTCCAAAGAAGCCAATAATGAAAAGCTCAGCGAACAGGTCATGGAGATATTGCCGCTGTTCATCTATAAAGAAGGAGTTGTAGGTGTAGGCGAGATCGGGTTTGATGATCAGACCGCGCTGGAAGAAAAATATTATCGCGCACAGCTGCAACTGGCCAAGGATGCAGGTTTGCCGGTGCAGATACACACTCCGCACCGCGATAAGAAGCAGGGGACGCAGCGTAGTATGGACATTGCCATCGAAATGGGACTGGATCCCTACATGGTGATTGTGGATCACAACAATGAAGAAACCGTGAAAGAAGTACTGGACCGTGGTTTCTGGGCCGCATTCACGATCTATCCCTTTACCAAGATGGGAAATGAAAGGATGGTAGAGGTCGTGAAACAATACGGTACGGAAAGAGTGATGGTGAACTCCGCGGCAGACTGGGGCATCAGCGATCCGCTCGCCGTGCCCAAAACAGCGGCCCTGATGCTGGAGCGCGGCATCAGCAAAGCAGATGTGGAACTGGTGACCTATCGCAACGCCATCACTGCATTTGCACAAAGCGGCCAGATCAATGAAGCAGATTTTGATACTGTACAGGAAATAGACCAAAGTCTCAAGTTCAATGGCAGCACCGTTTTACGCGGTGGCCAACAGCCCAGACCCAATAAGCAATCCACTATTATCCGGTAGTTACAAAAAATAACCATTTCTTCCAGCTTGAAAACCTGCACAAAAAGTGAACTATATCCTTACCAAACTGACCGGCTACCTGCGGCTGATGCGGCCGGCTAACATATTGACCGCTATCACCGATATCCTGGCCGGTATTGCCATCACCGGTTTCCTGGCATCCGGCATGCCTGACGTTCAGGCTGCCCTGCAGATTGTTTGCCTGGCCATTGCTACTATCGGGTTGTATGGCGGCGGCGTGGTTTTCAATGATGTGTTCGATGCTTCCCTCGATAAAACAGAACGCCCGGAACGCCCTATTCCCAGTGGTGTGATCTCCCGCACGGAAGCGGTGGTGTTGGGAGTATATCTTCTGTTACTCGGCATCCTGGCCGCTTTTACAATCAGCGAACAATCCGGCTTCATCGCCATTGCTACAGCATTGGCTGCGCTCGTTTATAATCGCTGGGGCAAACATCATGCACTGGCAGGCCCGCTGAACATGGGGCTTTGCAGGGGACTGAACCTGTTGCTGGGCATGAGCATCCTGCCGGATGGCCCCTTGCGCCACGGATGGCTGGGATTGGTACCGGTATTGTACATTGCAGCGATCACGATGATCAGTCGGGATGAAGTGCACGGCGGCAAAACCCGCACCCTGCGGATCGCTGCGCTGGGGTACGGTGTCGTCTACACGATCATTTTCGTGCATGCAGGATGGAATCACCGCATACTGGAAGTATTGCCTTTTCTCCTCATCTTCGTCTGGCTCATCATGCAACCGCTCGTCCGCGCCATGAAAGATCCCATTGGTCCCAATATCGGGAAAGCGGTAAAGGGCGGGATCATCGGGTTGATAGCCATGAACGCCGCCTGGACGGCCGCTTTTGCGCCTTTTCCCTATGCATTGCTGGTACTCGCTTTTCTCCCTTTATCCATGCTGCTCTCCAGAGCTTTTGCAGTCACCTGACCGCTGGCCATTTTTAACAATTTATTCCGCCCCATTATTCCCCTTTTTTGTACATTTAACCGCTTAAAAATTCACAGATACCGGGCAGGAAGATGGCTACGTCGTACATACAGCAATCGTTTAACATTCAGTTCGAATACAAGGTCTTTTTTACGGAAAAGTTATTCGACCCTTCAAATCCCTGTTTCGCAGACTTCCTCAGATCGCGGGCAGAGAAAGATATCCGCAAGAAATTATTATTCATTGTAGACGATGGTGTTACCAAACATCACGAATATCTGCAGGAACAGATCTCCATATACTGCGAACAGCTGGAGCATTTTGAACTGGTAAGCGATATCGTGATCGTACCCGGCGGCGAAGCCGCCAAGAATGATCTGCAGCTGTTCCATTGGCTCGTGAACGCCATCGATGAACATGCCATCGATCGTCATTCCTACGTGATCGGCATCGGCGGCGGTTCTGTACTGGATCTTGTAGGGTATGTGGCCGCGGTAAGCCATCGCGGGGTAAAACATATCCGCATCCCCACCACCGTTCTCTCACAGAACGACTCCGGAGTAGGTGTGAAGAACGGGATCAATTTCCATGGCAAGAAAAATTTCCTGGGCACTTTTGCGCCACCGTCAGCCGTGTTCAACGACGCGCATTTTTTACAAACGCTGGATGAACGCGATTGGCGCTCAGGTATGATAGAAGCCGTGAAAGTAGCGCTGATCCGGGATGCCGGGTTCTTTGACTGGATGGAAGCACATGGGCAGCAACTTTCACAGGGAGAACCACAAAGTCTGCAATATCTGATCCGCCGTTGTGCGGAACTGCATATGGCGCATATCGGCGGAGCCGGCGACCCTTTCGAGAGCGGCTCTTCCCGTCCGCTCGACTTCGGCCACTGGAGCGCACACAAGCTGGAGCAACTGACGGACTTTGAACTGCGGCATGGCGAGGCTGTGTCTATCGGGATCGCGCTGGATAGCGTGTACTCCTGGCTTACAGGGCTCCTCGATGAGCCATCGCTCGAACGTATCATTCAACTCATCAAACAGCTGCGGCTGCCCTTATACCATCCATTGCTGGAAATAGAAGATGATCAGTCTCCCATCCTGGCCGGTCTCGAAGAGTTCCGGGAACACCTCGGAGGAAGGCTTACCATCTCCCTGCTCCGCGCCATCGGCCAGGGACAGGAAGTGCATTCCATAGACCCCGCCATCCTGCGCAAAGCCACAGGAATGCTGCGGGACAAATGGTAGTGCCGCCGCCGTTACCCCGTTATACTGTCAGAATAATCCAAATTAACCATGCATACTTCATACGGACAGCTCACGTATTGTACCAACATTCATGCAGGGGAAAGCTGGAAAGAACATTTTGCCCAGTTGCAGCAGCACATCCCCGCCGTTAAGGCCCAGGTAGGTGCCGGAGCGGCTTTTGGCATCGGTTTGCGGTTAAGCAACCTCGCCAGCCTGGAACTCTCCAAAGAAACGGCGCTGGAAGAATTTCGGCAGTGGCTGAAGGCAAACGATTGCTACGTGTTCACGATGAACGGCTTTCCTTATGGCGGCTTTCACGGAGAACGGGTGAAAGATCAGGTGCATGTGCCGGACTGGGCTACTGCGGAAAGAACAGCCTATACCATCCGCCTCTTCCGCATCCTTGCAGCACTGCTGCCTGAAGGCATGGAAGGCGGCGTTTCCACTTCCCCTTTATCCTACAAGCATTGGCATCGTTGTGAAGAGGAACATAAATCCGTGATGGAAAGCGCCACGCTTAACATGTTACTGGTAGTGGAACAGCTGATCCACATTCACCGGAATGGCGGGCCGCTCCTGCATCTGGATGTGGAGCCTGAGCCGGATGGCATGCTGGAGAATTCGAAGGAGTATATCGACTGGTATTTTCAACATCTGTTACCTGCGGGTGTGATCATGCTG
>OFTY01000722.1_pt1 | contig 19893 bp, 9 predicted proteins | sample 1775061 | NCBI WGS metagenome assembly OFTY01 (sample SAMN08195773, study PRJEB24354) | sludge metagenome | isolation source: sludge from phenol fed wastewater aerobic bioreactor B | place: India: Nagpur | collected 2016-09-16 | reverse complement strand
AAAAAGATCTTACATTGAAGCAGATTAGGTGGAATGCTACATATCAACGGGATAGTCACGGGCAAGTAAATCACGTTTCTGTACCTCTCAATTATAAAAGACTAAAAACCCATTTACTAAAGTATAAAAAGTATGATCATAAAATCCTGCAGCTTCCGGAACTCGTCAGTTTCTGGATGGATAGAAGCGGTGATGCTGCTATGAATTTTTATCATAAAAACAAAACGGAAGAAATTACTTTAGCGGACGGCCTGTTGACTCAACAGTATGGATCCGATTTTCCTATCAAGGCTCAACTCAACCAAGAAGGTATTCTTGTTACAAGCTTTTCGGTACTAATCACCAAGCGGATTATCAGTATGCGATCTCATCTAGTTACTCAATCATATTTGTTTCATACTTCAAACTGGATATTCGGTTTAAAGGAACTGATCAATGATAGTATATCATTGCTGGATATTACACTTAATCAGTTATACCTGAAGGCAAAATATAACCCTAAAAACAGTTGGACAGTTAATATAGAGTCACTCGGCCAAATCCATAACCGTAGGTTAAACGAAAAATTGAAATGGGTAAGAGCAATAACAGGTAAAGAATTAAATATTGAAAAACAAAAGAATTCATTAGATAATATTCGTCAAGTTCGTAATCATCTCAATCATTTTGATCCGCCTGTATTTTCAGCAACACTGAGTGAGGTAGCTATCTGGTTAAATGAGATAATGGATATAGTTTTTATAGTTTTGTCAATTCGGCAATGTGCAGGAGAACTGTTTAATGACGCACTCATCGAGTTATATCTACAGCCTGATGTTGTTTTCTTGCCTTTTTCGCCAAGAAGTGGGGTAGTTAACCATGTAGGATTTGGGTATGATTCCGTAAAGTATCCTAAAGGTTAATGAAACACATATTCACCTAACACATCATTCGTTTTTTTAGCCTTTATCGTTCTAATAAAAATGTTTAGTTGATTTTTAAATGCCAAATATGGATCAAAGGTTTGATAACACTGCACGAACCGGCGTCGTCCAAACCAGCTTAATCATAAACAGCTTTAAATGGATTTTTAGAGAGCAACAGACAGACGACATGGGTATCGACGCACATATCGAAATTGTCGAAAAAGGAAATCCTACAGGATTGTTAATAGCCGCGCAGATAAAAACGGGAGCTGGCAATTTCAAAGGCATCACGGAAACGAAACTAACCTATTATGGGACCATAACCCACCTTAATTACTGGTTAGATCATTCCCTTCCTGTCATTTTAATCGCGCACATGCCCGATGAAGGAAAGACATACTGGCAAGCCATAAACGATCATACCATAAAGTACACTTCGAAAGGATTCAAAGTTGATATTCCCAAAAGCAATCTTTTAGAGCAATCCCGGGTTTTATTAAGAGGGCTAGTTCGGCCGACTAGTTGGGAGGTCAATTCCGATTTCATGATAAGAGTTGTGAATAAAGACAACTCGAATTTACTCCAACACCTCTTTGATGTCCTGAAGTTTTGCGAAAAAAAGATGCCGTATATTCCTGTCAGTATTTTAGCCCGTGTCCATCCTTTTAGAATAGAATCTATTCATCATAACTATAGTTACGCTGAAGGGTTTTGCATATACACGAATAATCAGGAATTGTGGGATCTTTTCAATAATGTAGACTTTGAGCGGTTACGCTTTCGTTCAACAGAAAAATACAGAAACGATGCGACCAGTCTTAAAAAACTCAGATATATAGTAGAGCGTCTCCGAAATAATCTCGTATTTGGACTTCAGATGATTTCCGGTGGAGAGCTTATTCAATTTGGTGGTACGGACTCTCCGCAATTAGGTCCTCTGGAATATTACAAAAAGTTGGATTGGAAAAAATGCCTAGCAGCAGTGTCGGAAAAGGATATGTCGATATTAAGAGCTCATACTTTATTTCAACTTGGAGATTACAAAGAAGCGTTTAAGATTTACTACCATTTGTACCTTGAAGCCAAACACCTGCGAAATAAGTTGAGTGCATTTCTTTTATTGCACAGTTTGCATCATGTTGCTATTCATTTGAATTTTAGAAACATAGAAGATATTTACGAAGTAGTCACAAAAATCCGGGCGATTGAAATAGAGCAACAATACTTCACTTTCGAAAAAGCGTCGAGAATCGATCTAGAAATTGCAAGGTTTGTCCGTAATGCTGATGATATGACCTATTATGGAGATCGGATTAAAAAGAAGGTGGACGCGATCAGAGAACATTATGAGACACAGGTAAGAGGTGTTAGCAATGAAAACTTCCATTTTTTATGGGCGAATTTCGAGCATCTGGATGCATATGTTCGACAAAATGGAGTCGCCTTTCATCGGTATACCGATTTCTATGAAATCTGCAACGATTTTACCAAAGGTGTCTTTTTGAGCTTGGCTTTGAATCAATATCAGACATCGAAATTAGATGGGCTGGATGGTGATTTGTTACATGCGCTGATTTTATATGGAAAGGCCGGCCAGATGATTTCTTTGTACACCAGGTATGTTAAGTCCCGTATTTCTTACAAAGCAAATGGAGACGGAGAACTCGAACGCATCATTCTTTCGCATTTCTCGATCGATAATGATACGTTAAATGAAATATTGCAGGAACATCGGTTTGAATTGTCCATTGAGTTTTATCGTATCACCTGGAATGTTATTTTGCTTTTGGCACTCGTTGACTTTGAAGCGACATTTGTGCAGCAATGCGTGCCGGGTATTATGAAGCTGCTAGAGAAAATGCCGAATCGTGAGACGCACCATTTGAATCATCTTGGCTCTTTTGTTGATTCAAATGGACATAAACTTACAGTTGAGCAACTTAAACAGCTATTGGACTTGGTCATAGAAAAGCCTTTTTTGCATTCGAGACATATATTTAACGCATTTAAGTCAATACGGGAAAAATGCGTTGTAACACTGCTCAAAGGGAAAGAAGCGTTGAGTCGCATACTGAATTTCATTGAGGAGAAAAAATGCGAGAAGTGTGGTCGGTACCACGAAGAGATGATATACGATTTGTATTGCCTGCTGGGAGAAGAGGAAAAGCTGGAGATTGAAAAAGTAATATCAAATAGATTGACAGAGAATTTCGATTTTACATTCTATTATAGAGTGAGCATCCATGGGATTATCGCTTCAACTCCTTTATTTGAGAAGGCGTTAGAGGTGCTTAGTAGACCAAAAAATGAGGAAGATATGTTTCGGTTGGGCGAAATTAGTTTTCGTAAACTGAATGAACTATTAAACTTATCCTTTCGATTTAACCTTGAAATTTCCTCTGAATTTATTGATAAGATGAAAGGGTATAGCCCTTACTATGATTGGCTATTGGATATGGAGAGATTTGATTACGAATATTTTAATCCATTGTGGATTTTGCAATATGTAACGCAACCTTTTTTGGAAAAGATTTTTTCTTTCGAAAACGTGCGCAAAAAAGTAAGGATTTATTTGAAAGCTAATTATCAACCTACATTGGCAAATTATTACGCTCAATATGTTAGTTAGCTAAGCTAAAAGTACAAACCAATTATTATTTCGGAAAAAGCGAAATTTATTATTGCCAAAGAAAAGTGACGAGGAACATTTCTGCAATAATAGAACTAGTTTGATAAAAGCCCGAACTGTGGATTTAATTTATTCATTGACGCCAAATTTCTAGCTAAAGAAATTGAAACGACAGTTTACAATTTTGAATAACAGTCTGGCTAGAAGCCTTGCTAAAACGTTCTGATATTTTCTTACAATAGAAATGATAGCCTCTTATTGACTTGCAATCCAATTGAATAATGTAACGTGACCCGCAAACTGACGGCACAAGAAGGGACGGTTTTTGCCGCATCCCCAGGTTATTACATCTGAGAGATGCAGTGACTTCAATAACGATCTTCCCGGCTGATCCCGAGAAAGGGTCCCCAAAAATGACCTTTTTTGATTATCTTTTTTTAACTTTGAAGTGAGCATACCTAGTGATGAATAGCCTGGATGCGGCTCTTCGGAACAGGCTTTTCTAAACAGATCGGGAAAGACATGGGCTTGCAAATGTGAATCGAAGGAATCAGTAATAATGCTAAGAGTAAGGAACCAGATCTTTAGTTAGCAAACAATCACTGTGTGAACTGGCCCTTTTCATCCTTACCGGAACCATTGGTTATGCTTTTCGATCTGGCAACTTATCCATATTGTTGCACCATATTTTAACCTTATCCTCGCCAAAGCTGAAAATATCGGCGACATCCTGTTCTGCCCGGGAATATCTGATAACATTCAGATCCGCAAATTGAAAATTCCTGTACGAATACTATCCTGTTTGTTCTGTTTTCTGTTGATAGATGGATATTTCGAATTATGGGATTGACTGTTCGGGACACCATCCGTATTTCGCGCTATTGATCTTTTTCATACGCAGATAAAAAAATCACTGAATTGGCTGCCGCTTTTTTTTACTGTATTTTATTGCATACAGAATATTTATAATGACAGATCAGGACAGCAACCAGAGATTATTTTTTCTTTTTTCAGTACAGTTCAGGTCAAGAATAAAAAAAGACTCTTCTACATTTATCGCGAATTGAAAGATTTTCGATTTTTCAAAAGTTAATAAACGCTACATGCTAAACGATTGCCCGAAGCTGAGAAGCTTCCACCTACTGACTGTCTTATTTGTACTATCTATCTTCTTTAGTACAGAGCTTTTTGCTCAAACATCTATCCTCCATGGTAAAGTGATCGACTCTGCCAGCAGCAACCCTGTTACCGACGCAACTGTGAATGTGTCGGGGTCTGCAGTTTCGGTAAAGACCGGAACTGATGGCGAATTTGCTATCAGTGTTGCGGTAGGGCAGACATTGTCCATCACCCATGTCGGGTTTAATCTTGCCACTGTGCAGGTAAATTCTTTTTCTGATATCGTCGTGCGCCTCACATCCAGCGTGGGTGATCTGTCTGACGTGGTGGTGGTTGGTTATGGACGCCAGAAAAAAGTAAGCGTTGTTGCCGCCATTTCCACTATGAAAGCGGAAGGGTTGCGACAGACACCTGCAGCCAATATCGGCATTGCGCTTGCAGGTCGTTTGCCCGGGTTGAGTGTGCTTCAGCGATCTGGTGTACCTGGAGGCGAGCAGATGGAATTTTATATCCGTGGCCGCAGCACCATTAATGGCCAGCAACCACTGATCCTCGTAGATGGGGTACAGCGGGATTTTACCGCGCTTGATCCGCGTGAAGTGGAGTCAATCTCTATCCTGAAAGATGCCTCCGCTACTGCTGTATATGGAGTGCGCGGTGCGAACGGTGTAATTATGATCACCACACGCCGCGGCCATGTAGGCAAACCTGTTATCGATGTAACGCTTGAGCAAAGCTGGCAATCACCTACGCGTTTACCTAAAATGGTAAATGCATATGACTATGCAACACTGCGCAACCAGGTGGAAACGCAGAACGGGCGTGCGCCGATCTATAGTGATGAAGCGCTGGAGCATTATCGTACCGGTGATTTTCAGGAGCTGTACCCTACGCGTGATTTTGTGAATGAATTCATGCGCGATGCTTTCCCTATGCGCAGGGCCAATGTGAATTTCAGCGGCGGTACTGACAAGATGCGCTATTTCACTACTGTCGGTTATTTGTACCAGGAAGGCATTTTCAAGTCGGAAAAATTTTCTGAATATAATTACGACCCTCAATCAAAGGCAAACCGGTTTAACTTCCGCTCCAATTTTGATATCGATATTAATAAATCGCTCAAGATGTTCCTCAACGTGAGCGGTTATATGCAGAAGAAAAATGACCCGGTGATCGTGCCAAACAATGGCGACTATCTGAATGATGTAGCCGGCTATTCTATCGTGATCGGTTCACTCATCCAGACACCGAATAATTATCACAATGACCTGACCCCAAGCGGTGAAGTGCTTTCTACCGCGCTTAAAGGCGGTAATATCAATAATGTCCCTTATGGCATGCTGAACCGTTCTGGTTTCCGCAATACGATGACCAACCAGGTTACAACATCACTTGGGTTGGAGCAGAAACTGAACTTCATCACACAGGGGCTTTCTGCCAGGGTGATCGCTTCTTATGATGCAACATCCATTAACCAGCAGGTGCGTCAGCGTTCTTTCCAGCTTTATGAAGCTATGCCTGATCCGAACGATGCTACCAAGGTTATTTACCAGCCAACAGGGACAATGACCAATAGTTCACTGGCTGATGCACAGGCCCAGTCACAATGGAATCAACTTAACCTGGACGCTTCCATCAATTATGACCGCAGCTTTGGCAAACATGCAGTTTCAGGTATGGCGCTGTTTAACCGTTATCAGCGTACTGTCAATATCGAACTGCCCTATAATTATGTAGGATTTGTTGGCCGCGCTACCTATGCATATGATAGCAAATATCTTGGAGAAGTCAATTTTGGTTATAACGGTTCGGAACAGTTCGCCCCAGGTCACAAGATGGGTTTCTTCCCTTCTGTATCTGTCGGCTGGGTAGCCTCAAATGAGGATTTTGTAAGCAATGCTCTTCCGTGGCTGACCTTTGCCAAGCTCCGTGCTTCCTATGGTCAGGTAGGTAACGACAATATGAACGGTTCACGTTTCGCTTTCCTTACACTCTGGAATGGAAGTTATGAATCCCAGATCGGGAATGATCAACTGGGATGGGAGAAGGCAAAAAAGTTTAACCTCGGCTTGGAAACAAAACTTTTCCGCGACTTTACTTTTGAAGCAGATCTTTTCTATGAGCGTCGCGATAATATCCTGATCTCGGCTACAGGCCTTGTTCCAACAGGTGTGTTCGGCACAGGAGGTGTATACAGTTCCGGGATCATTCCGAAAATAAATGCCGGTCAGATTGAGAACAAGGGTTTTGAGCTGGTAGGCGGCTGGGCTAAGAACCTGGGCAGCGGCGTACGCATGGACATTCGTTTGAACGGCGCATATAACCATAATAAAGTTCTTTATTTAAGTGAAGTATTGTTGCCCGAAGGATATGCATACCGCCAACGCAGTACCGGTTATAGCCTTGGTCAGCCATTTGGATATAGGACCGCCGGTTTCTTTAATTCACAACAAGAGATCGCAGATTGGTATGATCAGACTGCAATCGGACCTGCACCAAAACCGGGCGATCTGAAATACCTGGACATGAATGGTGATGGCGCTATCACAGAAGAAGACCAGGCACCCATCGGCAAACCTGAAATGCCTGCATGGACTTTCGGTGGTGCATTTAGCCTGAGAGTTAAAAATTTTGACTTCAGCATGATGTGGCAAGGCGTGGCAGGCAGAAGTTATCTGCTGACGGGTCAGCGTATTTTTGAAACATACAACTTCAACGAATGGCATAAAGAAGCCTGGAGCCAGGAACGTTATGACGAAGGGTTGCCGATTACTTATCCAAGGCTTGATCCGGGAAGCAGTGCAAGCAAACAGGTTTCCGACTTCTGGCTGGTTGACGCTTCTTATATACGCCTGCGTAACGTCGAAATTGGTTATACATTCGGCAGGCGGTTAGCAAGTAAGATCGGTGCATCATCTGTACGCATTTATGCGAACGGTCTCAACCTGCTCACTTTTGATCGTTACCCGGTCAAGTACCAGGATCCCGAACAAAATAATGAGTTGCTGTATCCTGTATTTAAAGCCTATAATGTAGGATTGAACGTATCATTCTAAACGAGCTTCATTGAAAAAAACGATTATGAAAAATATTTGCCTGGCCATAATGATAACGATGGGAATAATGATCCTGTCTAGTTGCGAAAAAGTATTGGAGAAAACACCTGATGGACAAACCACCATCGATAAAGTACTTAATAATTATAACCGCAGTAAAGGCCTGATCGATGCTGTATATGGTGAAGTATACCAGGCGCGTGACCAGATCTCTTTCGTCATGAACCCGATGGAAAGTCTTACTGATAATGCTTTCTGGGCGGCTACTTACAATGCGTATGACTGGCACAACGGTGCATTGTCGCTTTCAAATCCCGTGATCAACTGGCCATGGTCATCTCCGAGTGAACAGTTGTGGCCTGATTTCTGGCGGGGGATCCGGCTTGCGAACAATGCGATCAAATACCTGCCGCAGTCAACAGCGATCACTGATCAGGAGCGGCAAACATGGATCGCAGAAGCACGCGTACTCCGCTGCTGGTATTATATGCAGCTGCTTGAATTTTATGGAGCAATGCCCTGGATCCAGGAACCTTTTGAACCAACCTATACAGGATGGAACGAACTGACGCGGCCTACGTTTGATAATATCTCTACCAAGATCGAACAGGAGTTGCTTGATGTGATCAACTCCCATGTCCTGCCTGACCGTCAACCTTCACAGGAAGCGCGCCGTGCAAGCAATGGTCTTGCTTATGCCATCCGTGCACGCGTATTATTGTATAATGCCAGCCCGCTGAATAATCCTGAAAATGATAAAGCCAAATGGCAGCGTGCTGCTGATGCCGCACAGGATGTGATTGCGCTGAATTCCTATCATCTCGTAAGTATGGCCGATTATAAAAAATTGTTTGTCGGAGCATTCACCACACAGGTAGATGAGATCATCTGGCGCGCATGGGTTGATAATTCAGCGATCAATAATACCAATGGAGTAGATGTGGGAAGCTATCCTTATGCGTCTATCAACCATAACTGGAACTGTGGCGAATCCCCTACACAGGAATTGGTGGATTGCTTTGAAATGACCAATGGTTCGTTGCCCGTTACTTACAATGATGCGACCCACACAAATGTGACCATTACTCCCGGAGCTGCAGCAGCAGGCTACAGCGAAGCTACCGGTGGTGACCCTTACGCAAACCGTGATGCCCGTTTTTATATCAATATCGTACACAATATGACAAACTATGGTGTGCCGTATAACTGTACACAACCTTACATTATCGAAACATTTGTGGGTGGCCGCAATGGTTATAACGATGTCATCTCCCAGGAAACACAGCGTTCCTGCACCGGCTATTACAGTGGAAAGGACAAACAGGTGAAGTTTTGGGGGCCGGGCGGAAGTTCCGGCGCCGAAGAAACACATTGGGTATTCTTCCGCCTTGCTGAATTCTACCTGCAGAAAGCCGAAGCACTTTGTGAAACCGGTGATCTTGGCGGTGCATTGACAGCACTGAATATGATCCGTCAACGGGCTAATCAGCCAAGACTGGAAGAAGTCCCGGGCTTTGTGAATTCGCAGGAATTTATCCGGGCGCGCATCCGCAACGAACGCCGCGTCGAGTTCTGTCTCGAAGGCCAGTACCGTTTTGATGATCAGCGCCGCTGGAAGGTGCTGAATGAGACGAACCGTCTTGTAACCGGTATGCGCATTACAAAAGGCAATGACGGCCGGTTCAGCTATCAGCGCCGTAAGATCCGTGATTACCAGTCGTACACCGATAAGTATCTTGTAATGCCGATTCCGCTGGAAGATGCGAAGAAAATGACGGGAATGGCACAACCTGCGGCATGGCAATAGTATAATGGATTGAAGAGGAGACCTGAAATTTGTGTGAACCCAACCCCGAATTAAAAGAAGAGTCATGAAAACCCAAATATCAGGTCTGCTTATATTAATGATCATCTTTTCAATCAGGGTAAATGCAACTCCTGTTGTCACCAATGTATATGACGATACGGTACTACAACTCACCTTACGTGGTGCCGATTGTCCGTTCGCAGATCATGCCGACTATGGCATTTACATTCCCACCCGCAAGGAACAACTTCGCGGAGTGCTGATATTGCAACACGGATGTGGCATGGAGCAGTTTGGTATCACAAAACCTTACGATCTTCAATACCGCGCTTTTGCACGTAAATGGAGGCTGGCGGTTATTGAAACAGCATTGTACGGGAACTGCGGCGGATGGCGCGATCCAAAATCCGGTTCAGGCCCCGCTTTGCTGAAAGTTCTTCAGCAAACGGCAACAGCTATCTCGCACAATGAACTGAACACTGTACCCTGGCTTTTATGGGGCCATTCAGGAGGAGGCTGCTGGACACTTGGTATGCTGCGCGATTATCCTGAAAGAATTCTTGCCGCAGTTTGTTATTCTCCTGCATTCGATCCGCAATGGAATTATCCACCTGCCGTCAGCAAGATACCTGTGCTCACCCGTCATGCGGGAAAGAATGATGCAAACGACAGCATAGTGCTTTGCCAGGCCACATCCATCCATGCTTTTCAAAAACTTCGTGCTCTTGATGCACCCGTGAGTATTGTGCTGAATGAATCGCAGAACCATAACCTGAGTTATATCCGTTACATGGCCATCCCTTTTTATGAAGCGGCATTAAAACAACGTCTTCCTGCAACAAGTGGCGGCGTTATGAAAGATCCCGATCGCTCACAGGCATGGCTGGGTGATACACTTACCCTGCAACTGTATAAAGAATCAACTTATAAAGGTGATAAAAAAGGGCTTTGCCTTTTCCCTGATGAAGCAACTGCAAAAGCATGGAAAGAATATTATTCAACGGGAACAGTGACCGATAAAACACCTCCGCCAGCACCGTTCAATCTTGCAGTTAAAAAACAAGGTGATGCGATCGAACTTACGTGGGCTGCCGATGCTGATATTGAATCGGGGATCAAATACTTTGAAATATTCAGTAATGGCGTACGCGTTGGACGCGTTCCTGAATCCGGCAATTATCAATACTTTGATACGAACGGTGATAACACCATCCGGCCACAAGTGCCGGAAATGAAATATGTATTCAACGGCGCAGCAGTAACAAATGCTACGCTGGCTGTACGAACGGTCAATTATTTTAACCTGTTCTCAGCGAAAACAAAAATACAATACAAGAAATGAACAGGAGTATGACTGCGATGCTCGCTATTTTATTTTCATTGCTCACCATCACCGGCGGTGCCGGTTGCAAAAACCCGGGTAATGAGACGAACGCTGATGACAAACCTGCAGAAATGTATGGCAGGGTTCTTAACAATAGCAGCACTATTCCCGAACTGCAAGTGAATAATGCAGGTAACTATACTGCCGAAGGATTAAACGTAACCGTAAAAGACAAACTCGTCAAGCTTGATAAATTCTATGCGCTTGCTGAACGGAAAGTTGCTTACCGTATCCGCTTCTCTTCCGATGCAAAAGCGCTTTTCCGCAGCAGTCAGGGAGATTTTAATGCATATGTAGATGTGGTGGCGAAGAAAATATCCATTGCTACCAATCCTGTGAAAGACCAATCCGTTCCTTTTCTCAATGCAGATCACGATTATCTCGTGGAGATCTATCATGTGTACCAGGAAGCAAGAGTAAAACTGACCGATCTGCAAACCAATGAGTCAGCAGAAGTGAAAGCCGTGCATGATGGACAGGGCGGGGTGGGCAAAGGCGCACTGCAAACGGGTTTTGCAGTGGGTATGCAATGGGACCATTACTGCTTTTCATTAGTGTCTGGCACTTCAATGCTGGTAAGATCAATAAATGTATATGCCCTGAGAAAGAAAGTGAAACTGGTGATGTATGGTGACTCTATCACCCAACCGGAAGGATATTTCCCGGCTAAGGATTTTCCACAGGCGTGGACGCAGCAGGTGATTGCCAGGTTGGGTGATAATGCGATGTCAAGTGGCCGGGGAGGCGCACAGATCGATATGGTGCTTGACTACATCAAAAATGAACTGCCTTTTATTGAAGTAAAATATGTAATGGTGACGATCGGTACAAATGGAGGCAATACAGAGGCAAAACTTACCCAATTGATCGACTATATCAAATCGCGTGGTGCCATCCCAATCCTGAACGATATCCCGGCTAATGAAAGCGGTTCGCAGGTTGCTGTGAATGCGCTTATCGATACCGTGCGCCAGAAGACGGGCGTGAGCGGTTGCCGTTTCGATCTCGCTACTTCAATTGCCGGTGATGGTAAGGAAGTAGATAAGTCACTTATGTACTGGGAAGATTATACCGGAAGTTACGGCTGGCAGGTGTATCATCATCCGAATGAAAAAGGAGGAAAGAGAATGTTTGACCAGGTTATGAAGGATGCAGCAGTAATTTTCCAGTAGAATAATCGGGACGGCAAATCACAGTGAATGCCGCACAGTAAGCCCGAACGGGACTTTCTCTTTTGTTATCGTACCCGATAATACAGCATTCGCTGCCATCACACCCATTTCCTGGAAATTGGAAGAGATTGTTGTAATACCCTGCAGCACCACTTTTTTGATCGGCGTTTCGTTGTAAGAAATAATACCAACGTCTTCACCTATTATATACGATGTGGTATTGATCTTTTCAATCAATGTGACAAGATCATCTTCGATCAGGTTGATATAAACTTCACCTCTCTTTATTTCCAGTGCATTCACATCACTCTGGATCTTGTATTGAAATGCATAGTCCTGGCAGAAATGCGTAAACCCTTTCAATATCTCTTTCGGATAATAACTTGCTTTTGGAAAGATGATCGTAATGGTATGGTATTTCACCAGTTGATCGATTGCGTCATTCAACGCTTTATAAATATCATCTTCAAAATCGATCAGTACGGTAGAGAACTCACCGGTAACGCCTGCGGGTATACGGTCCAGCATTACCAGCTTATCCTTCGGAATGGTGTTGATGATCTCATGGGCATTTTCTCCGCCTTCTACAAAATGCGGGATGATCACATAATGCGTATAGTGTTCCTTGTTACTCCCCAGCATTCTTTTAAAAAGATGGAAGTCATTATTGTATACGTAAAAATCAATCCCGGCCTGCTCGCCGAGCGTACTTACAAATGCATCATAAATGGATTTCTTGGGGATGCTGAGTTTGTTGAATAAGAGGAACACATTCAGCGGACGGCGGAATTCTGTGCTCTCTATAAAATACCCTCTCCTGGGAACAGCATTGATCACACCGAGTTTTTTCAGGTGTTTATAACCGCGTTCAACAGTATCACGCGCGATATCAAGTTCAATGCTCAGCTCATTGATGGACGGCATCTTATCTCCCGCCTTGATCCTCCCTTTCTGGATCTCTTTCAGTACAGCATTGGCGATCTGAAGATATTTCGCAGTGCCGGAATAAGGGTCAACTGTAATAATGTCGGCTATCCTGGGCTCTTTCATGGCAAAATCAGTTTGAATGGTGAAAGGATTGAACTGGCAGGACAGGTTTAATTTGCAGATACCTTTACGTATAACCGCGTTCAAGATAAAATAATTCCGGATAAACCAGCACTTATTTCAGACAATAAAAATAATCCTCTTTTTCAGGTCAAAACAGGATAGGAATGCTGGCATTGATCTCTAAGTTTGTTTCGACATAAGAATAACATACACCTATAATTTATGGATAGCTTGCTTAATACTGTGTACATGCATCCGAGGGATCAGATCGTCCTTGTTATGCAAAGAATTTACAAACGTGTACTTACGACTACTTCCGGGGGTAATATATCAATCATCGATGATAATGGCGATATCTGGATAACACCAACAGGTGTTGATAAGGGATTGTTAAAACCATTAGATATTATTTGCATACGTGCCGACGGAACTGTAGAAGGCCAGCACAAACCTTCTTCCGAATTCCCTTTTCACCTTGCTATATACAAAGCCAGGCCGGATATCAAAGCCATCGTACATGCACATCCTCCTGCCCTGGTAGCCTTCAGCATTGTGCGGAAAGTGCCTGATACAAACCTGCTGCCGCAATTGAAAGCGCTTTGCGGCACGATCGGTTATGCGCCATACGCGATTCCCGGCAGTGCAGAACTGGGCGAAAATATCGCTCAGCAGTTTCACCAGGGCGTTTCAGCAGTGATCATGGAAAACCACGGCACCGTAATAGGAGGCAAAAACATCTCGCATGCCTATCAGCAGTTTGAATCAATGGAGATGAGTGCACGTGCGATCCTTTATGGGAATATGATGGGTAAGCCTAATTATCTATCAAATAAAAGCATTGAAGCTTACAACAAGCAAGTGCCGGATCATTTGCCGGAGATGAATGAAGTGCTTTATCCCTCGGACGAGCGCGAACGCCGACTTGATATCATCAAGATCGTAAGGCGCGCCTGCGAACAGGGATTGATGCTTGATGCATTTGGTACAGTATCTACCCGCTGGAGGGGTAATGATTTCCTGATCACACCTGATAATTGTTCCAAATGGGACCTTCGTCCGGAAGATATCGTTCAGGTAAGGTCCGGAGAAAGGGAAAAAGGAAAATATCCCTGCAAATCCGCTCATTTGCATCAGGCGATCTATGAGAAACATCCTGATATAAATGCCATCATCCTTACACAGAGTACTTATCTTACGTCCTTCGCCGTGACTGGAGCCGCATTTAATGTAAGGACCATTCCTGAGACATGGATTTACCTGCAGGATGTGCAGATGGTAGAGTTTGGTGAACAATTCGCGGGTGTGAATACAATTCCAAATATCATTTCAGCTGAAACACCGGTAGTGATAGTGAAGAATGAATGCGTGATCGTAGCGGCAAGCAAACTACTGCAGGCATTCGATTATCTTGAAGTGGCTGAGTTCAGCGCCAAATCACTGGTACTTTCCACCACACTCGGGAAAATGGTCCCGATCAGCGATAACCAGGTAGAAGACCTTGGTAAAGTGATGAGCAAATGGAAAAATTATGAATGGCGCATGTAGTGTGAAGTGTGCTGGTCAAGCAAGACCCTATATGAATTAAAAATTAAAAAGTAAAAATTTAAAAAAAGATCACAGCCCCTTCCTTTCTATTTTATCAGTGATATCCGGCATTTTTTACTTTTGAATTTTTACTTTTCAATTTGACATACCGCTTTAAAAACGATTGATATGAAAAATAAATATGCTATTATTCTTGGAAACCTCGGAAACACACGCGACAGGTTTTGCCCGGGATACAAGAATAATCCATCCACCGAAGAGATGCTGAAAGCGGCAATAGAACGTGTGCCGCATATTGAAGGGATCGAACTGGTTGGCACCTGGGACATACGTCCGGATAATGTGAAAGATATGAAAGCGCGTTTGTCTGATGCCGGTATTGCCTGTGCCAGTATCATTCCTGATACATTTACCGTTCCTGAGTATGGTAAAGGCAGTATCACGAATATCGATGCAGGTATCCGCAAACAGGCTCTCTCTTACCTCCGTCAGATGAGCGAAGTGGCAATGGAAATGAATTGCGGTATCGTCAACCTTTGGCTTGGCCAGGATGGATACGATTACCTGTTGGCTACTGATTACAATGAAGAACGCAATTGGCTTACCGACGCCACACGAACACTTGCAAAAGAATTCCCTACGCTGAGATATGCGCTCGAATACAAACCTAAAGAACCACGCAACTTTTCCTACCACGCAAGAATGGCTGATACTATTCTTGCCGCAAAAGAAACCGGCTGCGATAATGTGGGTGTAACGATTGATACTGGTCACAGCTTCTATGCAGGTGAGAACGTAGCTGAAGCTGTAGTACTCGCTAAAAGAGCGGGAGATCTGCTTTATCACATGCACTTCAATGATAACCATGGCAGTTGGGATGATGATATGATCGTAAGCAGTGTTCACTTTACTGTCTATGTGGAACTATTGTTCTGGCTGAAGAAGACCGGTTACAGTGGATGGATCTCCATGGATCAGTATCCCTACCGTGAAGACGCTGTAGACGCGATCTCCGAAAGTATTTTATGGGTGAAAAAATTTGAACAGATCGTTGAAACATATTACAACGAAATAGAATCACTCATCAAAGAAAACGATGCGGTAAAGACTTCACGGTTCTTGCGTAAGCTCATCGCCTGATCTATTTAATTGCCATATAAATTTTCTGCATGACCACTATTAATTTCCAGCGGCCTGCGGTACGGGCCCTGTTGTTCGGCCTTTTTCTTTCCGTTACCACTTTTGCGATCAATGCGCAGCAACCGGTACAGTTGATAAACCTGCGTTGCGATAATGCAAGTGATCCGCTTGGCATCGATGCTTCCAACCCGCAATTCAGTTGGGAATACAATACCGGCGTCCGCAATTTCAGACAGACTGCCTACCAGGTGCTGGTGGCGGATTCGCCGGAGAAACTGTCGGCAGATGAAGCCAATGCCTGGAACAGTGGTAAGGTCATGTCATCACAATCAGCAGGTATCGTATATAAAGGACCAGCCCTCGAAAGCCGGAAAAAATATTTCTGGAAGGTGATCACCTGGTCGGATAAAGCAGAAATAAGACCTGCTGCAAATGCTGAGTTTGAAATGGGACTGCTGCATCAATCTGATTGGAGCGGTGATTGGGTCGGATTTCCTTCCGGATGGATCGGCAAGGTTCACTATTTCCGCCGCGTATTCCACTTTGATAAAGAAGTGGCTAAAGCCCGTGCTTACATGGCAGGGATCGGTTATTATGAAATGGAGATCAACGGAAAGAAAGTTGGCGATCATGTACTCGATCCCGCCACCAGCGATTTTTCCAAACGTGTTTACTATACCACTTATGATATTAAGCCTTTTCTCAATAAGGAAAACGTAATGGTGATCGCCGTGGCGCCGGGCTGGTATGGCATGCCTAAACTGCGTATGCAGGTAGAGATCACTTTTGGGGATGGTACAAAGGAAGTGATCAATTCCACTTCAGTCCGTAATGTAACGCTCGGGCCGGTTGTATCTGCCGGCATTCTCGATGGAGAAGTCTATGATGCACGCATGGAAAAACCGGAGTGGAACCTGCCTTCCGATACGATCATCAAAGGATTGCCCAACCAGACCTGGGGTGTGGCACCGGTGGTGGAGAAGCCGGGCGGTATTATGGCGGCAGCGGAACTGGAGCCGATCAAAGTAGTGGAATCATTCCAACCCGTTAGTGTAAAGGAAGTAAAACCAGGCGTATTTGTTTTTGATGCAGGGCAGAATATGGCGGGATGGGTGCGCATCCGTGTTAAAGGATCCAGAGGGCAAAAAGTTACGTTGCGTTTTGCCGAAACATTATATGACAACGGTACCGTGAACCAGGAAAACCTGCGTACGGCAGCAGCTACCGACACATATATCATGAAAGGTGGAGGAACAGAAGAGTGGGAACCGCGTTTTACCTATCATGGTTTCCGGTATTTCCAGGTGGAAGGATTGACATCAACGCCTTCTATTGATGACTATACATTGCGCCGCGTACGTTCGGCTGTGGAACCAGCAGGTAAATTCACCTGTAGTAATGAGCTCCTGAACCGGATCAACCAGATGGTGGCGCGTACTGAAGCGAGTAACCTGCACAGCATCCCGACAGATTGCCCGCAACGTGACGAACGTATGGGATGGATGAATGATCTGACCGTCCGGATAGAACAGGCCGTTTACAATTTCAACCTGCACCGTTTATATGCCAAGTTCATCAGGGATGTTGGTGATACGCAGGAAGAAGATGGCGGCATCAAGGACACTGCGCCGTATAAAGTAGGCGGCGTTCCTGCTGATCCTGTATCAGCAAGCTTTCTGCTGCTTGCCCTGAAGAGTTACGAATACTATGGCAATACAGAGATCATCACGCAGAATTATAAAAAGATGAAAGCCTGGGTTGATTTTCTGAACAGCCGCAGCAATAACGGTATTGTTGAATACAGCTATTATGGCGACTGGTCGCCGCCCGCTGAATTCGGACAGAAAGGGGCAGCCTATGGTGCGCTTTCGGTAAATACGCCAGGGCCATTGATGTCAACCGGTTATTATTATTACAGTGCCAGCCTTCTTTCAAAAATGGCAGCAGTCATTGGTAAAACGGATGATAAAGTGAAATACGAAAATATGGCGGCTACAGCCATGAAGGCTTTCAATGATAAATTCTGGGATGAGAGAGTAGGTGGCTATGGTTCAAATAATCAATCATGCAACTCATTCGCTGTATTCCTGGGCGTGGTAAGCAAAGAACGTTTACCGAGAGTGATCGATAACCTGGTAAAGAATGTAGAGAAATACAATTACCACCTTACTACCGGAAATCTTTGTACAAAATATTTGCTGGAAGCATTGACGGAAAATGGCCGTGGCGATATCGCCTATCGCATCGCCACGCAGGAAACTTATCCCAGTTGGGGTTATATGCTGTCAAAAGGCGCTACCACATTATGGGAACGCTGGGAATATGAAACTGGCGGTTCAATGAACTCGCACAATCATCCGATGATGGGGTCTGTTGGTTCCTGGCTTTATAAGTACATTCTCGGAATACTGCCGGATCTCAGCTCTCCCGGGTTTGATAAATTCATTATCCGTCCATATATCCTTACTGATCTTCAGTTTGCCAACGGTGAATACAGATCAGTGAAAGGACTGATCAGGTCTTCCTGGAAAAAGAGCAAAGGGTTATTGGAGATGAATATTACTATTCCTGCCAATTCAGTGGCAACGGTATTCATTCCTACAAAAGATGCCTCCTCTATTACTGAGAGAAAGAGGAAGATAAAAGGAGACAAGAATTTCCGCTTCCTGCGCATGGAAGGTGATGCAGCAGTTTATGAAGTTGGTTCAGGTGATTATTCATTTACATCCAAATGGTAAGAGCATGAAATTTTTGATTGGTTTATTACTGGCAGGCAGTGTAATGACTGCACAGGCGCAAACGCTTAGTTCAGGATCTCTGGATATAGTAGGAGTGGACCAGTTTGGCCGCACCGTGACGCCGATTGAAGGGTACAAACCCAAAAAGCAGGTGGGCATATTTTACTGGCCCTGGATCGGTCAGCCTTTTGCTTCAGGTGTGTACGACGCCACAAAGATCTCCGCTATGCCTGATGGAATGAAATTGCTGTACGACCTGAAATCCACTGACAAAACGATAAGCCCTACCGGGCAGGCCCACTTCTGGGGTGAGCCTTTATTTGGCTACTACAATTCTGCTGATGAATGGGTCATCCGCAGGCAAATGAAAATGCTTACACTGGCAGGTATCGACTTCATTGCATTTGATCTTACCAACCGTGTTACATATAAAGAAGTTTACGATAAGGTGCTCAGGACGATCGTTGACTTTCAGCGCCAGGGCTGGAATGCCCCCAAGGTTGTTTTTTACACGCATTCCAAATCGATGGAAACAACACGCGTACTGTATGAAGATCTTTACAAGCCCCGCCGGTTTGAAAGCGCATGGTATAAAGTAAATGGCAAACCGATGATCATCGCCTATACTGAAACGGCTGATGACCTTGCCGAAGCAAGGTCAAGGAGCGATACAAACTATACACCGGTACCTTACAGCAAAGAGATCCTCGATTTCTTTTATTTTAAAAAACCACAATGGCCATTTGATCCTTCCTATGAAAATGGATTCCCCTGGGTGGAGTGGAAATTCCCGCAACCTTTGCATGGTGGTGTGATGAGTGTGACAGTTGCCAGTCACCCGAAAGTTCCGATGTCGCGTTCCATCACATCCGGTTGGATCAACTGGGGCCGCGGCTGGGACCCGGATAAGCAAAAAAATATAGCAGAAGATGTGGACAAAGGAACTTTCTTCCAACGCCAATGGGATCATGCTATAGAAATGGACCCGGATACAATTTTTGTTGGTGGCTGGAATGAATGGATCGCTTATAAACAGCCATATGGCGATGAATACATGTTATGCGATGCCGCTAACCGTGAATACTCACGCGATGTGGAGCCGATGAAAGGCGGATATGAAGATGCGTTCTATCTCCAGATGATCAAAAACATCAGGCGTTATAAAGGATTGCCTGCTGCTGAAAGCAAAGTTTCCTCAAAACTATACCGCAATGTTGACGCAACTTCCTATGCACGCGATTTTCATGGCGTAACAGAGAAGGTCACTTATCAGCGTCCTGCACCGGTGAATGTGCTGAATGAAGTAAAGGTATCATACGACCCATCATACATTGTATTTGAGATCAAA
>OFTY01000721.1_pt1 | contig 19933 bp, 16 predicted proteins | sample 1775061 | NCBI WGS metagenome assembly OFTY01 (sample SAMN08195773, study PRJEB24354) | sludge metagenome | isolation source: sludge from phenol fed wastewater aerobic bioreactor B | place: India: Nagpur | collected 2016-09-16 | reverse complement strand
GTCGGTGCTGGATTCTCTGTCCCATTTATCAGTCGCTTATTATGGTTCCCGTATTCAAGATGGACCGTTCAGCTTGCCGCCGTCAACCATGCTTGTTGGACCATTGATCACAGCTTGCTGTAGTGGTTATTGGCAGGATCGCGCCTGCAGGGGAGAATTTTGTGGGAAAACCATATGGGTCGCAGTCCATGGCCGCGCCGTTGCGGCGGGTCCTTATGCGTTCGGCGGCCAGCGCCATGCCGCGCGCCAAGGCGGCTGAGTGGCACTATGACCCGGGCTTCGATCCGGCCAGGGCGGCGGTCCAGCACGATGCGTTGACGAAGCTGGTCGCGTCCTCCGGCACCGAGATCGAATGGCTGACCGAGGCCGATGACGGGCTGGCCGATTCCGTCTTCACGCATGACCCGTCCCTGGTGACCGCGCATGGCGCCGTGATCCTGTCGATGGGCAAGGCGCTGCGCCGATCCGAGCCATCGCTGCACGAGCAGGCCTACGGACGCATGGGCGTGCCGATCCTCGGACGCATCCAGGATCCGGGCCAGGTCGAGGGCGGCGACTGCGTCTGGGTGGACGAGCGCACGCTGGCCGTCGGCCGCGGTGTTCGCACCAACCAGGATGGCATCCAGCAGCTTTCGAACCTGCTTACACCCAAGGGCATCGCCGTCTACGGGTTCGACCTGCCGCTCTGGCATGGCGAGGAAGCCTGCCTGCATCTGATGTCGGTGATCAGCCCGCTGGCCGACGACCTTGCGCTGGTCTACGCGCCGTTGCTGCCGGCCGCCTTCTACCAGATGCTGCGTGCCCGCGGCATCACGCTGGTCGAGGGCGATGCCGGCGAATTCGCCGCCTCCAACGGCCTCAGCCTCAACGTGCTGCCGACGGCGCCGCGCCAGGTCATCGCCGTAGCCGGCTTTCCCAGGACGGCGGCTGCCATGGAAGCCGCCGGCTGTACCGTCGCGACCTTCGAGGCGGATGCGCTCTGTATCGCCTGCGAAGGCGGCCCGACCTGCCTCACGCGCCCGGTGCTGCGCCAATGACGACCATCGGAGAAGCGCTCATCACCTTGCTGGAGGCGCACGGCGTCGACACAGTGTTCGGCATTCCCGGCGTGCACACGGTCGAGCTCTATCGCGGGCTCGCCAGGTCGAGGATCCGCCATGTCACGCCGCGCCACGAGCAGGGCGCCGGCTTCATGGCCGATGGCTATGCCCGCGCCAGCGGCAGGCCCGGCGTCGCCTTCGTCATCACCGGGCCGGGCCTCACCAACACCATCACCGCCATGGGCCAGGCGCGCGCCGATTCAGTGCCGATGCTGGTCATCTCAGGCGTCAATGCCACCGACACGCTCGGCAAGGGGCTGGGCTTCCTGCATGAACTGCCCGACCAGCGCGGTATGATGGAGAAGGTGGCGCTGTTCTCGCAACGCGTCACCGAGGCGCACGAATTGCCCGGAGCGCTGGCGCGTGCCTTCGCCTCGTTCTCGTCGACGCGGCCGGGGCCTGTCCATATCGAGATCCCGACCGACGTCATGGTCAAGCCAGCCGACGGTATCATGGCGGCCTTGAGCAACGCCGCGCCGCCGGAGCCCGCGGCGGCATCTATCGCCGAGGCCGCCAGGCTCTGCGCTTCCGCCAGCCGCCCGCTGATCCTTGCCGGTGGTGGTGCCAAGAAAGCCGACGCGCAACTGCGCCGGCTGGCCGAGCGCCTCGGCGCGCCCGTGGTCCAGACCGCCAATGCAAGGGGCCTGTTGCACCGTCATCCGCTCTGCGTGCCGGCGAGCCCGAGCCTCCAGAGCGTGCGCGCGCTGATGGCCGAGGCCGATCTGGTGATTGCCGCCGGCACGGAGTTCGGCCCGACCGATTATGACGGCTATGGCGATGGCGGCTTCGTGCTGCCGCCGAAGCTGATCCGCATCGATATCGGCGCCGACCAGTTGGCGCGCCACCCCGCAACGGTCTCGATCCAGGCCGACTGCGCGGAAGCGCTCGAGGCGCTGCTCGCGGCGATCGGCTCCGGCCATGCCGCGCCCGAAGGCGAAGCCCGCGCCGCCGCTGCCCGGCAGGCAGCCTTCAGCGAATTGAAGCCGGCCTACGCCGCGCAGGTTCGCGCGGTCGAGGCGATCCGCGACGCGCTGCCGGGCGCCATCATCGTCGGCGATTCGACGCAGCCCATCTACGCCGCCAACCTCTATTACGATCATGACCGGCCGGGCGGCTGGTTCAATGCCGCCACCGGCTTCGGCGCGCTTGGCTACGGGCCGCCGGCGGCCATCGGCGCGGCGCTTGGCGTGCCCGAGGCGCCCGTCGTGTGTCTCACCGGCGACGGCGGCTTCCAGTTCACCTTGCCCGAGCTTGGCGCTGCGCTCGACGCCAAGGCGCCGGTGATCTTCGTGGTCTGGAACAATTACGGTTATCGCGAGATCGAGACCTCGATGCTCGATGTCGGCGTGGAACCGGTCGGCGTCTCGCCGGCTCCGCCGGATTTCTGCAAGCTGGCCGAGGCCTATGGCCTCGCCGCCGAGCGGCTTGCGGATGTCGGCGAGCTTCCCCGGGCGCTGAAGCGCGCGCGGGCGGCCGCGGCGCCGTGCCTGATCGAAATCATCGTCGACTGAAGATCGATGGCGGGCGATGCCTATGGCGAGGACTCGTTTTTCCGTGAGCGGGTTCCGCACCGGGATTCGCTGAAGCTGGCGCATCTTGCGCCCTTGCGCTGGCTGGCATCGGGGCGCGTCATGCCCTGGCCTGTGCGCAAACGCGCCGCGAAGGCGCATATGTATCTCTCGCGCAGGACGGACTGGCGTGCGCGCACGGTCGCCGTCGATCATAGCCAATGGTGCTCGGCCAGCCAGCCGACAGGCGGCCTCGGCCCGATCTGGCAATTTTGGGCGCAGGGCGCCGATCAGGCTCCGCCGATCGTCAAGGCCTGCCTGCGCTCGGTCATGCAGAACCGGGGCGAGCGCCGGGTCGTCGTGCTCGACGACGGGACATTAGCCGACCATGTCGAACTGCCTGGTCATATCTGGGACAAGCGAGCCCGCTCGCTTATGTCTGGCCCGCATTCCTCCAACTTCGCCCGGCTCGCCCTGCTCTATCACCATGGCGGGACCTGGCTCGATGCCACCATCCTGCTGCGCCAGCCCGTGCCGGCCGAGATCGAGCGCGAGGACTTCTATATCCTGCGCGAGACCCACCGTCGCCTTCCCCGTCTGGTAGAGACCTGGTTCATCCATGCCCGCAAAGGCCATCCGCTGGTCGAGACGGTGTTTAACGGCCTTGCCGACTACTGGCTGAAATACGATCGGCTGCACCAGTACTTCATGTTCCCGCACCACATGGAGGCTTCGCTGCTGCTGCACGCGCCGTTGCGGCGCGACTTCCTGCGCATGCCGCAGGTCGGCGCCGACCGGCCGCACGCGCTCCAGCGTCGCCTTTTCGAGCCTTTCGACGAGGACGCGCACCGTGCCGTGTTCGACCGCTTCTGGCTGCACAAGCTGACCCATAGGGAGACGCGCCCGGAGGTGACGGAGCGGTTGGTCTGGGATGCGATCGTCAGCGGCTGGCCCGGACAGGCGATCACGGACGGCAGCGTCGAGTAAAATCTCGACGCATGCAAAAACGGGCTTCTGCCATGTCGATATTTCAATTGAGTGACGGGCCGAAAGAAGCGACGCTCCAATGGAGCGGCATAGCCAGATAACCATAAGAAAAGACCGGAGGAAGTCGACGATGACGGAAACACTGAGCGGCAGGCATATTGTGGTGACCGGGGGAACCGGAGCACTCGGCGGTGCCGTCGTGGGAAAGCTGCTGGAGCAGGGGGCGATCTGCCACGTTCCCAACGCCCATGCGGCGGCGCCCGGCCACTTCCCTTTCACCACGCATGAGCGCGTCATGCTCGCGCACAATGTCGACCTGTCGGATTCCGCCAAGGTCGAGGCCTTCTACCGCCAGGTGCCGGAACTGTGGGCTTCCATCCATCTCGCCGGCGGTTTCACCATGGCGCCGGTCGAGAAGATCGAATCGGCGTCCTTCGCCGAGATGATGGACACCAATGCGCGCACCGTCTTCCTCTGCAGCCGCGCCGCGGTGCGTTCGATGCTGGCTTCCGGCACGGCGGGGCGCGTCGTCAATGTGACGGCGCGCGCCGGGCTCGATCCACGCCGGGGCGCCGGCATGGTCGCCTACGCCGCCAGCAAGGCCGCGGTCGCCGCCATGACGGTGGCGATGGCCGAGGAACTGAAAGGCAAGGGCATCCTCGTCAACGCGGTTGCCCCGTCAACGCTGGACACGCCGGCTAACCGCGCCGACATGCCGGATGCCGATTTCGACAAATGGGTCAGCCTCGATGCCGCCGCCGAGGCCATCGCCTATCTGGCTTCGCCGGTGAACCAGGCGATGAGCGGCACGCTGGTGCCGCTTTACGGCCGCGCCTGATTTCATAAGACAGCCGACAAACAAAAACCCCGCCGGAGCGCTCCGGCGGGGTTTTTGTTTCGGTTCGCTCGAAGCGAGGCTTAGTTGCCCTGCTTCTTCAACGCCGCGCCCAGGATGTCGCCCAGCGAGGCGCCGGAGTCGGTCGAGCCGTACTGTGCGACCGCTTCCTTCTCCTCGGCGATTTCCAGCGCCTTGATCGAGACCTGCAGCTTGCGGGTCTTCTTGTCGAAGGCGATGACGCGGGCGTCGACCTTCTGGCCGACGGTGAAGCGCTCGGGGCGCTGCTCGTCGCGGTCACGGCTGAGGTCGGAGCGCTTGATGAAGGTCTCGAGGCCGCTGTCGACCAGCCGCACTTCGAGGCCACCATCCTTCACGCCCGTCACTTCGCAGGTGACGACGGCGTTCTTGCGCAGCTCGCCCGAGTTCGCGGCGTCGCCGACGGTGTCACGCGCCAGCTGCTTGATGCCGAGCGAGATGCGCTCCTTCTCGATATCGACGTCGAGCACCTGAGCCTTGACCACGTCGCCGCGGTTGTACTCTTCGATCACCTGCTCGCCCGGACGGGTCCAGTCGAGGTCGGAGAGGTGGACCATGCCGTCCACGTCGCCTTCCAGGCCGATGAACAGGCCGAACTCGGTCTTGTTCTTGACCTCGCCCTCGACCTGGCTGCCGACCGGATGGGTGCGCGCGAAGGCTTCCCACGGGTTTTCCAGCGTCTGCTTGAGGCCGAGCGAGATGCGGCGCTTGGCCGGATCGACCTCGAGCACCACCACGTCGACTTCCTGCGTCGTCGACAGGATCTTGCCGGGGTGCACGTTCTTCTTCGTCCACGACATTTCCGAAACGTGGATGAGGCCCTCGATGCCCGGCTCCAGCTCGACGAACGCGCCGTAGTCGGTGATGTTGGTGACGGTGCCCTTGATCTTCTTGCCGATCGGGAACTTGGTGCCGATATCCGACCACGGATCCGACTCGAGCTGCTTCATGCCGAGCGAGATGCGGTGGGTTTCCTGGTTGATGCGGATGATCTGCACCTTGACCGTCTGACCGATGTTGAGGATCTCGGTCGGATGGTTGACGCGACGCCATGCCATGTCGGTGACATGCAACAGGCCGTCGATGCCGCCGAGGTCGACGAACGCACCGTAGTCGGTGATGTTCTTGACCACGCCTTCGACCACCTGGCCTTCCTCGAGGTTCTGCACGATCTCCGAACGCTGTTCGGCGCGGCTCTCCTCGAGCACGGTGCGGCGCGACACGACGATGTTGCCGCGGCGGCGATCCATCTTGAGGATCTCGAAGGGCTGCGGGTTGTGCATCAGCGGGGAGACGTCGCGGATCGGACGGATGTCGACCTGGCTGCGCGGCAGGAACGCCACGGCGCCGTCGAGATCGACCGTGAAGCCGCCCTTGACCTGATTGAAGATGACGCCTTCGACGCGCTCACCCTTGGTGAACTTCTCCTCGAGGCGCACCCAGCTCTCCTCGCGGCGAGCCTTCTCGCGCGACAGCATGGCTTCGCCCAGCGCGTTCTCGATGCGCTCGACGTAGACTTCGACGGTATCGCCGACCTTGAGGGTGGTTTCCTTGCCCTTGGCGCCGAATTCCTTCAGCGGCACGCGGCCTTCGACCTTGAGGCCGACGTCGATGATGGCCATGTCCTTCTCGATCGCGGTGATCGTGCCCCGGACAACCTGGCCCTCGCCGGAATGGCCGGCGGTGAATGATTCTTCGAGCATGCTCGCGAAATCGTCGCGAGACGGATTAGCAGCTGACATTGTTTCTCCTGGAATGCCCCGCGTTTCGAACGGGACGGGCGCCGTGGGTTAGCGTTGCGTTCGCCTGCCGGCGTTCAGGGCTTGAAGCCCTTGGCCGCTATCTCAGCGGCAAGTCCGGCGCATGTAGAATGCTGGCAGGCTGGTTCGTGCCCGATATGGGTATTTTTCTCGCTTCCGGCAACGGAAACACGAAAGAAACCCGGATCAGGCCTCGCTTCTCCTAGCCAGGACGTCGTCGATGATCGCCATGGCCGCGAGAAACGCGGCTTCTATAGCCATTTCGCTGGTATCAAGCAAGTGCGCGTCGGCGGCCGGCTTCAAGGGCGAGTCGGCGCGGCCCATGTCGCGTTCGTCGCGCCGCTCGATGTCGGCGAGGATGGTGGCGAAATCGGCGGTGCCGCCCATGCTCTCGATCTCCGCCAGCCGGCGCTGCGCCCGCACCGCCGCGCTTGCCGTCACATAGAGCTTGATGTCGGCGTCCGGGCACACCACCGTGCCGATGTCGCGGCCATCGAGCACGGCGCCCGGCGGCGCCTTGGCGAAGGCCCGCTGCTTGTCGACGAGGATGCGCCGCACCGATGGGATGACGGCGACCTTGGAGGCAGCCTCGCCCACCGCATGCGCCGACAGCACCGTGCGGTCGAGGTTCGAGAGGTCGACCTGTCGCGCCGCGGTCTCCGCCGCCGAGACATTGTCGAGCGGCAGGCCGAGCTCGAGCAGCCGGTGGGCCACCGCGCGATAGGTGAGGCCGGTATCGAGCAGGTTCAGCCGGTAATGGTCGGAGAGCCGGCGGGCCAGCGTGCCCTTGCCGGCGCCGGCGGGGCCGTCGATGGCAATGGTGACGGTGTGGGTCATTGGCGAGCCGCGATGATCGAAGGGTAAGATGAACAAGACAGGTGCCGCGTTCCGTCACACCTCCCTCTGTCCTGCTGGACTGTCCGGCAGGACAGAGGGGGGTGCTGTCCCGCCAGCGCCTCGCTTCGGCTCCAACCCATCACCGTCAAACGATCTCCGCGCCCAGCCCCTTCATCAATCCCATGAACTCCGGAAAGCTCGTCGCGATCATGTTGGCGTCGTCGATGGTCACCGGCTTTTCCGTCGCCAGTCCCATCACCAGAAAGCTCATGGCGATGCGATGGTCGAGATGCGTTTGCACCGCCGTCTCCGGTCCGCTGCCGCCCAGCCCCTTGCCGCCGGGCCTGCCGCGCACAGCGAGCGAAGCCTCGCCCTCGGTGCAGTCGACGCCGTTGAGCTTGAGCCCGTTGGCCACCGCCGAGAGGCGGTCGGATTCTTTGACCCGCAGTTCCTCCAGGCCCTGCATCAGCGTCTCGCCTTCGGCGAAGCTCGCGGCCACCGCCAGCACAGGATATTCGTCGATCATCGACGGCGCCCTCTCGGCCGGCACGTTCACACCTTTGAGATCAGAGGAGCGCACGCGCAGGTCCGCGACATCCTCGCCGCCGGCGTTGCGCGGCTTGAGGATGTCGATGCGGCCGCCCATCTCCTGCAGGGTGAGCAGCAGGCCGGTGCGGGTCGGGTTCATCAACACATTCTCGATCACAATATCCGAGCCCGGCACGATCAGCGCCGCCACCAGCGGGAAACCGGCCGAGGAGGGATCGCCGGGCACCGCGATGGTCTGCCCCTTCAGCTTGCCCTGGCCCTCGATGAAGATGTGGCGCACGCCGCGCTCGTCGGTCTCGACGGTAAGGTTGGCGCCAAATCCCTTGAGCATCTTTTCGGTATGGTCGCGGGTCATGACCGGTTCGATGACGGTCGTGATGCCGGGCGTGTTGAGGCCGGCGAGAAGGACAGCCGACTTCACTTGCGCCGAAGCCATCGGCACGCGGTAGGTGATGGGTGCCGCGTGCTTGGGGCCGCGCAGCGTGATCGGCATGCGGTCGCCGGGACTCGCCTTCAGCACCTGCACGCCCATCTGGCGCAGCGGGTCCAGCACGCGACCCATCGGGCGGCCGGAAAGCGAAGCGTCGCCGATGAAGGTCGTTTCCATGTCATAGGTGCCGACCAGGCCCATGGTGAGGCGCGAGCCGGTACCGGCATTGCCGAAATCGAGCGGGCCTTCCGGCTGCAGCAGCGCGCCATTGCCGGTGCCGCGGATGATCCATTCGTCGCCCTTCTTCTCGATATGCGCGCCCATCGCCTTCATCGCGGCTCCGGTGCGCATCACGTCCTCGCCTTCGAGCAGGCCGGTGATGCGGGTCTCGCCCGAGGCAAGTCCGCCGAACATGAAGGAGCGGTGCGAGATCGACTTGTCGCCAGGCACCCTGGCAGTGCCGGCAAGGGCAGGTGACTTGCGGGCCGTGGCCGGTTTCGGGGCGGCTGCGTGAGACATTGTTTTTCCTGGCGAGATGCCGGCTGGCCGGCCTTGTTCCTGTGTTGCGGCGGTCTCGTATCACGACACGCGGCAATGGTCATCCCCTTGCCGGGACCCTTCCAATGCAAGGATTTGCGACGCCGGCTTTTGGCTTTGACAGCGCCTTAAACTGCGGTTAAGGGGACCAACCTTTTATTGACGAGGCTTGCCGTGGCAAAACCCGAACTTGGCACAAAACGCATCGACCCGGAAACGGGCCGGAAGTTCTACGATCTGAACAAGGACCCGATCGTCTCTCCCTATACGGGCAAGAGCTATCCGCGTTCCTACTTCGAGGAAGGCAAGATTGCCGCCATGGAGGAGGATGACGAGGTCGCCGACAAGGAACAGGACGCCGAGGACGAGGAAGGCGCCGAGATCGTCTCGCTCGAGGAGGCGGACGACGAGGCCAAGGGCGGCGACGACCTTCCCGATCTGGGCGACGACGATGTCGATCTCGGCGATGACGAGGACGACACCTTCCTTGCCGACGAGGAAGAGGAAGACGACGACGTGTCCGACATGATCGGCGTCGGCGACGACGACGACGAGGTCTGATTCAGCCTTCGCAGCGAGCGTTTGCCGGCTTTTACGGCTTGTGGAGAAAAAGCGCTCTTCGGAGGCTTGATCTTCTGGAAAGGCGGGGTTAGAAGCCGCCTGCACTTAACGGCGCGACGCAAGCCGCGCCGGATCTCTTCGCCGGAAACGGCGCCGGCTGACTGCCGGGAGTGGGGCCATAGCTCAGTTGGGAGAGCGCTTGAATGGCATTCAAGAGGTCGTCGGTTCGATTCCGATTGGCTCCACCAAACAGTCTCTAATATTTTCAGATAGTATAGCGCCCGCGGGCAAAGTCGGATGGCTGAAGATACGCAAGGGCATCTTTGTGCTCTTTCGGGACTCTGCCCTGATTGACATCAGGGGCTTGTAACGCCGCTCCGGCATCTGGCGCGAAGCGCGTCGGCATAGAGGCGCATGGCCCCCTTGTGCCGCCGCCGCAGGAAGGCGGATTGGTCGAGCCGCCAGAGCCGCTCGATTTCGCCGGCGAACGCCGGGTTGGTGCAGGTGCCATAGCCAGCGCCGGGATAAACGACGATCTCTCCGGCATAGAGGCGGTTGTCGGTGACCAGGAAATCGACGCGGATGTAGTCGAGGTTGCCGGCGATGGCAGGGGCGATCGATACCGCCTGGCGGACATAGCCGAGAAGCGGTGCATTGACGGGTACCGCCTGATCCTCGCGAGGATAATCCGGATCGCGCCCCGGCAGCGCGTTGGCTTCCCGATCGAGCAGCAGCGAGCGCCGCGCGGCCTTATCCTCGACCCAGGCATGGGTTACCACGCCACCGCAAACATGCACTTTGATGTCGGTTGCGATCCTTGCGCCGGATAGCGGCAGCCGCTCTTCCACGAAAACGGTCCGAACAATTGGCCAATAGGCCCATTCGCCATCGCGCCGGCCATAACGTTTTCTCAGCCAGTGCCGCACCCTGGCGATGATGTGACCGCGACCAGGGTTGCCATTGGCAACGAATATGTTCATCGCGCACCCGTGGTTTGTCTTGACGACGACATCGCCGGCCAGGAGGCCGAGAGGGATGTCGGCAGGGTCGCGACCGGACCAGAGCGTTCGAGGTAAGGCAAGTTCGGGACAGGCGCTGCTTATATGGGCCTTGGCAGCGAGCTTGTCGGTCAGTGTCACGAACAGCGGATTCCGGTCGAAGATTTTTCGCCAGAACAACATCTCATGGTATGTTTCGGGCGCTGCCGGATTGGGCAGATAACCGAGTTTTTTCACGAACCGCACCGTAAGAGCGGGGTGACGAAGGGTCAGCAACAACCGTGCGACGGACAGGATTGCGCGGGCTGTCCACGAAACCTCGGCTCTGGCCGTCATCAGGGGTACCTGACCTTGTTAATGAAGCCTGACCGGTGGAGCGCCAGTCAGAAACATCGCCGTGTATCGCGATTTGTCGTCGGGCAAAGGTTGGTCGGCATTGCGGTCAGGGCAATCGGTACCGCGCCAGCAACCGTGATTGAATATGGCCCACTGTAGCCCCCATCGCGAGACGCCGTCCAGTCCCTGCCAAGTGCCGATCGAGCGGAGAATATGGGCCGCCGGTTCAGGCGGCGTCGAAGACAACCGTCTGGGACAGGCCGCCGCCGGCGCGGTTTTCGAGCGTTACCGTGCCGCCATGACGTTCGATGATCTCCTTGGCGATCGCAAGACCGAGGCCGGCTCCCGGAATCGACTGCATGCGGCCCGGATTGACGCGGAAGAACGGCTCGAAGGCCTTGTTGATCAGGTCGGGCGGAATGCCCGGGCCCTGGTCGGCGATGGTCAGGATCGCCCGGCCGCCCTGCCTGTCCAGCGAGATGCCGCAGCCCTTGCCGTGCGTCGCGGCGTTGACGATCAGGTTGCGCAGCGCGCGGCGCAGGCCGAGCGCGCCGGCTTTGACCGACACCTTGTCGAGATGATCGATCGAGACCTTGTGGCCGAGCGATTGCATCTCGGCCTGGATGTCGCGCACCAGCCTGTCCAGTTCCACGGGTTCGACGGCGTCCTGGTCGACCTCCTCGCGCACCAGCCGGATGGCGCTGTCGGCGATGCGGTCGAGTTCGTCGAGATCGTGCAGCCACTTGTCGCGGTCCTCGTCGAGGAACTCGGCGCGCAGCCGCATCCTGGTCATGGGTGTCCTCAGGTCGTGGCCGGCCGCCGCGACGAGCCGCATGCGGCTCTCCATGGCCGATTTCAGCCGCGCGGAGAGCTGGTTCAGCGCGCGCGCGGTCGCCCGGACCTCGGCCGATCCCTTCTCGGGAACCGTCGCCAGAACGCCGTCCGAGCCGATCTTGCTGGCCGCCGCCTCGAGCATTTCGAGCGGGCGCACCAGCACTCCGGTGAAGTAGATCGACACCGGCGTGGCGCCGAGCACGATCAGCGCCATCCAGCCCGCGAGGCCGAACCAGACATCCCGTGGCGGCCCGAAATCGGGAACGTCAACGATCATCCAGCGATTGTCGGGTAAAGCCACCGACGCGACCATGCCGGGCTTGCCGGCATGGCGGCTGACCACGGCCGAGACATCGAGGCCATTGTGGTGGAGAATGTCGTTCAGCACCCGCGTGTGCTTCCGGTCCTCCAGGCCATCGGCGGGGCGGTCGCTGATGACCAGCGGCGCGTCGGCCGGGCTCCGGGCGTGGCCTGGAGCCAGTTGCACCATATATCGGATCTGGTTGGCGAGCGGCCCCATGATCAGCTCGGGCGATGGTCCGCCGAGCACTTTGACCGCGACGGCCGTGGCGAGGCCGACGACGCCGAGGATCGAGATGACGAGCAGGATGATCAATCGCCGGCGCAGCGAAGTCATTGCCCGGCCTCCGCCGTCTCGACCCGCGCCGTGAGCTGGTAGCCGCCATTGCGCACGGTCTTGAACAGCGGCTCGCCGCCCGTCTCGCCGAACTTGCGCCGCAGCCGGCTCATCAGCACGTCGACCGAGCGCTGCAGCGGGTCGCGCTCTCGCCCCTGCGTCAGGTCGAGAAGCTGGTCGCGCGACAACAGCCGTCCCGGCCGGTCAAGGAACACCTGCAGGAGGTCGAACTCGGCGCCGGTGAGGTCGATGACCTCGCCTTGCCCGTCTGTCACCTTGCGGATGTCGGGTTCCAGCCTGTAACCGGCGAAATGATAGATGCGTGGGCGCGGCGCGTCGGTGTCCTCCGGTGTTGCGCGCCTGAGCACGGCGCGGATGCGGGCGGCGAGCTCGCGCGGATTGAACGGCTTGCCGAGATAGTCGTCGGCGCCGAGCTCCAGGCCGATGATGCGATCCACATCCTCCTTCAGCGCGGTCAGCAGGATCACCGGAATATGCGGCTTGCGATCGCGCAGCGACCGGCAGATGTCGAGGCCCGAGCCGTCGGGCAGCATCACGTCGAGCACCATCAGGTCGAACTGGCCGGAGCCGAGCTTCTGCTCGCACTCGCGCCGGTCCGCCGCCACCGAGACGCGGAAGCCCTGGCCATCGAGATAGCGTCCCAGAAGCGTCCTGATCTCGCGATCGTCGTCGACGACGAGGATGTGGGGTTGTGACTGCATTGCCGTGCCATTCCGCCTTGCCTGTTCCTGATTATAGGAACTGAAGGCGGAGCGCGTGATGGAAAATTGCAACCGAATGTTTCCTCACCGTCCGCGGAAACATTCAGAAACAAATCTCTCTTTCGCGGAAACCTTCGGCAACGTGTCGAAGCGATACGGAAAAAGACGCTGCCTATCCTCCTGCTGTCCGAAGCATGAGAGAAAGGAACACCATCATGCGAAGCACACTTTTGGCGCTCGGCCTGGTTTCGGTCGCGGCGGTGCATCCCGTGCTGGCGGCGCAGCCTGATCCCGGCGCGGCGCCGGGCGACGAACCGCCGGCACTGACCCGGCAGGATGATGCAGGTCCGGGGCCGATGCCCTGGCACGGCCCGCGCGGACCGATGCGCCACGGCGAAGGTTTTGGACCCCGCCGCATGGGACCGCCGCCGGAGTTCATGCTGGCGGCGCGGCTCTCGGTGCTGGAAACACGCATAGGCATCCGCGCCGAACAGCTCGACGCCTGGCGCGATTACACCAGCGCGCTGCAGGCCGTTCTGGCTCCGCCCCGGCCCGATCACGGTCCCGGCGGCACTGGTTGGCCTGACGCGAAAGGCCCGGACACGAAAGGGCCTGACGCAGGTCCCGGCATGGCGGGTCCGGGCGGCAAGCCCGATCCCTTCGCCTTCCAGGAAAAGCTGGCGGACGACGTCGCGAACCGCGCCGTCGCGGCCGGCAAGCTGAAGGACGCGATCGCCGCGCTGCGCACCACGCTAACTCCCGAGCAACTCGACATCCTCGCTTCGGCGGATCGGCCCCATGGACCACCCCCCGGTCCCTGGGGAAGCCCGCCGGATGACGCAGCCGGCCCCGGAGGTCCACCCCCCGAAGGCGGACAGCTCCCGCGACCCCTACCCCGAAACGGCGAGCAACTCTGACCGGCTGCGCCGGCCGGCCCGCGCACACCCGTCCTCGGGCCGGCCGGTTTTTGAGTGCCGGATGGCAGGTACCCCCTGCCATCCGGTTTTTCGAGAACGATGGACTGGAGGCATGACGGATGTGGGAAGCCCTGATGGTGCTGCGGCTGATCGCGTCCGTAAGCCCCGGATTCGCGCGTGGCTCGCAGGCGCCAGCGCATGACCCCGAAAAACGAAATCGTTTTTCGGAAAGGATCATGCGCCAAATCAAAGCGCTAGAGCGTCCTTTGCGCGTCCAGAAGGACGCGCGGCGCTCTGGCATGCGCGAGGCGCCGCTGACGCTTCCTGCCGATGCGCTGAAAGGCGCGATCCGCCTGAGTTTCGCGGCCTGGCGCCTGTCGCTTCCGCTGTCGGAACCAAACAATCACGAAAGCCATGACCGTAAGATCGCGTAAAACCTATGTTGTGCTGGCGGCGGCGGTGGTCGTGCTGGCCGCCATGGCCGTGCTCAAGGCCTATGGCCGGAGCTCGACCGAGCCCGCCGTGCGGACGCCGGCCACGCCGGCCGTCACGTTGACGGTCTCCGTCGAAAAGGCGCGATCCGAGACCGCCATGTCCTCGATCAGCGCCACTGGCACGGTCTCCGCCTGGCAGGAGGCAACTGTCGGCGCGGAGGAGAGCGGGCTGCGGCTGACCGACATGCTGGTGAGCGAAGGCGACAAGGTGCGGAGCGGCGACGTCGTCGCGCGGCTCGACCGCTCGTTGCTGAAGGCGCAGCTTGCCGAGCAGCAGGCCGCCGTCACGCAGGCCGAAGCGACGCTGGAGGGCGCCGTATCGGCTGCCGCCCGCGCCCAGAAGCTGCTGGCGAGCAACGCCGTAAGCGCGGAGACCGCGGAGGAAAAGACAACAGCCGTCAAGACAGGCAGGGCCCAGCTCGACCAGGCCAAGGCTGTGGTCGACCGGCTGAGCGCCGAGCTCGAGCGGACGACCATACGCGCGCCATTCGACGGCATCGTCTCCAGCCGGCCGGCGGTGGCCGGCTCGATCGTCCAGGCCGGCACGGAACTGATGAAGATCATCCGCGAGGGCAGGCTGGAGGTCGGCGTTCTCGTGCCCGAAAAGGATCTGCTGGACGTCTCCGTCGGTCAGGCGGCGACTGTCGTCGATGCATCTGGCCGGACTTTTTCCGGCGCCGTTTCCTCGATCGCCCAGACGGTGAACTCGACGACGCGGCTTGCCACGGTCTATGTCGCGCTCGGCGAGGGATCGGGGTTGAAGCCCGGCATGTTCGCCCGCGTCGCGATCGCCGGAGCGGCCTCGCGGCAGTTGAGCGTCGCCGAGGCCGCGCTCGTCTGGCAGGGCGGCAAGCCCGCCGTCTTCGTCGTGGACGCCGCCGGCAAGGCGGTCATGCGCCCGGTGACGACCGGCGCGCACCGTGACGGCCGTGTGGTCATCGAGAGCGGGCTGTCGGAAGGCGATGATGTGGTGGTCGCCGGCGCGGGCTTCCTCAGCGACGGCAATCTCGTACGCGTCGCCGCCGGCAACGATGCCGGCGGCGCACACGAGGTGGAGGCGGCGCGATGAACGCGATCTCCTCCTGGTCGATCCGCAATCCGGTTCCGACCATCGTCCTGTTTCTGTCGCTGACCCTCGCCGGCCTCTACGGCTTCATGCATCTGCGCACCAACAACATGCCCGACATCGACCTGCCGACGGTCACCGTCACGGTCTCGCAGCCGGGCGCCGCGCCCAGCGAGATGGAGGTGCAGGTGGCACAGGTGATCGAGAACGCGGTGGCGAGCCTCGACGGTGTCGATGATGTTTCGACGTCGCTCAGCGAAGGCTCATCCGTCACCACGGTCGAGTTCAAGCTGGGAACCGACCCTGAAACCGCCGCCAACGATGTCCGCAACGCGGTTTCCGGCGTGGAGGCGAGCCTGCCCGCCGCGGCGCAGTCGCCGGTCGTGGCGAAGGTCAACGCCACCGGCAATTCGGTGCTGACCTATGTCGTCGAGGCGCCGACAATGTCGCCCGACACGCTGAGCTGGTACATCGACAATGACGTCGCCAAGGCGATGCTCGGCGTCGACGGCGTGTCCAAGATCACCCGCTCGGGCGGCGTCGACCGCGTCATCCGCGTTGAGCTCGACCCCGATCGGCTGGCCGCGCTCGGCATCAGCGCCGGCAATGTCAGCCAGACGCTTGCGGCAAACAATGTCAACCAGCCTGGCGGCCGCACCACGATCGGCGGCCAGGAGCAGTCGGTGCGCACGCTGGCGAGCGCCGCCACCGTCGAGGCCCTGGCCGATACGCGCATCGCGCTGACCGGGGCGGGCGACGTCAAGCTGTCCGACCTCGGCAAGGTGGTCGACAGTTGGGAAAAGCCGCGCCAGGCCGCCTATCTCGACGGCCGGCAGGTGGTTGCCTTCAACGTCTACCGTTCCGTCGGATCGAGCGAGATCGACGTGGTCAAGGCCGCGCGCGCCGCGATCGGCGAAATGGGCGCCAGGACCTCCACCGTCAAGTTCACCGAGGTCACCTCCTCGTCCGGCTTTGTTCAGGAAAGCTACAACGCGGCGCTGGAGGCTCTGTGGCTTGGCGCGCTGCTGGCCGTCGGCGTGGTCTGGCTGTTCCTGCGCGACATCCGGGCGACCCTGGTGTCGGCCGTCGCCATGCCGCTGTCGCTGATCCCGACTTTCGCCGTGATGGCGGCGTACGACATATCGCTGAACAACATCACCCTGCTGGCGCTGTCGCTGGTGGTGGGCATCCTGGTCGACGACGCCATCGTCGAGATCGAGAATATCGTGCGTCACATGCGCCAGACCGGCGCCAGCGCCTACCAGGCGGCCATCGAGGCCGCCGACGAGATCGGGCTGGCGGTGGTGGCTACAACGGCAACCATCGTCGCCGTGTTCCTTCCCGTAGCTTTCATGCCCGGCATCCCCGGAAAATTCTTCTTCTCCTTCGCCGTCGCCGTCTGCGTGTCGGTTCTGTTTTCGCTGCTGGTCGCGCGCATGCTGACGCCGCTGATGGGCGCCTATCTGGTCCGCGCCGGCGGCCATAGCGAGGAGGACATGCCGGCCTGGGTGCCGAGCTATCTCTGGCTGCTCCGCGCCGCTCTGCGCCATCGCTGGATCACCCTGTTGGCGGGCATTGCCTTCTTCGCCTTCTCGATGTTGCTGGCGACCAAGCTGCCGACCGAATTCATGGCGGCGACCGATCGCGGCCGTTCGATGATTTCAGTCGAATTGCAGCCGGGTTCGACCATCGAGCAGACGACGGATGTCGTTCAGGACATCACCCGCCGACTCGCGGGAGAACCGGCGGTCGACAGCATCTTCGCCACCATCGGCACGGCCGCCACCTCGGGCGGCGGGCCTAACCGTGGCTCGACCTCTGCCGAGGTGCGCAGCGCCAATGTCACCGTCAACCTCAAGCCGCGCGGCGAGCGTACGCAAAGCCAGCAGCAGTTCGAGGCAGAGACATCGCCGAAGCTCAACGACATTCCCGGAGCGCGCATCCAGTTCGGCGCCGACGGCTTCGCCGGCGCCAAGGTCGCGATCACACTGATAGGTGACAATGGCGATGCGCTGCAGAAGGCCAGCGACGCGCTGATCGATCAGATGAAGTCTGTGCCGGGCCTCATCAATCCAACCTCGACCGCGGCGACCACGAAGCCCGAGCTGATCGTACGCCCAGACAGCGCGCGGGCAGCCGCGCTCGGCGTCACGCCGACCGACATCGCCGCGACGGTGAAGATCGCCACGATCGGCGATACCGACACCAGCCTGGCCAAGTTCAATCTCGGCGACCGCCAGGTTTCCGTCGTCGTGACCTTGCCGGACGGCGCCATAGACGATCCGGCGAAGCTGGCCGTCCTGCCGCTGGCCGGCAGCAAGGGCACTGTGCCGCTCGGCGCCGTTGCCGACATCGGCTTCAGCGCCGGGCCGAACAGCATCACGCGCGTCGAGCGCAGCCGCAGCGCCACCGTGGAAGCCGACCTCTCCGGCCTGACGCTGGGCGAGGCGACGACCGCCATCCGGGCGCTACCGATCATGCAGGCCCTGCCGGCCGGCGTGCACGAACTGGCGCGCGGCGACGCCCAGCGCATGCAGGAGCTGTTCACCGGCTTCGCCACCGCGATCGTTGCCGGCATCCTGCTGATGTACCTGACGCTGGTGCTTCTGTTCCGCAGCTTCGTGCAGCCGGTGACCATCCTCGTGGCACTGCCGCTTTCGGTAGGCGGCGCGCTCGGGTTCATGCTTGTCACCGGCAAGGCGCTTGGCATGTCGCCGCTGATCGGCATACTGATGTTGATGGGCATCGCGGCCAAGAACTCGATCCTGCTGGTCGAATATGCCCTGGTCGCGGAGAAGGAGCGCCGTATGAGCCGCTTCGAAGCACTGCTCGACGCCGCCCGCAAGCGGGCCAGGCCGATCGTCATGACGTCGATCGCCATGGGCGCGGGCATGCTGCCGATCGCCCTTGGCATCGGCGCCGATGCCGAGACACGAGCCCCGATGGCGATCGCCGTCATTGGCGGCCTTGTCTCCTCGACCGTGCTCAGCCTTGTCTACGTCCCCGTCGTCTACACTTTCATGGACGATATCCAGCGCTTCCTAGGCCGGTACCTCGGCCGGCTGCTCGTGGAGCGCCCCGATGCCGGCACCCAGGCGGCGAACACAACTCCAGTGAGAGATCCAGGCCATGCCCATCCAGCCTAGTCCACGTCTTTTGTCGACCAGGCAGCGCCGGTTTGCGTCGCGCGCCGCGATGCTGGGCGCGGCCCTGCTGCTGGCAGCCTGCTCGCAGGAACAGGGCAAGGCTCCCGCGGGCATGGGCGGGGCCGGGAGACCTGAGGTGGGCGTCGTCACCCTGCATCCGCAATCGGTGGCGATAACGGCCGAGCTGCCCGGCCGCACGGCCGCCTCGCTGGTCGCCGAGGTTCGTCCGCAGGTCAACGGCATCATCCAGCAACGCCTGTTCAAGGAAGGCAGCGAGGTGGTGGCCGGGCAGCCGCTCTACCTCATCGACCCCGCGAGCTACAAGGCCGCCTACGACAGCGCCGTAGCGGCCCAGCAGAAGGCGGAAGCCGCGTTGCCCACCGCGCAGGCCAAGTTCGACCGTTATTCCGGCTTGCTGAAGCAGAACGTGGTCTCCAAGCAGGATTACGACGACGCCGCCGCGACGCTCGCCCAGGCGCAGGCGGATGTTGCGTCGGCCAAGGCGAGCGTCGAGACGGCGCGCATCAGCCTCGATCGCACCTCGATTACCGCGCCGATCGCCGGCCGTATCGACAAGTCCTCGCTGACGCCCGGCGCGCTCGTCACCGCCAACCAGGATACGGTGCTGACGACCATCCGCTCGCTCGATCCGATCAATGTCGACGTCACGCAGTCGAGTACCAACCTGCTCAACCTGCGCCAGGCGATCTCGGAAGGGCGGCTGAAGTTCAGCGGCCCCAATGTCAGTGTCAAGCTGAAGCTCGAGAACGGCACGATCTACGCGCAGACAGGCAAGCTGGAATTCGCCGGCGCCAATGTCGACCAGACGACCGGTACCTTCGCGCTCAGGGCCGAATTCCCCAATCCCGACCGCCTGCTGCTGCCAGGCATGTATGTGCGGGCGCTGGTCGAGGAGGGTGTCGCCCAGAACAGCTTCCTGGTGCCGCAGCGCGCCGTCAGCCGCAACACCAAGGGCGAGGCGACCGCCATGGTCGTCAACGCGCAGGGCAAGGTCGAGTCGCGCGTGCTCGCCGTGCGCAACAGCGTCGGCAACAACTGGCTGGTGGACAGCGGCGTCGGCGACGGCGACCGCGTCATAGTCGAAGGCACCCAATTGGTGCGCGCGGGCGGCGATGCCACGGCGGTCGAAGTCACGATCGATGAGGCGACCGGAGAGGTCAAGGATCGCGCGCAGGGGACCTCGGCGGCGGCAACATCCTCCAAGATGGCCAGCAGCGGCCAGTCGACCGGGAACTGAGCCATGTCCGGATTCTTCATCAATCGGCCGATCTTCGCCTGGGTGATCGCCATCGTGATCATGCTGGGCGGCCTGCTGGCGCTCAGGACGCTGCCGATCTCGCAATATCCGCAGATCGCCCCGACCACGGTCAGCATCAGCGCCAACTATCCCGGCGCCGATGCCCAGACGGTCGAGAACTCGGTGACCAAGGTCATCGAGCAGGGCAGGACCGGCATCGACAAGCTCGACGACATGACGGCGACGTCGACTTCGACAGGCGCGGCCTCCATCACGCTGACTTTCACCAGCTCCGCCGATCCCGACACCGCCCAGGTTCAGACTCAGAACAAGCTGCAACTCGTCCAGTCGCAATTGCCGCAGGTGGTGCAGAGCAACGGCA
>OFTY01000718.1_pt1 | contig 19972 bp, 16 predicted proteins | sample 1775061 | NCBI WGS metagenome assembly OFTY01 (sample SAMN08195773, study PRJEB24354) | sludge metagenome | isolation source: sludge from phenol fed wastewater aerobic bioreactor B | place: India: Nagpur | collected 2016-09-16 | reverse complement strand
CACCCTCGGCGGAGCGACGCCCCCGGTGGTCGATCACCGGCAGCACGCCCGAGGCGATGAGGAATTCATTGACCTGCCGCGCCGCGAGCATCATGCGCTCGGCGAGCAAGGTGCCCACCGCATCCTGCGTCAGCGCCCAGACCTCGCCATCGAGGCCGCAGTTGCGCCACTCGCGCACCAGGATGGCGGGGAAGCTGTCGGTGCGCAGCACGTCGCCGCTGGCCAGCTCGCGCCCGTCCTCCAAATGGGCCACGCGCACGCGCATTTCGGCCAGCGCCGTGCCGGCATGGTCGTCGATCATCGAGACCAGGCGCGAGACCAGGATGCGTTGCTCGATCTCGTCGTCGCTGAGCAGGGTGAAGGCCTGGGGCTGCGCGCCGGACGCCGGGCGCTCCAGCCCGTCGGTGCGGCGCAGCGCCGCGAGCCCCTGCAGGCCGCCAGCCGCCTGGCGCCAGGCGCGCGCCATGGCTTCGATCCAGGCGTCGCGCACGCGCTGAAACTCCACGAAGGCGTCGCGGCGCAGCTGCTGGTCGCGCACCGAGCCGGTGACCTGCTCGGCCAGCGTGGCCAGGCGGCCCTGCACCGTGGCCGCCAGCGAGACGATGCCGCCGTCGATCTCGGTCGCAAACCGCTCACGCGCCGCGCGGGCCAGGCCGGCGGGAGAAGCAGCGGTGCGTCCGATGACCATGCGTTGCGGGGCGGGTCAGACGGTGGCCCCGGCGTTGGGGTCGTCGGGGTCGCCTTCCTTCTTGGGTGTGCCTTTGACCAGGTCTTCGCGGCGAATGCCCAGCCACATGGCGATGGCCGCGGCCACGAACACCGAGGAGTAGATGCCAAACAGAATGCCAATCGTCAGCGCCATGGCGAAATAGTGCAAGGTCTCGCCGCCGAAAAGCAACATCGACAGCACCATGATCTGCGTGGAGCCATGGGTGATGATGGTACGGCTGATGGTGGAGGTGATGGCGTTGTTGATGATCTCCACCGTGTTCATCTTGCGGTAGCGGCGGAAATTCTCACGAATCCGGTCGAAGATCACCACCGACTCGTTCACCGAATACCCCAGCACCGCCAGCACCGCCGCCAGCACCGCGAGCGAGAACTCCCACTGGAAGAAGGCGAAGAAGCCCAGGATGATGATCACGTCGTGCAGGTTGGCGATGATGGCCGCCACGGCGAACTTCCACTCGAAGCGGATGGCCAGGTAAATCATGATGCCCACCACCACGAAGGCCAGCGCCTTGAGGCCGTCGGTGGCCAGCTCTTCACCCACCTGCGGGCCGACGAACTCGGTGCGGCGCAGCACCACCTCGGGGTTGTCGGCCTTGAGCGCGGCGAGCACGCGCTCGCTCTGCTGCGCCGAGCTCACGCCCTTCTGCGCGGGCAGGCGGATCATCACGTCGCGCGAGGTGCCGAAGTTCTGCACCTGCACGTCGGGCAGGCCGAGCTGGCCCACGGCGGCGCGCACCTTGGTGAGGTCGGCGGGCTGGGTGTAGGCCACCTCCATCACCGTGCCGCCGGTGAACTCCACCGACAGGTGCAGCCCGCGGCTGAACAGGAAGAACACCGCGGCGAGGAAGGTCACCAGCGAGATGATGTTGAACACCAGCGCATGCCGCATGAACGGGATGTCGCGGCGGATCTTGAAGAATTCCATGTGCCTGTCTCCCTCGGTTCAGTCTTTCTTGGGCAGGGCCGCGTCGCCCGGCGGGCGCCACACGGTGCCGATGGAGACCGACTTGAGCTTCTTCTGCCGGCCGTACCACGCATTGACCAGCCCGCGCGAGAAGAACACCGCCGAGAACATCGAGGTCAGGATGCCGATGACGTGCACCACCGCGAAGCCGCGCACCGGGCCCGAGCCGAAGGCCAGCAGCGCCAGGCCGGCGATCAGCGTCGTGATGTTGGAGTCGAAGATGGTGGCCCAGGCGCGCTCGTAGCCCGCATGGATGGCCGCCTGCGGCGAGGCGCCGTTGCGCAGTTCCTCGCGCACGCGTTCGTTGATGAGCACGTTGGAGTCGATGGCCATGCCCAGCGCCAGCGCCATGGCCGCCATGCCCGGCAGCGTGAGGGTGGCCTGTAGCATGGACAGCACCGCCACCAGCAGCAGCAGGTTCACCGCCAGCGCCAGGCCCGAGAACACGCCGAACAGGCCGTAGTACACCGCCATGAAGGCGACGATGACGGCAAAACCCCAGGCCACGCTGTTGAAGCCCTTGGCGATGTTCTCCGCGCCCAGGCTCGGGCCGATGGTGCGCTCTTCGATGATCTCCATCGGCGCGGCCAGCGAGCCCGCGCGCAGCAGCAGCGCGAGGTCGTTGGCCTCGTTGACGCTCATGGCGCCGGAGATCTGGAAGCGGTTGCCGAGTTCACCCTGGATGACCGGCGCCGTCAGCACCTCGCCCTTGCCCTTTTCGAACAGCAGGATGGCCATGCGTTTCTTCAGGTTCTCGCGGCTGGTGTCGCGCATGATGCGGCCGCCCTTGGCGTCCACCGTCAGGTCGACCTTGGGGCTTTGCGTCTGCGAGTCGAAGCCGGGCTGCGCGTCGGTGAGGCTGTCGCCGGTGAGGATGACCTGCTTCTTCACGATCACCGCGCGGCCGTCGCGCTGCAGGTAGCGCTCGGAGCCGAACGGCACGGGGCCGGTGCCTTCCTCGGCGGCGCGCGCCTCGGGCGACTCGTCCACCAGCCGCATCTCCAGCGTGGCGGTGCGGCCGAGGATGTCCTTGGCCTTGGCCGTGTCCTGCACGCCGGGCAGTTGCACGACGATGCGGTCGAGCCCCTGCTGCTGGATCACCGGCTCGGAGACGCCGAGTTCGTTGATGCGGTTGTGCAGCGTGGTGATGTTCTGCTTGACCGCCTGCTCCTGGATCTTGCGCGCCGCCTCGGGCTTGAGGGTGGCGGTCAGGGTGAATTCGCCGGCGTCGGCCGCGCGCTCGGCCACCTGCAGGTCGGGGAACTGGTCCTGCAGCACGGCCTTGACGGCGTCGCGGGTGGCGGCGTCGCGCACGCGGATGTCGATGCTTTGCGCACTGCGGTTGATGCCGCCGTGGCGGATGTTCTTCTCGCGCAGCGTGGTGCGGATGTCGCCTGCGAGCGATTCGGCCTTCTTGGCCAGCGCGGCCTGCATGTCCACCTGCAGCATGAAGTGCACGCCGCCGCGCAGGTCCAGGCCGAGGTACATGGGCTGCGCATGCAGCGCGGCCAGCCAGGCCGGCGAGCGCGACACGAGGTTGAGCGCCACCACATAGCCCGGGTCGGTCGCGTCGGGGTTGAGGGCCTTCTGCAGCGCGTCCTTGGCCTTGAGCTGCTCGTCGGGCGTGGCAAAACGTGCCTTGACCGAGTTGCCGTCGAAGCTGATGAGGTCACTCTTGAGGCCCGCGGCCTCGAGCGCCCGCTCCACGCGCGTCTGCGTGGCGGCGTCGACATGCACCGTGGCCTTGCCCGCGGAGACCTGCACCGCAGGCGCCTCGCCGAACAGGTTGGGCAGCGCGTAGATCGCCCCCACCAGCAATGCGACCACGATGATCGCGTACTTCCATACCGGGTAACGGTTCATTGGGCGAATCCTGTTCTGGGGATGCGGCGCCGGCGCCGCCCGCTGCGGAATGCCGGCCCGACGCCAGCCACCCCCGCGGGCGGCCGCGCCGATGTGCCGGGCTTACAGCACCTTGATGGTGCCCTTGGGCAGCACCTGCACCACCGACATGCGCTGCACCTGCACCTCGGTGTCGGGCGCCACTTCCACGGCCACGTAGCTGTCGCCGACCTTGGTGATCCGGCCCAGCATGCCGCCGCCGATGACCACCTCATCGCCCTTGGCCAGGGCATCCACCATGGCCTTGTGCTCCTTGGCCTTCTTCATCTGCGGGCGGATCATCACGAAATACAGCACCACGAACATGAGCAGCAGCGGCAGCATGCTCATCAGCGAGGTCTGGGCATCGCCGCCGGCAGCGGCCGGTGCGGTCTGGGCGAAAGCGGAAGAAATGAACACGACGAAACTCCAGGGAAGAATCAGCAAACGGGGCGCGCCAGCCCGGTCGGCTGCGCGCAACCCTCTCGCCCCGACGGGCGCAGGCAAACCGGCATTGTATGCGGCGCCCCCGAGCGCCTGGGGCGCTTCGCCCGCCCATCCCTCACCATCCGGCGGAGATGGGCGCGGCACCCATGGCGACGACCGACAGCTTCAGTTTTTATAGCGCAATCCGACCGGCTGGCGCTGGGGCCCCGGCCGATTCTTCCAATAATCGATCGCCGAGGGCGTTTGCGGTGCCAGCGCAAGCGCTCAGGCGGCCCGCTGGCCCGGCGCGGCGCCTGAGCCCGTGCCGGCACCGGCCCGCCAGGCGCCCATGCGCGTCGCCCAGTCCGCGCGCACCTGGGCGAGGTGGCGCGCCTTCACATGGCCGTAGCCACGGATGTGCTCGGGCAGGCGTGCGATCTCCACCGCCAGCGCGTGGTTGCCCGGGTTGAGGCCGGCGAGCAGTTCCTCGATGGTGCTGCGGTACTCCTCGATGAGCGCGCGCTCGATGCGCCGCTCCTCGGTGTAGCCGAACACGTCGAGCGCCGTGCCGCGCAGGCCCTTGAGCCGCGCGAGCAGGCCAAATGCCGCGCCCATCCACGGGCCGAAGGGGCGTTTGACGAGCTCACCGCGCTCGTTGCGCCGCGCCAGCAGCGGCGGCGCGAGGTGGTAGTGCACGCGGTAGTCGCCCTCGAACATCGCGGCGATCTTCTGCTGGAACGCCGGGTCGCTGTGCAGCCGCGCGACCTCGTACTCGTCCTTGTAGGCCATGAGCTTGAACAGGTAGCGCGCCACCGCCTCGGCCAGCGTCTGCCGGGCCGGCGTGCCCGGGTGGGCAGCCCACATGGCGGCCTCGGCCTCGCGCACGCGCTCGACGAAGGCGCGGTAGCGCTCGGCATACGCGGCGTTCTGGTAGCCGGTCAGGAAGGCCACGCGGCGCTCGACCAGGTGCTGCAGCGTCTCGCGCGGCTTGAACTGGATGACCTGTGAGGCCGGCTGCACCAGCGCCATCACGCGCGGGAGGTCATGCGCGGCCCAGCGGCCCCACTCGAACGCGGCCTTGTTGCCGGCCACGGCGACGGCGTTGAGCTCGATGGCACGCATCAGCGCCGCGTAGGACAGCGGAATCCAGCCCTTCTGCCAGGCGTAGCCCAGCACCATGGGGTTGACGTAAATGGTGTCGCCCAGCAGGGAGACGGCGAGCCGCTCGGCGTCGAAGCGGCCCACGGCGTCCTCACCGAGCAGCCCCACCACCTCGGCCACGCAGGCGGCCGAGGGGTCCTGCCAGTCCGGGTTGTGCACGAAGGCAGCGGTGGGCGGCGCGTCGCTGTTGAGCGCCACGCGGGTGCGGCCGCGGCCCATGCGCTGCACGGTTTCCTTGGCGGCGGTGACCACCGGGTCGCAGCCGATGATGAGGTCGGCCGCGGCCAGGCTCACGCGGGTGGTGCAGATGTCGTCCTGGTGCGCGCCGATGAGCACATGGCTCCAGGTGGCCCCGCCTTTCTGTGCCAGGCCCGCCGCATCCTGCGTGACCACGCCCTTGCCCTCGAGGTGCGCCGCCACCCCCAGCAGCTGGCCGATGGTGATGACGCCCGTGCCCCCGACCCCGGCCACCACGATGCCCCAGGGCTGGGTGGCCAGCGCGGGCAGGCGCGGCTCGGGCAGCGCGCCCAGGGACTCGGGCGCGGGTGCGCCGGCCTTCTCCTTCTTGCGCAGCTGTCCGCCTTCGACGGTGACGAAGCTCGGGCAGAAACCCTTGACGCAGGAAAAATCCTTGTTGCAGGTGCTCTGGTTGATCTGCCGCTTGCGGCCGAATTCGGTCTCCAGCGGCTCCACCGAGAGGCAGTTGCTCTGCTCGCCGCAATCGCCGCAGCCCTCGCACACCGCCTCGTTGATGACGGTGCGCCGGGCCGGGTCCACCATCAGGCCGCGCTTGCGGCGGCGGCGCTTTTCGGTGGCGCAGGTCTGGTCGTAGATGATGACGGTCGTGCCCTTGATCTCGCGGAAGGCGCGCTGGATGGCGTCGAGCCGGTCGCGGTGCTCGATGGCGATGCCCTCGGGAATGCCGGTGACGCCGGCGTATTTCTCCGGCTCATCCGTCACGATGGTGATCTTCACCGCCCCCTCGGCCCGCATGGCCTGCGCGATCTGCACCACGCTCAGGCCATCGGGCCGCTCGCCGATCTGCTGGCCGCCGGTCATGGCCACGGCGTCGTTGTAGAGGATCTTGTAAGTGATGTTCACCCCGGCGGCAATGCTCTGGCGCACGGCCAGGATGCCGCTGTGGAAATAGGTGCCGTCGCCGAGGTTGGCGAAGATGTGCTGCTCGGTGGAGAACGGCTGCTGGCCTACCCAGGGCACCCCCTCGCCGCCCATTTGCGTGAAGCCGGCCGTGTGGCGGTCGGGCATCCACACCGTCATGAAATGGCAGCCGATGCCCGCCACCGCACGCGAACCCTCGGGCACCCGGGTGCTGGTGTTGTGCGGGCAGCCCGAGCAGAACCAGGGCAGGCGGTCGGCCGGCGCCTTCACCTCGATGAGCGCGCGCTCGGCCGCCTCGATCGCATCGAGCCGCTGGCGCAGCTGCGCCGCGGTGTCCACATCCACCCCGAGCGCGAGCAGCCGCCGGGCGATGGCGCGGGCGATCAGCGCGGGCGTGAGGTCGGCATTGGCGCGCAGCAGCACGTTGGCCGAGGGGTTGGGCATGCTCCATTCGCCGCCGGAGTGGTCTTCGCCCACCTCGTCAAACTTGCCCAGCACATTGGGCCGCACGTCGGGCCGCCAGTTGTAGAGCTCTTCCTTGAGCTGGTACTCGATGACCTGGCGCTTCTCCTCCACCACCAGGATTTCCTGCAGGCCGGCGGCGAAGTCGCGGGTGATGCTCGCTTCCAGCGGCCACACCACCGCCACCTTGTGCACGCGGATGCCCAGCGCGCGGCAGCGCGCTTCGTCGAGCCCCAGATCCACCAAAGCCTGCCGGGTGTCGTTGTAGGCCTTGCCGCTGGCCATAATGCCGAAGCGGTCCTTGGGCCCCTCGATCACGTTGTGGTTGAGCCGATTGGCGCGCACATAGGCCAGCGCGGCATACCACTTGGTGTGCATCAGCCGCGCCTCCTGTTCGAGGGCCGCATCCGGCCAGCGGATGTGCACGCCGCCCGGCGGCATCTCGAAGTCCTCGGGCAGCGCGATGCGCACCCGGTCGGGGTCGATCTCGGCAGTGGCGCTGGATTCGACGATCTCCTGAATCGTCTTCATGCCCGACCACACGCCGGCGTAACGGCTCATGGCAAAGGCGTGCAGGCCGAGGTCCAGAATCTCCTGCACCGAGGCCGGGAAGAACACCGGAAAACCCACCGCTTTAAAGATGTGGTCACTCTGATGCGCCGCGGTGCTGCTCTTGGCCACATGGTCGTCACCCGCCACCGCAATCACGCCGCCCCAGGGCGTGGTGCCGGCCATGTTGGCGTGCTTGAACACGTCCGCGCAGCGGTCCACACCGGGGCCCTTGCCGTACCAGATGCCGAACACCCCGTCGAAGCGGTTGGTGCCCGGCGGTGCAAAGCCCAGCTGCTGCGTGCCCCACAAGGCGGTGGCTGCCAGTTCCTCGTTCACCCCGGGCTGGAACACGATGTTCTGCGCGGCCAGGTACTTCTTCGCCTTCTGCAGTGCCTGGTCATAGCCGCCCAGCGGCGAGCCGCGGTAGCCGCTGATGAAGCCGGCCGTGTTCTTGCCCAGTCGGGCATCGCGCACGCGCTGCAGCATGGGCAGGCGCACCAGCGCCTGGATGCCGCTCATGAAGGCGCGGCCGTGGTCGAGCGCGTATTTGTCGTCGAGCGTGACGCTTTCGAGCGCACGGCGGATGGATTCGGGCAGCGGGGCGTTCATGGGCGGTGTGTCCTTTCACGGGGGGCGGGCCCGCGCCAGTGCCTCATGAGCGGGGCGCGACACCCAGACGGCGCAGACGGTTGGCTGCGTGATGCCCAGTGTAGGCCGCAGCGCGCGACAGGTGTTTTCTTTTCGTGCCCGAAACCCGGCCGCCGGAGAAAGAATCTTGCCCAAACGCGAGGAAACTTCGCGTTAACCCTTATCGAAGCCGCTATGCGGGCAAGGCTTCGCCCGCGGCTGCGGACGGCGGCAACACGTCCTCGAACACCGCCGCCACCGGCAGTTGCAAGCCAACGCTGGTGAATGCGGCCACGTCGTCCACCCCGTAGGGAAAGAGCACCCAGTGCCCGGCGGCGTCGCGGCGGAACACCTCCACGCCCGGGTGTTCGGGGTCGATCAGCACATACTCCTGCAGGCTCGCCACCCCCCGGTAGGCGGCGAATTTTGCGCCCCGGTCGTACGCTGCAGTGGAGGGCGACAGCACCTCCACCACCAGCACCGGCTCCGCCTTGAACTGCGGCCGCGCGGCATCCGCGGCCGAACAGGTCACGAACACGTCGGGGTAGAAGAAGGCATCGGCCGTCTGCACCCGCAGCTTCATGTCGGCGATGTAGGTACGGCACGGCGTGCCGCGGAGGTGGGCGCGCAAGGCGCTGTAGACGTTTCCGGCCACCGTCACATGCGCATCGCTGGCGCCCGCCATGGCAAACACCTCGCCGGCGACGAACTCGTGCTTGAGCGGCTGCGCCGCCTCCCAGGCCAGGAAGGCCTCGGCGTCGAATCGTGGCTTTACGACAGCGGTCATGCACGGCTCCCGGTGGGTCTCGTCCGCGAGGACATTGCGCCGCATTGTAGGATCGGCCCTTCACCTCGCGCCACCGTGCCGCATGAACCCACGCCTCGACAAATTCGACCTGGCCATTCTGCGTGAACTGCAGATGGACGGTCGCCTGTCGAACGCAGAACTGGCCGCGCGCGTGGGCCTCTCGGCCGCGCCGTGCTGGCGGCGGGTGCGTGCGCTCGAGGAGGCAGGCTTCATCACCGGCTACCGCGCGATCCTCGACCGGCAGAAAATTGGCCTCGGCGTGCTGGCCTTCGTGCGCCTGGACGCCGAGCGCAACAGCGGCAACATCACCCGCGAGCTCGAGGAAGCCATCCGCGCCATCCCGGAGATCATCGCCTGCCACTACATCAGCGGCACCGGCACGTTCGAACTGCAAGTGGTCAGCCAGGACCTGGCCAGCTTCAGCGCCTTCGCCCGCGACGTGCTGCTGAACTTGCCCAATGTCAAGGACGTGCACACCAGCTTTTCGCTGGGCGAGGTGAAAGCCGGCGGTGCCTTGCCGCTCGATGGTGCCAACCGCCCGCCGACGGGTTGAGACACCCCACCGGACGCTTTTTGTCGACAATTTTTGTCAACCCAGAGCGGCCATCGACACTTTTCGCCCCAACTTCGCCGGCCCACGCACTACATTTCGTGACGCAGTTGCGGTTTGGATACAGCGACCCGCTCCCGCGATGGCTGGCACACAATGTGCTGATATGCTGCCGCTTCCCCCACTTTTCCAAAGGAGTTTCTTATGAAGCGTACCGTCCAGCAGGGTTTCACCCTCATCGAATTGATGATCGTCGTGGCGATCATCGGTATCCTGGCTGCCGTGGCTCTGCCCGCTTACCAGGACTACACTGTCCGCGCGAAGGTGTCCGAAGTGATTCTGGCCGCTTCTTCCTGCCGCACGGCCCTGACCGAAGGCCTGCAAAGCTCGACGACGGCTGATGCGCAATCCGCACTTTCTGGCTGCGCCATCTCGAACACGAAGTACGTCCAGGGCGGTTCGTCGGATAACAACGGCGTCATCACCGTTGTGGCCAGCGAAGGCGCTCTCGGCGGCGCAGTGACTTCCAGTGCAAACGCAATCGAACTCAAGCCTTACATCAACGGCGCGGCCGTGGCCGGCGCGACCGATGGCGGCAAGGCCATCACCGAATGGCGTTGTGGCCCTGCGGCGACCAACCCGCTGCCTTCCAAATACCTGCCAGGCTCTTGCAAGCAATCCTGATGACACCGTCCTGGAGCCAAAGCTCCAGCCATGAAAAGGCCGCTGCTGCGGCCTTTTTTCATATCGAACGAAAGTTGTAAGCGAAGTGTTTGGACCCGCCAACAGTTCCCGCCCCATACAACCCGCACTGTCGCTTTACGACGCCTTGCTCGTCGTGCTGCTGGCCGCGGGCTGGCTGCTTCCGAACCACTATCCACCCTGGTCTTCCTTCCATAGCAATGCGTGGGTCGCTGGCTTTCTGATCTTGATGGCTTTGAGGGCGCTATGGCTGCGCCGTCCGTCCATCGGCCTGGGCGTTGCCGACATCCTTCTGCTCGTTCTGAGCTTCATTCCACTCGCGCAGTACGCGGGCGGCCTGATTCCAGTGCCAAACACGGCGCTTTTGAGTTGGCTGTACGTGCTGGGGTTCGCGCTCGCGGTGGTAATCGGGCGCGCGTGGGCCCAGGCCGAACCGGACGCCCCAGCGAGGCAGGTCTTGGCAGCGGCCGCTTTGGCGGCGCTCGTGTCGACCGCGCTCGCGATCTACCAGTGGGTTGGATTGACCGAGAAAGACGGACTCACGGACATCTGGGTCATGTATCTCGAACCCGGCGGGCGCCCATACGCCAACCTCGGACAGCCCAACCAGCTGGCCACCTTGTTGTTACTGGGCCTGCTGGGGGTCGTTTTGCTACGACTGGCGGGTCGATCGAGCGGAGCCACCAGTGCCGTTGCGGTGGGTTTCATTCTCTTCGGGGTCGCGCTGACCGAATCCCGCACGGCGCTGTTGACCTTGACTCTGGCTACGGTTTTCGTGCTCGCCCAGAGGAAATTCAGGCTCGCGGCGGCTGTCAAGAGCCGTGTTGCCGCCTACTATGCTTTTTATTTGCTCGCACTTTTCGGGCACTCCGCGGTCGGGCGTCTGTTCGGTATTGATTCGGCCTCTACCCTGGTCACGCGAACGAATGGGGAAGTCCGATTCGCGTTGTGGAAAATGGCATGGGATGCCACGACGGTGAGTCCTTGGGTCGGGTTCGGCATCGATCGCTCGAACGAGGGGTTTTTTCAGGTTTTCCAGCAACATCCGGCGCTGGCCAACCTGTACTTCGAGCAAAGCCACAACCTGATACTGGATTTCGTGTTGTGGTTCGGTTGGCCGCTGGGCCTTGTGCTGACGGCAGCGCTCGTTTTCTGGTTCGTTCGTTGCCTGCAAGTCATCGAGAGCACGCAGCAGTTGGCAACGCTCGGCGCAATCTTTGCATTGCTGGTGCACGCAATGCTGGAGTTCCCCCACCACTACGGCTACTTTCTATGGCCAATGGGCATGCTGATCGGGTCTGTCTCCGCGGCTTTCAGACCCAAGATTTTTTTTGCCGTTCCCTGGCAGGCGGCCGCGTCCGGCTTGGTCGCATTGGGCGTGACGCTTGCCGTACTGGTGCACGATTACCTCAATGTCGAGGCATCCTTCACCGAGCTTCGCTTCGAGATCGCGCGTATCGGCCCCAAGCCGGACGATGCGCCCCCCGAGGTCTGGCTTTTGAGTGACTGGCCCAAAGCCATCGCATTGCCTCGTGCAACACCGCGAAAGGGCATGACGGACGCAGAAATTCGGGAGTGGGAGTCTTTGCTGTACTTTCACACGTCGCCTCTGGTGCTGCGCAAAGTTGTTGGCGCGTTGATGCTTAACGACCGCCCGGACGAGGCGCGTGCGTGGGCGTTACGCTCCTGTTGGCTTCTTTCTGCACCGGTTTGCAAACTCGTCATCGACGAGTGGCATGTTCCGACGGAGGCGTCAGCAGCGGCCCGTACCGGCTCGTAACATGTCGCCTTTGCAGCCGGACACCGTGCGATCGCCGCTCGTCTTGGGGGATTTGTTGGCGCTTGCCCTCCTCACCCTCCCCTGGCTCGTCCCCTTTGCGCCGGGGCCGAGTGCGGCGGCGGTGCCCTTGCTGGTGGCTTGGACCAGTGTGGGCGTTCTGGCGCTGATCGGGCCCGGGCCCGGGGCCGAGGGACGGGACGCGGGCGGGGCAGCCTGGCGTGCCGGGCATCTCCCGAATCCGGCGCTCCTGGCTGGGCGAGCATGGGCCTGGGCAATCGGTTTGGCGGTGCTGTGGGTGGTGGCAGCGTTGCGGCCGGTCGCGCTTCCGGGGGTGGACGTGGAGGTGGCGGGCGCTGCGGTCGACGGTGCGATGCCGGGGCTGAACGTCTCGGCAGAGACGCTGGGCCTCATGTTCAGCCTGTTGGCAGTGGGCGTGTCCGCCGCGGTGTTCGCGCGCGCGTCGGCGCGGGCGGTGCGCGTGCTGGCGCTGGCGTGGGTTGTGGCGGCGCTGGCCGGGGTGGCGATTGGATGGCTGCAGTACACCGGGCATGCCGGGGCGTTCTGGCCGTGGGTGAACGGGGCGCCGCCGGGGGTTGCGTTCGGCAATCTGCGCCAGCGCAACCTGTACGCGAGCGGCCTGGCCATTGGACTGGCGGCGCTGCTGTGGTGGGCGCGGGGGGCCGCGCCCGCGCGGCGGCAGGCGCTCGTGCGCGAGGTCGGTCTGGGCGCGGCGGCGCTGGCGCTGGGCTCGGGGCTGGCCCTGTCGGCCTCGCGCACGGGCTTGGTGGCCTTGCTGCTGCTGTGCGGCCTGGCCGGCGTCTGGCGGCTGTGGCGCGAGCGCGCGGTGGCCGCGGTGCTGGCGGCGGCGGTGCTGGGCTATGCGGCGACGGCGATGCTGCTGCCGTGGGCCTTTCCGCAGTGGGCCGCGGGCGGTATCTTTTCGCGGCTGGCCGACGGCGCGCCGGCCTGCTCGAGCCGCGTGACGCTGTGGAGCAATGTGCTGCACCTGATTGCGCTGCGCCCGCTGGGCGGCTGGGGCTGGGGGCAGCTGGACGCGGCGCATTACCTCACGCTCTACCCCGGCCTGCGCTTTTGTGACATTCTGGACAATGCGCACAACCTGCCGCTGCACCTGGCGGTGGAACTGGGCGTGCCGTTTGCGCTGCTGTTCTGCGGCGTGGTGCTGTGGGGCATCTGGCGGGCCAGGCCCTGGCGCGAGCGCGACGCCAGCCGGCAACTGGCGTGGGGCGTGCTGGCGGTGATCGCGCTGCACAGCCTGCTGGAGTATCCGCTGTGGTATGGGCCGTTTCAGATGGCTGCGGGTGCGTCGCTCGGGCTCTTGCTGGGCGCGCCGCCCGCACACGGCGCGGCCGCGCATGCCCGCCACGGCGGGGGTGGGGCGTGGGGCTTCTTTCGCCTCGGTGGTGCGCTGGCCCTGCTGGCGGGCTGCGCCTATGCCGCGTACGACTATGGGCGGGTGAGCCAGATCTACCTCGAGCCCGCCGCGCGCAACCCCTTGTTCGGTGCCGACGCCCTGCAGGCGGCGGAGCACACCACGGTGTTCGGCGACGCGGCGGATTTTGCGCTGCTGACGCTCACCCCGGTCACCGAGGCCAATGCCGCGGCGGTGTGGACGCTGGCGCTGCGGCTGCTGCGCTATTCGCCCGAGCCGCGGGTGGCGGGCGCGCTGATCGACAGCGCGGTGCTGCTCGGCCGCGACGACCTCGCGCTGTGGCATCAGCAGCGCTATGAAGCCGCATTCGGAAAGCGCTGAGCCAGTCTTTTTCGCACCGAGTCTTTGGGCGACGCCTGCCCGCCGCCGTGAGCGCTTGAAGTGCGCAGCCGCCGATTGGCGGCGGGACACTGCGGCTGGGGCGTTTCATCCCTAGAATCCGCGCATGTCCGAACCTCAAACCGATGTGGGCCAGGCGGTGCGCGATCGAGCGGCGCGCCTGCTGATGGAGACGCAGCCCGCGCTGCCGCTGACGCTGGGCGACGCGCGCGAGGTGGTGCGCTTTCTGCGCCCGCGGCGGGTGGGTGCGGGCACCTGTTTGATGCGCGCCGGTGACCCAAGCCAGACGGACTTCATGGTGCTGGTCATCGATGGCGAGGTGACGGTCGAAAACCACGCCCAAAGCGGCGACGATGGCCTGGTGGTGACGGTGCTGGGGCCGGGCAGCCTGATTGGGGCGATGAGCCTGATCGATGGCACGCCGCGCTCGGCCACCTGTGTGGCCGCCACCGACCTCGCGGTGGGCGTGCTCACGCGCGCGGCGCTGCTGGACATGATCCGCGAGCGGCCCGACGTGGGCGCCAAGCTGCTGTTGACGATTGCCAAGCAACTCGCCGACGATTTGCGCGAGGCCAACCGCAAGCTCGTCACCCTCACCCAGGTGGGTCGGGCACAGCAGCAGGAGCTCGATGCGGTGCACGCCGTCAACCGGCGGCTGATCGAGGCCCAGACCCAGGGCCGGGTGCCGCCCGTCGCATGACGGCGGCTTGCGCAGCGCGCCTTAGGGCAACGCTGAACAAGTCCCTCGCGCGCCGCGCATCCGGGCGGCGGGCGGTTTGCTTCGTTGCAGATGCTCGCCATAGCCCCGGCTATGGCTGCGCTCTGCGCCTCGCACCCCATCCCGCAGCCAGGCGCGCGCCATCGCGGGGACTTATTCAGCGTCGCCTTAGAGCCGCAGCGGCGCGTCGGGCAGTTCGTTGACAGACGCCGTGCCCTGCGCCGGCGGGAAGGCCGCTTCGAGCAGGGCGGAGACCTCCTGCACGGCTTGCGTGAGCCCCTGTTCGAACTGCTGGGCCGCCAGCGCCTGCGACAGCCGCGCGAGCACGCCGCGCCACTGCGCCTCGGTCACGCGGGCGTTGAGGCCGCGGTCGGCCACGATTTCCACCGCGCGTTCGGCCAGCAGCAGGTAGATGAGCACGCCGTTGTTGTGCTCGGTGTCCCAGACGCGCAGCTTGCCAAAGAGCATCAGCGCGCGTTCACGCACGATGCGACGCAGCGGCACGCGGCTGCGCAGGTGCCGCCAGAGGTAGCTCGGCGGCAGGCCCGCCTCGACGACGACGCGGATCTGCCCGCCGTGGCGGCGTTCGCTCTCGCGTACCTGCTTACCGATGCGTTCGAGCGCGGCCGCACTGAGCGCGCGGCGCGAGGCGTGCTCGCCGGTCAGGCGGTGCCGCAGCGCATGGCGCAGCGCCCGCCACAGGCTGGGTGCTTGGTCGAGGTGCGGGTTGTGGGGCATGGTGGGGCGCTTGCTGGAAAGGATGCTGGGTCGTGGGGTTCGAAGCAAGTCGTTGAATCGGCGAGGTTCGGTCACACGCCCTCACCAGTCGCCGCTGGCGCCGCCGCCGCCGAAGTCGCCGCCGCCACCGGAGCTGAAACCCCCGCCGCTGGAGCCCCCGCCGCCCGAGCCGCTGCTCCAGCCGCCCGAGCCCGAACCGAAGCTGCCCGAACTCACCCAGCCGCCGTCGCGTGCGGCCAGGCTGAAGATGGCGCCGATCAGCGCAGCCAGCACGGTGAAGAACACGCTGGCGGTGAGCCAGAACACGACGGCGCCCATGGCCGCACCCGAGGCCAGCGCGCCCAGCCACGGCCCGAGCACCCGGCGCACCACGCCCGCCAGAATGAACGAGCCCATGAGCACGAAGCCCAGCAGCCCTTCGTCCAGGCTGGAGCCGCCGAGCGCGCCGGCGGCCTGCGCGGAGGTGTCCGCCCCGGCGCCGGTGCCCGGGGGCAGGCCTTCGCCGCGGATGCGCGCCTCGATCTGGGTGATGGCGGCATCGAGCCCGCCGGCGTAGTCGCCCGCCTTGAAGCGCGGGGTGAGCGCCTCGTCAATGATCATCTTGGCGGCCAGGTCGGGCACGGCGCCCTCGAGCGCCTTGGCGACCTCGATGCGCAGCTTGCGGTCGTTCTTGGCCACCACCAGCAGCAGTCCGTCGCCCACGCCCTTGCGGCCGATCTTCCAGGTGTTGGCCACGCGGTTGGCATAGGCCGCGATGTCCTCGGGCGCGGTGCTGGGCACGAGCAGCACCACCACCTGAGCGCCGAGCGCGGATTCGAGCGCGGTCAGCCGCGCCTCCAGCGCCTGTGCCTGCGCGGCGTCGAGCGTGCCGGTGCGGTCGATGAGGTGGCCGCTGAGGACGGGCACCGGCTGCAGCGCCTGCGCCGGCGCGCCCAGGGGCCACAGGACGAGCGCCAGCAGCGCCCAGGCCAGCGCCAGCGTGCGCCACAGTGCCGGCCCAAGCCGCCCCGGCCCGCGCCGGAAGCGCCCTTCGGCCTGCCGCACCGCGCCCCAGACCACTTCTGATTTCATAGCAGAAGGCGACCGGTTGGCGCTGGGGTGTGAGGGCAAATGCCTACTTTTTGCCGAAATCGACCTGCGGCGGTGCGCTGATCTGGGCCTCGTTGCTCACGCTGAAATTCGGTTTGGGCTGGTAGCCAAACACCATGGCGGTGAGGTTGCTCGGGAAGCTGCGCGCCAGCGTGTTGTAGGCCTGCACCGCCTGGATGTAGCGGTTGCGCGCCACGGTGATGCGGTTCTCCGTGCCCTCGAGCTGCACACGCAGGTCCCGGAAGCCCTGGTTGGCCTTGAGGTCGGGGTAGCGCTCGGCCACCACCAGCAAGCGGCTGAGCGCGCTGCCGAGCTCGCCCTGCGCCTGCTGGAACTTCTGGAAGGCCTCGGGGTTGTTGAGCGTCTCGGGCGTCACCTGGATGGCGGTGGCCTTGGCGCGGGCTTCGATGACCTGGGTCAGCGTCTCCTGCTCGAACTGCGTCTCGCCCTTGACCGTGGCCACCAGGTTGGGCACCAGGTCGGCGCGGCGCTGGTACTGGTTGAGCACCTCGCTCCAGGCGGCCTTGGTGTCCTCGTCGAGGCGCTGGAAGTCGTTGTAGCCGCAGCCCGAAAGCAGCACGGCCAGGCCGAGCGCGAAAACCGAAAGTAGCCAGCGTTTCATGGTCAAAACTCCTCGATGAGCCTTGACATTAGCATAGCCCCATGTCCGACCGCACCCTCGATGCGCTGCGCGCCGCCGCTGCCCCCGCCCGGCGAAGCACGCCGCCGCAGGCGCCCACGCTGCTGCTGGCCGGCGCCACCGGGCCCATGGGTGCGGCGGTGCTGCAACGACTCGGTGGCAGCCACCGCTTCGCCCAGGTGCAGGTGCTCGCGCGCGAGGCCATGCGCGCCGGGCCGCGCCGCTTGCTGCCGGTGGTGGTCGGGAACACGCCGCCGGGCGAGGGCTGGCCGCGCACCGTGCGCGCCGACGTGGCGGTGGTGATGTTCGACCCGCCGCGCCTGTTCTACGAGCGCGAGCGCAGCCTCTGGACGCCCCGCCCCGAGCAGTTGCCCGCGCTCGCACACTGGCTGCATGGCGTGGGCGTGCGCACGCTGGCGGTGGTGCAGCCGCACACCCAGGCGCGCCTGCCCGAGGCGCTCAAGCGCGGCCTGGCGAACCTGGATGAGCAGGCCGTCGCCGCCGTGGGTTTCGAGCGGCTGTTGCTGCTGCGCTCGGCCCAGCCGCCGCGTGAGGCGGCCGGCGGGCCGCTGCTGCAGCGCCTGGCGCGCTGGATGCTCGGCGCGCTGCATTACATGGTGCCCGCGCAGGAGCAACCGGTGCGCGCCGCCGCCGTGGCCGAGTTGCTCGCCGCGGCGCTGGAGTTCGCCCCCCCGGGCATCCACATCGCCAGCCCCGAGCGCGTCTGGCGCGCCGCGCAGCGCGACGGGGCCCGCGCCGAGGCGCTGCGTTGGCTGCAGACCGGCCCGGACGCCACTTTTGCGGAAAATCCCCCCGAACCCCAGCGTCAACCGGTCATCTGATGCTATGAATTACAGAGCACCCTGGTGGCTGCCCGGTGGCCATGCGCAAACCATCTGGAGCGCCCTGGGCGCGCGCCGCACGCGCGGGGCGCGCCCCGCCTACCGCCGCGAGCGCTGGGCCACGCCCGATGACGACTTCATCGACGTCGATTTCGCCACCCACGCCCACCCACGGGGCGCGCCGCTGCTGGTGCTGTTCCACGGGCTCGAAGGCTCCTCGCGCAGCCACTACGCCGAAGCCTTTGCCGACTGGGCGCGCGCGCACGGCCTGGCCTATGCGGTGCCGCACTTTCGGGGCTGCAGCGGCGAGATCAACCGCGCCCCGCGCGCCTACCACTCGGGCGACTGGCCGGAGATCGACTGGATCCTGCGCCGCCTGCAGCGCACGCACAGCGCCGCCGGCGGCACTCAGGTACTGGCGGTGGGCGTCTCGCTGGGCGGCAATGCGCTGCTGCGCTGGGCGGGCGAGATGGAGGATGCCGCCGCCGCGGTGGTCGGCGCGGTGGCGGCCATCGGCTCGCCGCTGGACCTCGCGGCCGCGGGCCACGCCATCGGACGCGGCTTCAACCGGCAGGTGTACACGCGCATGTTTCTGCGCAGCATGCAGCCGCGCGCGCTGGCCAAGCTGCGCCAGTATCCGGGCCTGTTCGACGAAGCCGCCCTGCGCGCCGCACGCGACCTCTACGCCTTCGACAACGTGTTCACCGCGCCGCTGCACGGCTTTCGCAACACCGAGGACTACTGGGCGCGCGCCTCGGCCAAACCACACCTGCCGCGCATCCGCGTGCCGGCGCTGGCGTTGAACGCGCGCAACGACCCCTTCGTACCGGCCCAGAGCCTGCCGACCGCCGCGCAGGCCGGCCGCTGGGTCACGCTGTGGCAGCCCGCAGGCGGCGGGCACGTGGGCTTCGCCGCAGGCGCCTGGCCGCGCGGCAGCCTGTTCGGCCTGGCCGACGCGGTGGGCGGCTGGCTGCTGGCGCAAGCGGGCGGCACCCCGGCCGTCGCGGCCGCCGATCCGGCATCCGCATGAGGCAGCGCTGAACCAGTCTCAGCGATGACGCGCGCTCGGCCGCGGGGTGGGTTGCGAGGCGCAAAGCACAGCCATGGCTCTTGCGATGGCGTGCATCTGGAAGGACGCAGACCGCCCGCTGCCGGGATGCGCTTCGCACGAGGGACTCGTTCAGCGTTGCCATAATCCACCGCATGGACGACATCGTCAGGCAAGCGATGGCCAAGTGGCCCAGGGTGCCGGCGTGCTACGGCTGGCTGGGGCTGGATGCCCGCGGCCACTGGTGGATGCGCGATGCGCGCACCCAGGCGCTCGGTCCCTTCCCCACGCTGGAGGCGCCGGCCACCCCCGGCGCACGCGGCTCGCGCCTCACGCACGAGAAGCTGCTGGCGTTCATCGGCCGCAACTACGCCGCCGACGAGGCCGGGCGCTGGTTCTTCCAGAACGGCCCGCAGCGGGTGTTCGTCGCACTCGAAGCCACCCCCTGGATCTGGCGCCTGCACGCCGGCCCCGACCCCAGCGGCCCGCCCACGGTGCGTGCCCACACGGGCGCGGAGGCCGGCCCGGTGCACGCCAGCCACCTCGATGAGGCCGGCCGGCTCTACCTGCACACCGCGCTCGGCTTTGGCCTGCTGGAGAGCGCCGACATGCTGCGCGCCGCCGACGCGCTCGACGCCGGCCACTGGCCCCCTCCGCAGCCGCTGGCCGCGGCAGACGCCCCCGCGCGCTTTGGCTTCGTGCGCACGCCGCAGGCCGAGGGCTGAAGGTTCAGGGCTGAGGGCGCGGATTCAGGCGCGCCCCCCGGGGCGGCTGCTCCACACCCGCCTGCGCGCCGGGCGTCGCATCCGGTCGACCCGCGCCTCATGCGCGCGTCGCACCCGTGCATCCCGCCCACCCGCAGGCGTGGCCACACTCCCAGGCTATCAATTTTGATAGCACAACTTCACCGATTGGCGCTGGGGTTGGCCGGGAAAACCTCCTCATCGCCCGCGCCAGACGCAAAAAAGCCGGGCGCACGGCCCGGCTCGGGGGGGTTGAGCACGCGGCCAGCTTACTTCGCGGCATCCACCATGTACTTCACCACCGCCTTGAAGTCGGCGTCGGAGAAGTTCGAGCCGCCCTTGGGCGGCATCGCACCCTTGCCCTTGGTGGCAATGGCCAGCACGGTGTCGAAGCCCTCGGCAATGCGCGGCGCCCAGGCCGCCTTGTCGCCGAACTTCGGCGCGCCCGCCACGCCGGTGGCATGGCACGCGGCGCACACCTGCTTGTAGTGCGTCTCGGCATCCACCCCGCCCGCCGCCGGTGCGGCCGCGGCCACGGTGGTGGCCGCCGCTGCGGGAGCCGGGGCTGCGGCGGGCGCCGCCGCCATGGCCGGGGCCG
>OFTY01000717.1_pt1 | contig 19977 bp, 20 predicted proteins | sample 1775061 | NCBI WGS metagenome assembly OFTY01 (sample SAMN08195773, study PRJEB24354) | sludge metagenome | isolation source: sludge from phenol fed wastewater aerobic bioreactor B | place: India: Nagpur | collected 2016-09-16 | reverse complement strand
TCGCCAACACAGGTGCAGCCAGCCGTGGAAGCCGGGCAGAGATGGAAAAATTCTTTGGTGAACTTCCCGCACACATCAAAGAAGGGTTGGCTAATGGTACGCTCAGGCTTGCCGATGCGACAATCTATTCCATCAAACCAGTGACATCTAAAACGATCAAGATGTTCGAGACGCAGGATGATAAGGAGATCGGGCTGCGTAATGTGAGCAATGCAAAACTTCCCAAAAACCAGGCGTTCCTTGTAAGTGGCATCTACCTGCTGGCTGGCGTATCAGCCGATGCCACAAAAGATAAGATCATTGCTACGGAGTTCAAAGGGCTGGAAAATTTTAATGCGCTCGCCAATGGAGAGTTTTCACTGAAGAGCAATAAAAAGCAGATCGTTCCAGAGACATCCAACGCCGTGTTTAAAACCGCTGCCTATCACCAGGTGCCAATCGGTTACTATAAACTCGCCAACCCCCGGCTGATCGAAGATGATATCCTGATTGAAATGACCATTGAACTGGGTTCGATGGATGGCGTTGCGGCCAACACGTACATTTTCGCCGGCCTGCATGGAACGATCACGACACCATAACGGTAGCGATGAGATTAACAAAATACCAGTGGGCTGCATTGGTTGCAGCCCTGCTGGTTCCTTCTCTACTGCTGGCGGCAGCAGGAAGAAAAAGCAGGTCACACGTTCAGCCGTTTAAAAACCTGCGGGCATTCCTGCTGATGATCCAATATAGTGAAGGAACGATTGGAGAAAATGCTTACCGGATGCTTTACGGCGGCGGACTTTTTTCTGATTTATCAAAGCATCCCAATATTGCGATTACCAAATGGGGCATCACAAGCACTGCTGCCGGAGCTTATGGGTTCCTCAACCGGGTATGGGTGGAACTAAGCAGACGACTACAGCTACCAGATTTTAGCCCGCTTTCACAGGACAAGGCAGCCGTTGAACTGATAAGAGAAAAAGGCGCATTGGTTGACGTGTTAAGCGGAAAGATTCAGGCAGCGGTTTACAAATGCCGCAAGGTTTGGGCATCACTTCCGGGTGCGGGATATGGTCAGCATGAACGAAGTATTTCCGAATTACTCAATTTCTACATAAGAAGCGGCGGACAATTAACAACATGAACATGATAACAAGAATTAAAAAACGCTACGATCTTGAAATCATCACTGAGAACGGTCTTCACACGAAGACCTTTGAACTGGACAAAAATATTATCAAAGTGCATGGCCTGTTACTTGAAAGCGACAGAGATGATCTCTTATTTTATCGCGCTGCTTGTAAGATAGAGCTGAACAGGGAAGAAATTTTTCCGGAAGGCTACGCCGCCAAGTTGTTAATGACCGGGGTTAATGTATCACCCAATGACCGGTATTATCGTTTAGGAGGACTGGAACCAGGCAATTTCCAGGTAAGGCTGGAAGTAAAAGATAATCCTCATGCACTGACCGCTTTTGCATTTGCCTATTACCGGGTATCACTGTACCTGGATTGTGAAATCGCTTCAAAACCATGATAAGGGAGCAGGCCATAACAAAACAGTTCAGGGTCAGCCGCATGGGTGAGCTGATAGCTTTCCAGGTCACACTGCCCCGTGATACCCGGCGTATCATCGGGCTGGAATATGAAGCCCGGATCGTTATTGGGGAATACATTCCCTATGTCAGCCGGGAGCCATTTGACTTGGAAGGCGATCCCTATTTTAAAAGAACGAAAAACAAACTGATAGGCCGCCTCAGTTTACGCAATGATGGCTGTGAAGGACTTTTTTTCCAGGGTGACCTGATTGATGACCGGAATAAAGCGCAGCATGAAGGTATTCACGGACTGCTCTTTTCCCCTGAACCCTGGGTGCAAAGCAGGAAAAGAGAAGAGTTTGGATTCAGTGTTTCCGAAGGACTGATCGAAGGATTTTTTGAAGATGGTCTTTACGGCCAGTATGAGTATAACGGAATGCAGTATGACCTGTATTTATATCTGTGGATTGAAAAATGCGCCAAATGACAACCGACCTGGCATTGGAATACATAAAAAAGAGAACCTCGGAGCTTTGCTATGGAGAAAGCTATTCGATACGGCTGCGGCATTTTGTTTTGCAACCGCTGGAAGAAAGAATGATCGACGGACATAACCAGTTCTTTATACTGATAGAACCTTTTTGCGACCTGCGCATTCAGAGCGATACGGCTTTATTTGATTTAAGTGAGCAACTGATAAACGAGCTGCAATACGAACACCGGGGACAGATCAAACTAACCAACCTGTCCATTCTTGTTAATCATTGCCGGTTAATCCAGGTAATACCAAAAGACTGTACTACCCCATGCCCATAACAAACGAAAAATACGATCAATTAAAAATCGACCGGCTGAAGCATTTCCTTACCGATATGGCGGCCAAAGGACAGCCACGGCCCTATGAGATATTCGTGGACGGGTTGAAAGTGGTTCCCAAAACAGAAGATCCGAAGGAGTTTGACAACTACGAATATTATATGAATGAGGATACTGAAAAAATCCGCATCCTGATTTTTAATTCAATGGCCTCACCCCGTAACGACCAGTACTGTTATTATGTGCAACAGCAGAAGGAAGAAAAACCGCTCGATGGAATTGGCACACTGGATGGCATTATCCAGGAAAAACTGCAGGCAAGAGACAGGGAACATGAAGTGCAGCGGATGAGGCAGGAACTCCAAGACTTAAAAGAGCAATTACAGGAAGCAGAAGAATACGCCGAAGACCTGGAGCAGCAACTCATCCAGGCAAAAGACAATAAACACAAATTAGGCAAGCTGGATCTTGTTGAGTTAGGCAGTGCAGTGCTGGAAAGAGTGGCCGCAAAAAATGCAGGTGTGCTGGAAAAGTATGGCCTCTCCGGGCTTGTATCCCCACCTGCTGCAACTGAACAAACGCAGCAGACGGAGGCAAGTTTTGAAAGAACGGGTAATCAACCAGCCGGGAACCGGCCCGAGCTGATGCAGTACCTGCCACTTCTTGAACAGTTAGATAAAGCATTTGAAGAGCCGCAGTTAAAAACAGTGATGGAGATCATCCGGCAATTCACGATCGAGCCATCACAGCTTCAAACAGTCGCCGAATTATTAAACATAGAAATGTCAACACCATGAGTAAATACCAATATACCATGACCATTGAAGCAAAGAGTGAGAAAGAGGCCGATTCTAAAATGCAGGCGCTTACCACACTTGCTTCAAGGCTATCGGAAAAAGAACTGTCCAAATTGGCGCATGTTATAAAGCATGACCCAGTAAAAACAGCACTTGCTAAAAAATATTTAGGGGTGTAAGCCACACCCAAACCCTCTCCTGAAAGAGAGGGCTTAAGTTACTTTCCTATGGAAACAGAAAGCCCCAATAATCCCAACTCCGGCACTGCTTATCAAAGTGGGCCGGAGGGGGCTTTTACACTTGAAGAAAAGATCAAGTACGGGATACTTGGCATCGTGGTGATTGCCGGAAGTTTTTTTATCGGGCGCAGCCTCGTACGCAAAGCGAGGGCTACAGCAGAAGAAAAGAAAACATACGCAGAAGGAACTCCCGCCACCCATGCCAAACAGATCAAAATGAGTTTTGAAAATGATATGTGGTGGGGATGGGGAACAGATGAAAAAGCGCTTAGAAAAACAATTATCGCCATTCCAAGCAAAGAAGAATTCAGGAAGGTTATTAATTCCTATCAAAAGCTGTATGCCCGCAGCATCATGGCCGATATGCAGGATGATCTGACGACAAGTGAGTATAACGAGATGCTGGCGATCATTGCGGCCAAACCTGAAAGAGGAACAGCACTGATCCCGGCTCAATCATCGCCAGCGCAGTACCAGGCATGGGCAAAAAGACTAAGAGCAGCATTTGAGATTACGTATTGGATGTTCCCGGGAACCGATGAAGATGCGATCAAAGCTGTTTTTATGGAAATGCGTTCGCAGGCAGATTTCTGGGAGACCGCTAAAGCATATAATCAATTATACGGTGATGACCTTGCAAAAGACCTGAAGGGAGAACTTGAGTTTTGGGAATATGGAAGGATGATGGATATCATTTTAAAAAAACCGCAGGCATGAAAAAAGGAGCAAAAAATAAATCAAATGGTGCTGCATCCGCTAAAAAACAGCGGACAAAGAAGATCATCATTACTTCTGTTGCAGTGGGCGCTGCGGGCATTCTTGGCTATTTTGGTTGGCAATACTTTAAAAAGAAAAGGCAACAGAAAAGAGGCAGTGACCTGGACAGCCTGTTGCAAACTGCGGCAAGTTCACCTGTCACCAATTTCCCGGCAATTGATACGGTTTATACGCCACCTAAACCAAAATCATCCACTCCTAAGTCATCGGGAGTCTCCTATTCCTATAACCCTGCTTCATCTTCATCGGGTTTCCCGCTGAAAAGAGGCAGTAAAGGAGAAAACGTGCGACTGCTTCAACAGGCGTTAATTACGAAGTATGGTAAAACGATTCTTCCACGCTACGGAGCCGACGGGGATTTTGGTTCAGAGACAACCGCTGCGCTAAAAAAAGCCGGACTACCTGACACTATTACTGAAAGTATTTTTAATGTGCTGACACAAGGCAGTAAACCTGATACCGTCTCGCTTGGTAAAGACCTCTATAGCGCCGCTTCAGCAAAGAATTATAGCAAGGTAATTTCTCTATTGAAGCAACTGCAATCAGTGGAGGATTATACCAAAGCAAACGATGTTTTTAAACAGTACCGCCTGGGTGCAGTAAGACAAACCATTGTAAATGGACTGCTCAACACTTTTACCAGTACGTCACAGAAAGAAGCTATCCGGATGGAGTTCCTGCGTATCGGATTACAGTATGATGGCAGTAAGTGGAGCTTATCGGGTTTTGACGGCCGTCCCATTGTTACAAGCGAAGCGACTACTGTCTGGGTTAATGCCACTGATGGCGTAAAAGTTCCTGCCCGCATGGTACTTGGCAGTGAAGTGTCACGGAGGCTGGACTATACGCTGTTTGAAAATAACGGCAGATACTTTTTAGTACATACCAAATCCATTCAATACCTGAATTAAATCAATAAAACCGTACCCTTATGAAACGATACATTAAGCGCATCGTGGTACATAGTACTGCGACCTTTGACCCAAAGGTGAGCCAGCATTACGGCCTTTTTCACTATGTGGTGGAGCGTAATGGCGAGATAAAAAAAATCCATCCTGAATCAACCGTAGTCAAACACCTGCCTGATGTGGATGCAGAAGCTATCCATATCGCTTATACAGGCGGACGGAATAAGACGGGTGCGCTGGGTGATACCCGCACACCGGTGCAGGAGGAATCTTTGTTTAATAAACTGGTGGCTCTCTCAGTAAAATATCCCGCCGCTGCAATCTGTGGTCACAATGAACTGGATGCAACGGCAAACTGCCCGGGCTTCTCCGTAAAGGAATGGATCAGAAGCTATGAACCCGATCTATTGCTATCGGCATAAAAGAAACTGGCTTGCCGGTTAGCAAACAATAGTTGCTGAATAGCACTAACCCACTTAAATCTATCCTATGAGAACCATAAAATACCTGGTCGTGCATTGCACCGCAACACCAGTAACAGCTACTATCGAAAGTATCCGGCATTACTGGAAGGATGTTCTGAAATGGAAAAATCCGGGTTACCACTATATCATCGAGAGGGATGGACAGATCGTTCAGCTTAACCAGGAAGAAAATATTTCCAATGGGGTTGCAGGTCATAACCGGTACAGCATTCATATCTCTTATATCGGTGGTGTGGATGAAAACGGGAAACCACTTGATAACAGAACAGCGGATCAAGAAAAGGCTATGTATGAAAAACTAAAGGAGCTGGCTGCAAAATACCCGGATGCAGAAATTCTTGGTCACAGGGATTTTAGCCCCGATAAAAACGGTAACGGGATGATTGAATCCTTTGAATGGATCAAAGGCTGTCCCTGCTTTGACGTGACAGAGTGGTTAGAAAATTACTTTCTGCCAAATGCAGCCTGATGCTTACAGCCATCGTTACAGCCCTTATGGGCAGAGCGTATCAGATTTATACCCGGCCTTATGAGCTGAATATTTTAGGCATCAGGTCAGATAGTGCTATCGCAAACCGGTTCGATGACGAGATTCATGTATTCTTTAAAAATAGCGCAGGTAAGTGGATTCATTATGTGTTTACAGCAACCACTGATCCCGGAACCTACTGGCTCAAAAGCCCTATGCACCCGCAAGGCACAGCCATACTCATGCAGGGGCAGTATAGGAACAGCTATCAGATTGGGCTGCACAGGGGCAAGTACTATGCACTCGTGCAACGTGCGCCGGTAACTGTACTTAGAGATTATGATCGTAATGCCGTATTAGATTTTCAGAACGGAAGGCCCGATACGGGGCTGTTTGGGATCAATATCCACCGGGCATCCGTGAATGGTACAACCGTGGAAGTAGATAAGTATTCAGCCGGTTGCCAGGTTTTTGCAAGCGTGAGTGATTTTAACCGCTTCATGCAGCTCTGCGAAAATCACCGAAGGCTTTATGGAAACAGTTTTACCTATACACTGATTGATAAACGTGCAGTAGCCCGAAATGAAAAAAAGAAAATTGCGCTTGGCCTTGCAGGCATAGGCGCTGGAATCGGGGCCGGTTTTATCGTGTATCAAATTATAAAATGAGCTTATGAAATGTAAACGCATAATAGTATTCCTGCTTCAGCTGCTAAGAGACAAGGACGGGAGCTTCAGCCTGCGGGAACTGACAACCGCCCTCTTCATACTCGTTGTGATCGTAAGCTGGATCGCTCAACAGTTTTTTGAAAAAGACGTACCGGAGTTTATGTTTTTCTCTTTTATCAGTCTCGTAGGCGCAGGCTGTTTTGGTTATTCACTGGAAAAAAGAACAAAGCTATAATTCAACACCATATTTCTAACCTTAAATCAAACCCTATGATCTCTTTACGGTTAAAGTCCACTCTTGCTATTGCACTGATTTGTTTTGTCCTGGGATGCTGCACTGCCTTTTTATTGATGGGTGGTTGTTCAGGCAATGTAGATAACGAAGAACTAATACCCGCTGCCACACTAAAGACACAGGCCGATAGCCTCCATACACATTACCAGGCACAGATTCAGGAACTGGAGAAAAGTAATTCCGGGTTAATGCAGCGGCTCGCACAAACAAAACTGGAGCTGGAAGCTGTAAAAGCTAAAACAAAATCCAAAGCCGGTGCGATAAAAAAAATGATCCGCCCTAAAGGCTATCCTGCATCTGCTTTGCTAACGAAGAGCAGCGCCCCGGTAATCGAAAATAATATTGAACCCGATAGATGTGATTCCCTTGCGATGCTTATAGATGAGTATATACAGGAATCTGGAGTGAAGGACAGCTTGTATGAAGCGCAGGTGCTTCAGCAGGATAGCCTGCTCTGTGCAAAAGAGGAAATCATCACGCTGCAATCTGTAGAGAATAAGAACCTGACCCTTTTTCTTGAAAAATCGCTTTTACAGGAGCAGTCGCTTACAAATGAAAACACCCGGCTTCAAAAAAAGCTGAAAGCTCAGCGAAGGACAAGCAAACTGTTAACGATCGGCGGCGCAATACTAACCAGCCTCGCCACTCATTACCTCACCCGATAGAAAGTAAAACCTGCCGTGAAGGAAAAAACCATTGTATCTGCCTCAACCCTGCTGGCTTCACTGCTTACCTACTGGTATGCAAAAGCAGCCAATAAAGACGCTGTCCCCTACGTAATGTTCGGCGGCTTTATCGGCGCACTCATAGGCGAAGCAGTAGCAGAGAAGCTGAAAAAAGATAATACATGAGCTACCAGATCACCGATACGGGGGCAAGCATCCGCTTTGCCAACCCCGATGGATTCTTTTACCTGTTGAAGCATCATATCAAGGGTATCCGCATGGTCAATTACAATATGATCCGTATTGACACGGGTTGTTGCCTGCACAGCATTTTTATTGATGCAAGCCAGGTGGAAACTCCACTTAATACCGGAGGGGAAGATTTGGCAGGTACGCTTAATGACTGGTTGACCACTTTCCTGAAAGGTTATCCTGACCCGACGGACAGGTAGGTGAAAGATCAGTATTATGGAGGGCGCATCCATATCAAAAGCTAAACAAAGGCAGATAACGGTTAATTACCTTGATCTGTTCAGTGGTACAGGCGGGTTTGCACAAGGATTGGTACTCGCCGGCTTCCGGTTTGCCAAACATTATTTCAGTGAAATTGATAAACATGCCATCGCTAATTATCAATATAGATTTCCCGGGGCATGCCCGCTTGGGGATGTTACCAAAATCAAAGCAGGGCAAATCGGGCGCCCCGATATTATCAGCTTTGGTTCACCCTGCCAGGATATTTCCCTTGCTGGCAGAAGGAAAGGGCTCAGCGGATCCCGGAGTCGCCTCTTTTTTGAAGCAGTCCGGATCATTGCAGAATATAAACCCCGTGTTTTTGTCTTTGAAAATGTCAAAGGGATTTTCTCCAGTAACAAGGGTAAAGACTTTGAGACAGTACTGCAAGCGTTTGCCAACGTTGGGCTATATGACATCCAATGGCAACTGCTTAATACTCGCTGGTTTCTACCCCAAAACCGGGAGCGATTATACCTTGTCGGAACTCTTGGAAAGAAAGCCAGGTGCCAGGTATTTCCTATCCCCGGCGACAGTAAAGCGGATAATGAGAGCAATGAAGGGCAAGTCGCGCCGACCATCGTTACTTCTACAGGAGAAATGACCAATGACGGGCCTTGCGTACTTCAGCGGCCTAAATCTCTCGCCAGACGAATCCTTGACAGGCTTGTAAAGAAATTAAGTTTTCTTAAAGGAAGGCTCCGGCGACTGACACCACTGGAATGCGAAAGGTTACAAGGTTTCCCCGATGAGTGGACGAAGTACGGTAGCTATGAAGGAGAAGAAAAGGAGATCGCAGACGGACACCGGTACGAGATGCTTGGCAATGCAGTCAGCGTACCTGTCGTAAAAGCGATCGGGTTAAAGCTGCGCTGCATTTTTAATTCAAAAGAAGGGAAGGCACTTGGCGGAATAGATGAACTGCTAACAAATCTTATGAACTACCCTGCTGAAATAAAATCATCGCTGCCTGGAGCATTTTCTGAATTGAATGGTGCAAGCAGGTTGCCTGAAAATCTCCGGCGATTTGCAGAAGTGGTCGGAAGGGAATTACAGGCAAAGACAAAGCACAATAAGAGGACAATAGAAAGATTAGCAGCAACCTTTGGTATTACTGATAAAACAGAAGTAAAGGAATTAACAGAGCTGGCTATCGTCAACAGGGCAAGAGAGCTGGCCCACAGTGAAGGAACGATCAGGGAGAGGTTTGATAAGATCGTAGAGTTATACTACTCGCAGGTAAACCTGTCGCACCGCACGTCACAGAGCATTTTACTTCAACAATATTCCACACCCGCTCCCATCGGGTACCTTGCCGGTATCTTTTGCGAAATTGATAAACTGCAATTTAGCGGTGGCTTTGCCTTTGAACCCTCGGCTGGCAATGGACAGCTCACCATTGCCGCCAAACCCGAAAGAGTATATGTAAATGAAATAGACAAGATTCGTAACCGCAATCTGCACTCGCAAGGCTTTGCTGACGTTACTGCTCTTGATGCTTCCAAACCCTTTGCGGGCAAACAAGGTATTTACCAGGTGGTTATCACTAATCCTCCTTTTGGCAAACTCCCGGCTAAACTTTTTTATGAATCTTACGGCATCTCTGCATTAGAGCATGTCATGGCACTGCGGGCGCTTGACACAATGGCTTTCTACGGAAAAGCAGCCTTTATAATCGGCGGCCATACACGCTGGGACGATAAAGGAAGAGTGCAGGCAGGAGCGCAGCGCATCTTTTTTAATTACCTGTACAGCCGCTATAACGTAGTTGATGTGATTAACATCAACGGGCCAAAGCTCTATTCAAGGCAGGGTACAGGATTCGATGTACGCCTCATCCTGATCGCTGGCAGAAAAAAAGAGCCTTCGGGCAATGCACCTGTCTATGATCCGGCAAGAGATAAAGAGGTTAATACCTATGACGAATTATTTGACCGGGTGATCGAAGCAATGAGCTTTAAGCCTGCTGCATCTCCTTATCAAACCCATGTCAAATTGTATGAAAAGGCATTAGCTCTCGCTGAAAAGTATCCATCTACCATTCTTGCTCTCCGGCATGAAGATGATTACCTCGTTTTTGGAAAGGATGCGCTTACTATTCAGCAATTAACCGATCTGAAAATAAGTGCGGAATTTTTATATAAAGGGAAAGGCATTACGCTGCTTCGCATTCCTTTTCCTGAAATAGATACCACTTTATCACGGGTGGTTCGTAAAGGTTACCGCATGGCAATAGTGGATGAATTAGCTAATCCTAAAGATGACAAAACCGTAGCTATGAAAAAACTTGAAAGAGAAGCTGGAGAATTAAAACTGCTACTTAAACAGCTTGGGAAAACTGGTCACCCGGGTGACTCTTTGCAGGGAGCCGGAAATCACAGAAAAATTATTCCAGGCAATATCTCAAAGGATGTCTATTTACAATACCGCTCCCTCCGCAGTGAATATGCGATCAGTCATCTTATTCTTATCCTGCTCAAAAATGAAGCTAATGGTGAATATGAAACGTTTGACCAGGATGCTGATCGCCTGAACTATATGTTCAACCTTCCTTATACACTTTTTTCTTTAATTGATGGCCGCAAAGTGCATGGAGTGTCGGTAACCACCACGCAACTCTCCATGATTTCCGCCCCGCTGCACAAGAATGGCTATCAGCTGCTGCTGCATGGAACGTCCGCTTCACTTGGTGATCTTGGTGCGCCTTATGAACCTGCTTCACAGGCCTGTATTGTACTGAACACACAAGTACCGGACAGCATGGCCTTTGAAACATCTGAAGCAGTAAAGTTTGTAAAGAAGGAAGTAGGCGGCGATATGGACAATTTTGTCCGTCATCGCTTAAAATATCCAACACGCAAATCACTTTGTAGTGTACTGTCCGCTGAACAGATTGATGCTGTAGCAATGGCCATATATAATATCGAGGCAAGAGGGCAAGGTATGATTATCGGCGACCAGACCGGTATCGGTAAAGGAAGGGTTGCGGCTGCCATGATCCGCTATGCGGTCATGCAGAGATTAAAACCAGTTTTCCTAACAGAAAAGGCAAACCTGTTCAGTGACATTTATCGCGATCTTTCAGCGATTGGTTCTGCCCATTTAAAACCCTTTATCATAAACGGTCGTGAAAGCAAGACCGATATAAAAGACGAAGATGGTAACGTGATCTACCAGACCCCGCCTGTTAACGAACAGCAGGACATTATCAGCGCAAGGGAAGTACCCGCAGGATATGATTTTATTCTCGGCACTTACTCACAGTTTAATTCAGCGGAGAAAAAGCCGGAGAAACCGGCCTTTCTTCGTGCCATTGCACCCGGAAATATTTTCATACTTGATGAAGCCCATAATTCCAGCGGCTCCTCCAATACGGGTGAGTACATGCAGGGCGTGATCCATGATACAAAGGGCGTGGTGTTTCTATCCGCCACATTTGCCAAACGACCGGATAATATGCCTATCTACGCTATGAAGACTGCTATATCGGATTGCAATATGACAAGGGATGATCTTGTGAACGCCATCAACAAAGGCGGTGTGGCCCTCCAGGAAGTTTTATCCTCTCAGCTCGTTGCAGAAGGACAAATGATCCGGAGGGAAAGAAGTTTTGAGGGGGTCGAAGTAAACTATATCACACTTGACCACAAAGCTGAAGAACATGAAGCGATCTCTGATAATATCACCAAAATCCTGCGGGACGTAATTGCTTTCCAGGGAACTTATATTAATAATATGGTCGAGGACCTGGATAAGATCGCAGTGGCCGAAGGAAAAGAAGTAGAGATCAGGGAAGGTACTTCTAAGGCCGGCGTGGATAATCTTCCTTATTTCTCCAAAGTATTCCAGGTAATCAATCAAATGCTTTTTTCAATAAAAGCTGAAGAAGTTGCTGAAAGAGCCATCGCCCGTCTTAAAGAAGGGAAGAAACCTGTAATCGCTTTTGCTTCCACGATGGGAAGTTTTATTGAAAGTATGGAAAACTCTCAAGGGATGCCTGTTTCGGACGGCGATACCATTAATACGGATTTTGCTGAAGTACTGCGCAAGGGGCTTGATGGTATAATGCGCTATACGGTGAAAGATGTGGACGGCAACCCTGTTCACGAAAACTTCAGCATGAGTGATCTATCGGCAGAAGGCGCAAGAGAATACCAGCGCATCCTTGAAAAAATAGGAACCGTTACCACCGGTATCAGTATCTCTCCGATTGATGTTATTATTAAAAAGATAAAAGAAGCAGGTTATACCGTAGCTGAAGTAACAGGCCGTAAATATGAAGTGCAGCTAAATCTCAAAACAGGCAAAGGGATCGTCCTTTCCCGGAAACGCATTAACACCAATGATGCTTTCCGGAAGTTCAACAATAATGAAGTGGACGTTTTGATGATTAATCAGTCTGGCAGCACTGGTGCATCAGCTCATGCAATACCGACCGCAAAAGTCCCTGCTGAGCAGGTTAAACAGCGGGTGATGATCGTGCTGCAGGCCGAACTGGATATTTCTACAGAAGTACAAAAAAGAGGGCGCACGAATAGAACCGGGCAGATATTTAAACCTATCTATGATTATGTAATATCAGCGATACCTGCCGAAAAGCGGCTGATGATGATGCTGCAAAAGAAATTAAAGTCCCTTGATGCCAACACTACTTCTAATCAAAAACAGTCCACCCGGATTTTAGATGTTCCGGATTTTTTAAATAAATACGGTGACAAGATCGTACGGGATTATCTTATGGAAAATAAAGACATTAATGAGCTGCTTGACGATCCCTTGTACCTGAAGAGTGCAACCTCCGAAGGAAGCGGCAACGCTTCAGCCTTAGAAGATGCAGCGCATAAAGTATCTGGGAGAGTGGCAGTACTATCCACCAAGATGCAGCAGGAGTTTTATAACGAGATTTCTGAACGCTATAATGATTTTGTAGAATACTTAAAGCAGGTCGGGGAATATGACCTGGAAGTAGAAGCAATGAACTTAGAAGCGGAAACCACTTCCAGCCGGGTGGTGAAGATGGGCAAAGGTGGTGAAAGCGCTTTTGGTGACGACAGCATCCTTGAAACCGTAAAAGCCAATGTGCTTAAAAAACCATTTACCCGTTCAGAACTGGATAACCTCATCCGGGAGGCACTGAAAGGCAGAGATCCCGTAGAAGTGCAACAGGAGATTTTAAAAGATTATAAAATCGGGATTGAAGAGCGGTTGGCAAAGGAAATAAGCGAAGTCAACAGTAAATATGATCTTTTAAAAATGAGCATTGCCGGAGAAAAGCGGGTGCAGAAAGTACTCGAATCTCAGGGTCAATCCGCCTTTCAGCAATTAATCGCTGAAAGGGAAAAAGAGTTGGAGGAAGCAAGACAGGCCCAACTGCAAATCGTGGAAAGAGGTTTTGAGAACAAAAGGGCTTTCCTGGTTAAAGCACTCAACTTTTTTTACCCGGGCCGTTTGCTTAGCTACCCGGTTGAAACTTATGTTGGAGGAAATGAACTTGTCCCCGCTGCGTTTTTGGGTGTGGTGATCGACAAGAAGAAAAAGAATCCCTATGCACCTTCGGCCATGAAACTGCGGTTTGCTATAGCCAATAGCAGTAAATACCTGGCGATGCCAGCCTCCTACAATGAAGAAATTCTTTCTATCATTGGCAGCAGCTCCGATATTACGCAACCTGGCACAGAAGAATTGCTTTCTACATGGGAAGGGTACACCAAACAAAACAATGTTGATCGTAAGACCCGTCACATTATTACAGGTAACCTGCTGCAAGCCTTCAGCGATTTTAAGGGCAAGCTCGTAAGCTATACCACTATTACCGGCAAAATTAAAAAAGGAATTCTCCTGCCAGAGAACTGGAACCCGGGTGAACAGGTGCAAGACCAGGTTACTGTTCCAATCATCAAAGCCCTGCCACTGATAAAATCAATAGTGCAGAACGGGCATATTGTTACGAGTAACGGGATTTCATTTTTCAGACAGGGAGATCATTACCGGATTATTGTGGCTGCTTCCCGGTCAAAGGGTGGTGAAATTTATCTGGACAAAAAAATACTGGAATTAGTGGAGGGTAACAATTTTGAAAAGACGGCTGATAAAATGGTGGCAAAACTTCCGGTTGGGAATATTGACAGGTTTGTAGAGGTACTGCAAGCTAATCACAGCCCATCGGTTACCGTTCATTCTTCGCAGGTGAGTGATCTCAGAACTGACAGTCCGAAATATTCAAACCGTAAACCCATTCTACTACCTGATGAAGAGAAGCCACAAGAAGTTCCTGATTTAAAGATACTGGAACTGGAAGCAGAAGCCCTGAAATTAAAACTGATGCTGCTGGCAGCATAATCCATTAAACTCCCCTAATCCAATCCTATGAAAATCACAATCGAAAACTATTTTGACAGAACCAGTGAATTCCTTGATTATATCAATTCAGAAGGAGCTTTACTTGCAGCACATGATTTCCTTGTGAGAGCGACCAATGCAGGAAAGTCCTTCGATGCTTATTATGGAAGCAAAGACCTTAAAGAAACTATCGACATTTACCTGTCAAAGATCAATGAACACCTGGCTGGTAACGATAAAACAAAAAAAGGTCAGAAGAAAAGTCCTGCTGAATCCACCCAAAAACCTGTAAAGGCAAATAAAGCAGCCAGATCAACAGAGCAGGGCCGGATGGTTATGGTGGAACGTCTTCCGGAAGAATTAAAATTTATCCGTCGCTTCATTAACCTGAACGGTAAAACAAAAACGAAGGATGAAATACTTCGGTTTATTAATTCCCTGCAAAAAGCGATAGTTGAAAAACGCATTCGTAAAACATCGGAATATGCAGAGCAAATAAGGTTTATTCAGGGTAAACTGATTGATACTTATAATAACATGAAGGCAAAAATTGCTATTGAGATGAAGCCCGACACCTACGAAGATTTAAAAAAACTGGTAGGTGGTGAAAAAGTACTGGCATCTGTTGGTTTTATCAAACGATATATTGCCATGAATGGTAAGTCCGGTGTGAAGGAAAAAGCAAAAGAGTTGCTTACTCAAATCAACCGGGCAATTGAAAAAGGCCGGGTACCGGATAACGATCCTTACATGACTGAGATCATGGAGATCAAAAAAAATCTGAAAACCTTTGTTTCGGAAAAAAGCCAAAAGACTTTACAAATCGAAGCAGCTGAACTCAACGGACTGGAAGGGATACTCGGTTGTGCCTGTCAATCCCTGAATGGTTATAATGATAAGCCAACGATCATGAACAGTGTGGACTTTGTTAAAGTGCAGTTTTCTACTATCGGGCTAAAAGGAAAATGGAGAGACTTTATCGGCGATCCTTCCAGGAATTTTACGGCAATGGTTTCAGGCAAACCCAAGATGGGCAAATCCATCCTGTGTATTGAATTTGCCGGATACCTCGCCCGCAATCACGGTAAAGTTTTGTATGTAGCAAAAGAAGAAGGACTGGATTATACGCTTCAGGAAAAACTAAACGATAAAAACATCCAGCATCCAAACCTGGATGTTGCAGCTATACTTCCAAAAAATTTATCCGGTTATGACTTTGTATTTATTGATAGTGTAACAAAGCTTGGGCTTCAACCCGAAGACCTGAACCGGCTCAAAGCATTAAATCCGGGCAGATCATTCATCTTCATTTTTCAGACAACGAAAGACGGGAAATTCAGGGGTGCTAACAGTTTCCAGCATGATGTGGATGTAGTGATCGAAGTGCCGGAGAAAGGAAAAGCCGTACAGATGGGACGCTTCAACCAGGGAGGGCAGATGAACATCTTTGAAGAAATGCCACAGGCTGCGTGATTCATTATCTATTATATAAAAGAGTGGCTTTAAACAGGCGGACAATTATGTCCGCCTGCCTGCTTTGATAAACCGCTGAAAAGCAGGCAAAAAATACCCCATAATAATCATATATAATTGACAATCAATTAGTTGTATATTTGAAGAAGCGAATCATATTCCTCATTATTAATTAAATAAAACACTATGAAAATGGAATTGAAAAAAGCAGTCGCCTATACAAGAGTTGCCCGCAGGGAATCATCTAAACTTGGTAACTGTATTGAAAAGCAGCAACAGGTATTAAATGATTTTGCAGCTGCAAATGGCTACCAGATCACTGCAAATTTTTACGATGTTGGTGTACACAAGCCACTTGACCGGGAAGGGTTTCAGGAAATGCTAAAAGCCATTGAAAAAAGTAATGGAGGCATTACTCAAATTCTTGTTGCGAGTCTTGACAGGATTACCCGTGATTACTTTCAATTTGCGATTACAGAAGCGGTATTGAAGTCAACCTACGAGGTGACTATCACCCCTGCCCAAACTTCTGAAATACCTGAAATCTTTTTGCCCGCCCAACAGAAAGACAAATCCAAAAAATCCTATGAAAGCAAAAGTAATCCCATTATCAGCAAAGACATGCCCGTCCATAAACACAGAATCAAAACTATCACTGACGGAGTGTAAAACCATCCTGAATGCCAGCGGACAGAATTATACCGATGAAGAAATCATAAAGATCAGGGACTACCTGTACCTGTTAGCCGAAATCGAATGCCGGTATTTTAAAGAGTGGCAACAGGAACAATTAGCCAAACAAACAAATTCAAACGATGATGCAAACCAAGAAAGCATACCTCTATATCCGGGTGTCCACCGACGAGCAAGCTGATAAAGGTTATTCGCTTAAATACCAGGAAGATTCTCTGAAACGTTTCTGCGAGTACCAGGGTTATGAGGTGGTTGCTGTTTATAAAGAGGACTATTCAGCCAAGACTTTTAATCGTCCTGTATTCAGGCAACTGTTAACTATACTTAAAAAGAACAGGAATCAAAACAGTTTGCTTCTGTTCACCAAATGGGACAGGTTTTCCCGCAACGCACCGGAGGCTTATGCCATGATAAGCCAACTGAATAAGCTCGGAGTTGAACCACAGGCGTCCGAGCAGCCGCTTGATATGGCCATTCCTGAAAGCAAGATCATGCTGGCATTTTATTTATCTGCGCCGGATGCAGACAATGCACGAAGGGCATTGAATGTGAAAACCACCATGCGGACGATCAAGAAAGGCGGCCGGTGGGTTTCCACCGCACCAAAAGGCTTTAAGAACATTCGCTATGAAGACGGAAGAGCAACGATCGTACCTAACGAAAATGCCAAACACGTTGTTTGGGTGTTTGAGGAAATCGCTAAAGATATTTTGTCAGCCGATGAAGTAAGACGGCTTGCTAATAAAAGAGGATTTGCTGTAAGCCGGAGTTATTTCTGGACGATGATCCGCAACCCGCTTTATTACGGAAAGATATTTGTACCGGCTTATAAGGACGAGCAGGCAGATTTAATAGATAGTGTTCATGAGGCACTGATCTCTGAAGAGCTGTTTAATAAGGTGCAGGATATTTTAAATGGAAAGAAAAGGGCGACAAATGTCAATGTCCACCAACAGGAGGAATTGCCGTTGAGAGGTTTTCTGACCTGCTCCAGATGTGGCAGCCGTTTAACAGGCAGTGCTTCCAAAGGAAAGCTACTCCGTTATTTCTATTACCATTGCCAGCATGGTTGTAAGGAAAGATACCGGGCTGATCTTGCCAATAAAGAAGCAATTAGTGAATTACAGGTTATTTCTGCTAAAAAAGAAGCCCTTCAGCTCTACAGGATAATCCTGGAAAAGGAGTTGAAGAAAACCAGTAAAGAGGTTGGTGAGGATAATAAAAAAGTGATTACTGAAATCAATAAGCACAGGGAGCGGATAGCGAACGCAGAGACTATGATGCTCGATAAGGAGATGGATATTTCAGAATACAAAGCGATCAAGGGCCGGTATGAAACCAAAATAAGGCAACTGGAAGCCGAAATGCAGAACGCCACACCAAGAACTGCTGACTACCGGAAATACCTTGATTTTGGATTTAACCTTTTGCAGAACGTTGATACCGTTTATGCTGGAGGCAATGCTCATCTTAAAAATCAAATACTGTGTTCGATATTCGCAGAAAAACTCGTTTTTGAAGAAACCAAGTATCGAACACCGGTTTATCATGAAGCCCTTGCTCTAATACTCAATGCAGACAAGGATTTGGGCGGAAATGAAAAAGGACAAAGCCAAAATAATTTGACTTTGTCCTCTGGGGTAGTCCCGACAGGAATCGAACCTGTATCAAAAGTTTAGGAAACTTCTATTCTATCCATTGAACTACGGGACCACGCTATCTCAAAACGAAATAACGGGTCGCAAAAATAACAGTTTCCTACTAAATTCCCGCTTAAACCAGAGATTTATAACCCCATCCGGCCATCCACATCCGGGGAATCCCATCATTCACCCCGAAAAACTTACAATCCCAAAAAAAAATTTCAATTCCCCCAATCCTACTGACACAGGGCTGTCACTACCCCTTCGTTGTTTTGTATCGTCAACGCAATAATCACCCATAAAACCAATAAAATGTCAGCAACAACCTTAACCCCCGCCCCTACCGCTCTTACCATGGACCAACTTTTCAACCACTGGATGGGCCATCGCAACCTCACCCGCAAAATGATTGAAAAGTACCCCGAAGACCAGCTCTTTACCTTCTCTATCGGCGGCATGCGTCCCTTTAGCGAACTGGTACTGGAATTCCTCGGAATGGCCATCCCCTCCTTGCATGGCGCCGCTTACCGCGAATGGAAAAAAGAAGAAGAATTACCCCTCCTTGCCGGCTGGAAAACCAAACCAACCACTAAACAGGAACTTCTCGACCGCTGGGACTTCACTACCAAAGAACTTCAACGGATCTGGAAAGACCTGACACCCGAACGCCTCCAGGAAGAAGATGTCGCTTTCGGCCAATGGCCCGGCACCATGTACTGGCTCCTGATGTACGTGATCGATAACGAGATCCACCACAGAGGACAGGGATATGTGTATTTGAGAGCGCTGGGGATTGAACCGCCCTTCTTCTGGGACCGCGCATAGTAAGAATGATGCGAATACATTCTGTATAGATGAAGTTTTTTGAGGGCCGCGAATGGCGCGAATGGGCACACTGATTTTTGGAAAGATTTGACATATAGACTGGATTTGTTTTCAGGTAAGGATACTGTACCATTCGCGCCATTCGCAATATTGGAAACATGCTATTATTTGGGTCGTATTCGCGCTTATCCACCCGACGCTCCTTTCATCAGAATTTATTCATGCCAACCAAACCAAACTTTCCACTCAACCATTATACCATTATGCTATCACTCATTGCAAACAAAATAGATCATGACGACTACAACCATACCAACCGCAAATCCTGTTACCATTACCCCGGAAGTGATGCTGGCCTACTGGCAGGATGAGCGCCGGCAAACACGGCAGCTCATTGAAACTTTTCCGGAAGATCACCTGTTTTTTTATTCACTCAATGGCATGCGCCCCTTCGCAGAATTAGCGCTGGATATTATCAGCATGAGCCTTCCTGCTGTTGTGGGCATTACCACCGGTCATTGGCAGCCTACCGGCAGTTTCAGCCGCTCCTGGAACGGAGAGCCGAAACCGCTGAATAAAAAAGACCTGCTTGAGCTTTGGGATAAAACGACCGGGGAGATCGACAGGCTATGGGCAGAAATGCCTGAAGACCGCCTCCTGGAAAAGCAAACTGTTTTTGGACTTGGCTCTGGCCCCATTTATTCCTTTGTTCTCCGCTATATTGACCAGGAGATACAACACCGCTGCCAGGCAATACTTTACTTACGGTCGTTGAACCTGGGGTGATTTGTTGCTGTTGCCGGTTGACCGTTGTTCGCAGAATCTTTACATGATACCTCCAATCCATGCA
>OFTY01000714.1_pt1 | contig 20011 bp, 18 predicted proteins | sample 1775061 | NCBI WGS metagenome assembly OFTY01 (sample SAMN08195773, study PRJEB24354) | sludge metagenome | isolation source: sludge from phenol fed wastewater aerobic bioreactor B | place: India: Nagpur | collected 2016-09-16 | reverse complement strand
GGGTTTCGCCGATGCGCTCGCTACTCATGATTTCCGTCGGGCTGACCGCCCTCGCCGCCGCCGCTCCCGCCATCGCCGCGCCCGCCGTCGAGGACCATGCGATCGATCTGAACGAGCCCGTGCGCGTGGCGCCGGTCACCGTCGTCGGCACCCGCACCGAACGCCGCGTCGATGAGGTGCCCGCCAGCGTCAGCGTCATCACCGCCGAGGCGATCGAGACCAACCTCGTCACCGACATCAAGGATCTGATCCGGTTCGAGCCGGGCGTCAGCGTCCCGACCAGCCCCGCCCGTTTTTCGGCCGCCCTCTCGGGCGCCGGGCGCGACGGCAATTCCGGCTTCACCATCCGCGGCATGGGCGGCAACCGCGTGCTGATCGTTCAGGACGGCGTGCGCGTGCCGGACGGCTTCGCCTTCGGCGCCCAGTCGGTCGGTCGCGGCGGCTATAACGACCTGGATCTGGTCAAGTCGGTCGAGATCCTGCGCGGTCCGGCCTCGGCCCTCTATGGGTCGGACGGCATCGCCGGCGCCGTCAGCTTCACCTCGAAAGACCCGTCCGACTTCATCGAGGCGGGCCGCAACTTCGGCGCCCGTGCGCGCGTCGGCTACAACTCCGCTGACGAGGGCTGGACCGAGGGCCTGGCCCTGGCCGGGCGCAGCGGCGCCTTCTCGGGCCTGCTGGCCTACACCCGCCGTGACGCTCAGGAGACCGAGAACATGGCCGAGACGGGCGGCGTGGGCGCGGCCCGCACCCAGCCCAACCCCCAGGACTTCGCCTCCAACGCCGTGCTGGCCAAGCTGGTCTGGGACGTGAACGATCATCACACCCTGCGCCTGACCTACGACCACTTCGATCAGGAGATGGATGGCGAGGCGCTGAGCAGCTACTCGGCCACTGTCGTCGGCCTGACCGCTCATGACGAGACCCAGCGTGATCGCGTCAGTCTCGACTGGCGTTTCGATGACGTTCTGGGTCTCGATTCCGGCTCTGTGGCCGCCTTCTGGCAGGATTCGACCACGCGCCAGTTCACCTATGAGGACCGCACGCCTGCAGTCGACCGCACCCGTGACGTGACGTTCGACAACGCCGTCTGGGGTCTGGCGGCGCAGGGGTCCAAGAGCTTCGGCGGAGAGACCGTCCGTCACCGGATCACCTTCGGCGCCGACTGGTCGCGCACGACCCAGGAAGGCGTCCGCGACGGCACGGTCCCGCCGATGGGCGAGCCCTTCCCCGCTCGCCCCTTCCCCAAGACCGAGTTCGACCTGGCGGGCCTGTTCATTCAAGACGAGATCGACCTGCTGGGCGGCCGCCTCAGCATCATCCCGGCCCTTCGCTACGACTGGTATGAGCTGACGCCCAAGAAGGACGCCCTCTTCCCCGCCGCCGCCGAGAAGCAGAGCGACAGCCGCCTGTCGCCCAAGATCGGCGCCATCTACTGGGCCGACGATCACTTCGGCGTCTTCGCCAACTACGCCCAGGGCTTCAAGGCGCCCTCGCCGATGCAGGTGAATAACTTCTTCGCCAACCCGGTGTTCGGCTATGAATCCATCCCCAACCCGGACCTGAAGCCCGAGACCAGCGGGAGCATCGAAGGCGGCTTCCGCTTCCGTAACCTGGACCTCTTCGGCGGGAGGCTGTCGCTGCAAACGACGGCCTTCCGCACGGAATACGACGACTTCATCAACCAGGTGGTGGTGCGCGGCACAGGCCGCCCCGGCGTCGATCCGCTGATCTATCAGTACGTCAACCTGACCACGGTGAAGATCTGGGGTCTGGAAGCGCGCGGCGACATTCATTGGGACAACGGCTTCTCGACCATCGTCGCCGCCTCTTTCGCCGACGGCGAACAGGAGACGGAGGGCGAGCGCGGCGCCCTGACCAGCGTCGATCCGATCAAGCTGGTCGGCGGCCTGAACTACGCCGCGCCTTCGGGCGTCTGGGGCGGGAGCGCCACCGTCACCTGGTCGGACAAGAAGTCGAACCACGAATGCGGCGGCGGCCTATGCTGGCCGGGCGAGCGCTTCACCCTGCTGGATGTCACCGCCTATTGGAACGTGGCTGAGCGGGCCACCCTGCGCGCCGGCGTCTTCAACGTCTTCGACGAGAAATACGCCTGGTGGAGCGATGTGCGCGGCCTGAACCGCTCCGCCGTCGGCGCCAGCCCCGGAACCCTGGACGCCTTCACCCAGCCGGGCCGCAACGTCGGCGTTTCGCTGAGCGTGCGCCTGTGACGGACTTGAAATCACCCGCCGCCAAGGAGCCTTCCATGCGCGCCATTCTGATCGCCGCCGCCCTATTGACCGGGGCCGCGCCCGCCGCCCTTGCGACCGCCGCCGTCGCCCAATCGACGCAAGCCGCCGCGCCCGCCCGCAGCCCTCAGTTCGAGCGTGATCGCCAGTCGATCCTGGCCCAGGCCGGCGCGTTCCGCGTCCATTTCGACATGCGCGAGAACGTCAGCTTCAGCGCCGACTACGACCCGCTGGAGGAACAGCTCTCCGGCGGAACCGAAATCGTCCGCCTCGTCTATGACCACGGCGACCGCATCAGCCTGCAGCACATCCTGGTGATGGAGCACGGCGGCCAGAGCGTCGTCGTCAAACACTGGCGCCAGGACTGGGCCTATCAGCCGCAAACCGTCCTGACCTATGTCGGCGACAACAGCTGGCGCACCACGCCCGTCCCCGCCGCCGAACGCCAGGGCGCCTGGTCCCAGACGGTGTGGCAGACGGACGATTCCCCACGCTACGGCGGCGTCGGCCACTGGACCTATGAGAACGGCTTAAGCGCCTGGACCTCCGGCCCGACCTGGCGGCCGCTGGCCCGCCGCGACGCGGTGCGCAACCCGGTCTACGACCGCTATCTGGGCGTCAACCGCCACATCCTGAAACACGACGGCTGGGTCCACATCCAGGACAATATGAAGCTGTCGGGCAAGGGCGGCGGCGAGCCGGTCGCCATCGTCCAGGAAGACGTCATCAACAGCTATGACGCCTCCACCGCCTTCTCGCCCAAGGCGGGCGACGACTACTGGGCGGCGACGAAGAGTTACTGGGCGGCCGTGCGCGACGCCTGGGACGCAATCATCGCCCCTGATGAAGCTGGCCGATCAGGTCCAGGCCGGCGAACTGACCACCGAGGCGGCCGTCGCCCAGGCCCGCGTCCTGATCGAGGCGACCGCCCGCTGACGCAAAACGCCCCCCGCTCCGGCAAGGGAACGGGGGGCGCTTCAATTCAGGCCTTGGATGTCAGGCGTCAGCCTTCGCCCATGCCCTCGGCCGGGCGCGGGGCGCCGCCCGCCCGCACCGCCGCCTCGATACGGCCGCCGACGTCCGGGTCGATGCTCTTCCAATAGTCGAAAGCGCGCTCCAGCACCGGGGAACGCACGCCGCCCAGCAGGCTGCCCGCCACCTGATCGACCAACTGGGCGCGCTGGTCGTCGTTGAACACCTCGCGCACCAGAATACCCGGCTGGGTGAAGTCGTCGTCCTCGGCGTGCAGCGTATAGGCGCTGCGGACCAGTTCGCCGTCGGCCTCCCAGCCGTCATGAACCGGGCCGGTCTCGTCCGACCAGATGCGGCCGCCGCTGTTGGGCGCATAGACCGGCTGGGCGCCCGAGTGGTGATAGGCCATATGCCCGTCGAACATATAGGTGTTCACCGGAACCTTGGGCTGGTTCACCGGCAGCTGGTGGAAGTTGGTCCCGATGCGGTTCCGCTGGGCGTCGTTATAGGCGAAGGCCCGGCCCAGCAGCATCTTGTCCGGCGACAGGCCGATGCCGGGCACGGTGTTGCCGGGCGAGAAGGCCGCCTGTTCGATCTGGGCGAAGAAGTTCTCCGGATTGCGGTTCAGCGTCATCACGCCGACCGGGATCAGCGGATAGTCCTTGTGCGACCAGGTCTTGGTCAGGTCGAAGGGGTTGAACCGATAGGTCGCCGCCTCGGCGTAGGGCATGACCTGAACCGACAGATCCCAGACCGGATGCTCGCCGCGCGCGATGGCGTCGAACAGGTCGCGGCGGTGGAAGTCGGCGTCGGCGCCCGACATGGCGGCGGCCTCGGCGTTGGAGAAGAAGGCCATGCCCTGGCGGGTATGGAAGTGGTACTTGACCCAGAATTTCTCGCCCGCGGCGTTGATCCACATATAGGTGTGCGAGCCGTAGCCGTTCATCTGACGCCAGGTGCGCGGCAGGCCCCGCACGCCCATCAGATAGGTCACCTGGTGCGCCGACTCGGGATTGTTGGTCCAGAAGTCCCACTGCATGTGGTTGTCGCGCAGCCCGGAGTCGGGCAGCCGCTTCTGGCTGCGGATGAAGTGGGGGAACTTCATCGGATCGCGCACGAAGAAGACCGGGGTGTTGTTGCCGACCAGGTCGTAGTTGCCCTCGTCCGTATAGAATTTCAGCGAGAAGCCGCGCACGTCGCGCCAGGTGTCGGGGCTGCCTTGCTCGCCCGCCACGGTCGAGAAGCGCGCCAGCATTTCGGTCTTCGCGCCGGGCTGGAACAGCGAGGCCTTCGTATAGGCCGAGACGTCGTGCGTGGTTTCGAACACGCCGAACGCGCCCGAGCCCTTGGCATGGGGCTGGCGCTCGGGAACCTTCTCGCGGTTGAAGTGCGCCATCTGCTCCAGGAAGTGCACGTCGTGCAGCACCACGGGCCCGTTCGGCCCGACGGTAAGCGAGTTCCGATCACTGACCGCCGGAGCGCCTGCGCCCGTCGTGGAGCCTGATTTCTGTTGGGTCATCGCCTGTCTCCTCTGCCGCCCGCCGCGTCACCCACAGCCGAGCTTGGCTTATGAGATGGACCAGAGGCGTGAAATTGCAACCGTCCCTGTCGCTGAAAAGACAACTGCTCTGACGGGTCGGTAAAGCGCCCATGACGGCGCAGCCGATCTCGCCGGATCAAGCTCCGGGTCAGCGATCTCAGCAGGCGACATCTGGCAGAACGACCTTAGGCCCCAGCCGTTCCGGCCAGCGTCACAGCAGGCGGTGCGCGGCCTGGAGCGCCTCGGCGGCCTGCGCCTGGCCGGGGACGACTGCAATCAGAACCGCCGTCGCCAGCGCCAAACCCGCAATCGTCAGAGGCGCGATCGCCCGTGGTGAAATAGCGAACTTCATGCCCGTCAGCCCCGTCTGCGATGACGCTGAAAACTAGGGCGGCTCCATGATGATCCGCGCACATTTCCACGGCGGTCCGGCCAAGTTTCAGCGACAGAAGTTTGGCGGAACATCGCTCGACAGATGATTGCTCGGGACGCAGAGCCGCGCCGCTTGATGCCTTTTCAGCATCAGTTCTGAACAAATCGGCATTTTGGGTCATGACACACGCCTCCTAAGGTCGGTCTCAACAGAGAACGCGGAGACGACAGGGTGCAGGCATCAGCGATTGAACGGGTGGAGACGATCGTCCTCGACGTGCCGACCATCCGGCCGCACGTCCTGTCGGTCGCCACCATGCAGTCGCAGACCGTGGTCCTGGTGCGCCTGCGCTGCGCCGACGGGATCGAGGGGATCGGCGAAGGCACCACCATCGGCGGTCTGACCTACGGCGGCGAAAGCCCCGAAGGCATCAAGCTGGCGATCGACGCCTATTTCGCGCCGCTGCTGATCGGCGCCGACACCACCCGCCCGGCCGTCATCATGGATCGCCTGCGCCGCTCGATCATCGACAACCGCTTCGCCAAGAACGCCGTCGAGACCGCCCTGCTGGACATTCAGGGCAAGCGCCTGGGCGTGCCGGTCAGCGAGCTGCTAGGCGGGCGCATCCGCGACCGCCTGCCGGTGCTGTGGACCCTGGCCAGCGGCGACACCGCCCAGGACATCGCCGAGGCCGAAGCCATGATCGCGTCGGGCCGCCACGCCGCCTTCAAGCTGAAGATCGGCAAGCGCCCGGTGCAGGACGACGTGGCCCACGTCGCGGCGATCAAGCGCGCCCTGGGCGACCGGGCCAGCATCCGCGTCGACGTCAACCAGGCCTGGAGCGAGGCCGCCGCCAAGCGCGCCCTGCCCCTGTTGGCCGAGGCGGGCGTCGATCTGGTCGAGCAGCCGATCCGCGCCCATGCGACGGCGGGCATGGCGCGGCTGACGGCGATGGGCCTGATCCCCATCATGGCCGACGAAGCCCTGCACGGTCCCGAGAGCGGCTACGCCCTGGCCTGCGGTCAGGCGGCCGACGTCTTCGCCCTGAAGATCGCCCAGGCCGGCGGCCTGACCGAAGCCAAGCGTCTGGCGGGCGTCGCCCAGTCTGCGGGCGTCGCCCTTTACGGCGGCACCATGCTGGAAGGGCCGGTCGGCACCATCGCCTCAGCCCAGTTGTTCGCCACCCTGCCCGAGATCGAGTTCGGCACCGAACTGTTCGGCCCCCTGCTGCTGACCGAGGAACTGCTGGTCGAGCCGCTGCACTACGCCGACGGCTGCCTGAGCGTGCCCAGCGGGCCGGGTCTGGGCGTTCAGTTGAACGAGGACGCCATTGCGGCGCTCCGCCGCGATCGAGATTCCCGGACCTCGGTCATCACGCCCAAACTGGTTGCGGGGTAAGACGATGCTGTTTCATGTGACCATGGATGTGCGCATTCCGCACGACGCCGACCCGGCGAAGATCGACCGGCTGAAGGCCGAGGAAAAGGCCCGCGCCCAGGATCTGCAGCGTCAGGGAATCTGGCGCCACCTGTGGCGCGTCGCGGGGCGATACAGCAACGTCAGCGTCTTCGACGTCGCCGACGCCCAGACGCTGCATGACCTTCTCAGCACCCTGCCGCTGTTTCCCTACATGGACGTCCAGGTCACCGCCCTGTGCCGCCATCCGTCATCGATCCACGAGGACGATCGCTAAGAGCCCACAAGGGCCAACACTATTGGAGAGGAAGAAGACATGACCGAAGATTTCGTCGCCACGCCCGAGGTTCAACAGCTTCTCGACCGCGCCAGCGGCATGACCGTCGAGGGCGGCGATCCCCGATTGAAATCCATCACCCGCGACGTGATCGAGGCCCTGATGCGCGTCATCGCCAAGCATGACGTCAGCGAGGACGAGTTCTGGGGCGCGATCAAATTCTTCCAGGACGGCGCCCAGGAGTTCGGCCTGATCGTGCCGGGCACGGGTCTTGAGCACTTCATGGACCTGTTCCTCGACGCCAAGGACGCCGAGGCGGGCCGCACCGGCGGCACCCCGCGCACCATCGAAGGCCCCCTCTATGTCGAGGGCGCGCCGCTGGTCGAAGGCGAGAACGTCAACCTGACGGACGACGCCGACGACACCGAGACCCTCTATATGACCGGCAACATCGTCGGTCCCGACGGCGAGGCCCCGGCCGACGCCATCCTTCACGTCTGGCACGCCAATTCGAAGGGCTTCTATTCCCACTTCGACCCGACCGGCGAACAGACGCCGTTCAACAACCGTCGCCGCATCAAGATCGGCGCGGACGGCCGCTACTACTTCAGCTCCAAAATCCCCAGCGGCTATTCGGTGCCGCCGAACGGCGCGACCGATCGGATGCTGAAGGCCATCGGCCGCCACGGCAACCGCCCGGCCCACGTCCACTTCTTCGTCGAGGCGCCCGGTTATCGTTCGCTGACGACCCAGATCAACTTCGGCGACGATCCGTTCGCGGCCGACGACTTCGCCTTCGCCACCCGCGACGGCCTGCTGCCGGTGCCGCAGCGTCAGGGCGACAGCGCCTATGTCGCCTTCGACTTCACCCTGCAGCGCGCCGCTGACAAGGCGGACGAGCACCTGTCCGGCCGCGCCCGCGCGGCGGCCTGATCGAAAGACCTGCGGTTCGTGTCCAAGATTTTCGCTTCTCCCCGCGCCGCGCTCGAGGGCCTGTTGTTCGACGGCATGACCATCATGTCCGGCGGCTTCGGGCTCTCGGGCAACCCTGAGAGCCTGATCCCCGAGATCAGGGCGGCCGGGGTCGGCCGGCTGACCGTCATCTCCAACAATGCAGGCGCCGACGGCTTCGGCCTGTGGATGCTGCTGGAGAGCCGTCAGGTGAAGAAGATGATCTCCAGCTATGTCGGCGAGAACAAGCTGTTCGAGCAGCAGTATCTCTCGGGCGAACTGGAGCTGGAACTGAACCCGCAAGGCACCCTGGCCGAACGCATCCGGGCGGGGGGCGCGGGCATCCCCGCCTTCTACACCAAGACCGGCGTCGGCACCGTCGTCGCCGAGGGCAAGTCCGTCGAGACCTTCGAGGGCGAAGACTATGTGCGCGAAACCTGGCTGCGCGCCGACCTGTCGATCATCAAGGCCTGGCGGGCCGATCCGGCCGGGAACCTGATGTTCCGCAAGACGGCGCGCAACTTCAATCCGAACATGGCGACCGCCGGAAAGACCACCGTGGTCGAGGTCGAGGAGTTCGTCCCCGAAGGCGCCCTCGATCCCGACGCCGTCCATACGCCGGGCATCTATGTCGACCGCATCGTCCTCTCGACCATCAATGAAAAGCGCATCGAGAAGCTAACGACCCGTCCGCGCGAGGAGGCCTTGTCATGAGCTGGACCCGCGACGAGATGGCGGCACGCGCCGGACAGGAACTGCGCGACGGCTACTATGTGAACCTGGGCATCGGCATCCCGACGCTGGTCGCCAACCATGTGCCCGAAGGCGTCCGCGTCACGCTGCAAAGCGAGAACGGCCTGCTCGGCATCGGTCCCTTCCCCTACGAGGGCGAGGCGGACCCCGACCTGATCAACGCCGGAAAGCAGACGGTGACGGTGCTGCCGACCTCCAGCTTCTTCTCGTCGGCCGACAGCTTCGCCATGATCCGCGGCGGCCATATCGACATGGCCGTGCTAGGGGCGATGGAGGTCGCCGCCAACGGCGATCTGGCCAACTGGACCATCCCCGGCAAGATGGTGAAGGGCATGGGCGGGGCGATGGATCTGGTCGCCGGCGTCAAGCGGATCGTCGTCGTGATGGATCACGTCGCCAAGGACGGCTCGCCCAAGATTCTGGAGCAATGCGCCTTGCCCCTGACGGGCCGGAAGGTCGTGGATCTGATCATCACCGATCTGGGCGTCATCGCCGTCGACCGCAAACAGGGCGGCCTGACGCTGATCGAGACCGCCCCCGGCGTCACGGTCGAGGAGATCACGGCCAAGACCGGCGCCCCGCTGGCCATCGCGGCGGCGGCGGCATGAGCGCACCCACGCAAGCCTTCATCTGCGACGCCGTCCGCACCCCGGTCGGACGGCTGAACGGCGGACTGTCGGCGGTGCGCGCCGACGATCTGGCGGCGATCCCGCTGCGGGCGCTGGCCGAACGCAACGCCGCGCTGGACTGGAGCGCCGTCGAGGACGTCATCCTGGGCTGCGCCAATCAGTCGGGCGAGGACAACCGCAACGTCGCGCGCATGGCCGTGCTGCTGGCGGGCCTGCCCGAGACCGTGCCGGGATCGACGATCAACCGTCTGTGCGGGTCGGGTCTCAACGCCGTGGGGCTGGCGGCGCAGGCCATCCGCGCGGGCGAGGCCGAGCTGATGATCGCCGGCGGCGCCGAGAGCATGACCCGCGCGCCCTATGTGATGGGCAAGGCCGCGACCGCCTTCGACCGCGCCCAGACGATCGAAGACACGACGATGGGCTGGCGCTTCATCAACCCGGCCCTGCGCGCCGCCTATGGCGTGGACGCCATGCCCCAGACGGCCGAGAACGTCGCCGAACAGTGGGGCGTCAGTCGCGAGGCGCAGGACGCCTTCGCCCTGGACAGCCAGACCAAGGCCGCCGCCGCACTCGCCTCCGGCCGGTTCGACGCCGAGATCACGCCCGTCTCCGTGCCCCAGAGGCGCGGCGACCCCGTCGTCTTCGCCGTGGACGAACATCCGCGCGCCACCTCGCTGAACGCCCTCGCCAAGCTGAAACCGGTCGTGCGGCCGGACGGGACGGTGACGGCGGGCAACGCCTCGGGCCTCAATGACGGCGCGGCGGCGATGATCGTCGCCTCCGAGGCCGCCGCCCGCGTCCACGGCCTGACGCCGCGCGCCCGCGTCGTCGCCATGGCGGCCTCGGGCGTGGCGCCGCGCATCATGGGCGTCGGCCCGGTCGAGACGACGCGCAAACTGTTCGCCCGCACCGGCCTGAGCATGGCCGACATGGACGTCATCGAGCTCAACGAGGCCTTCGCCGCGCAAGCCTTGGCCGTGTTGCAGGAGCTTGAGGTCGATCCGCGCGATCCGCGCCTAAACCCCAACGGCGGCGCCATCGCTCTGGGCCATCCGCTTGGGATGTCGGGCGCCCGCATCGTCATGACGGCGGTGGAGCAGCTTCACCGTACAGGCGGCCGCTACGCCCTGTGCACCATGTGCATCGGCGTCGGTCAGGGCATCGGCATGATCGTGGAGCGGGTATGAGCGGACAGGTGCAACACATCACCACCGGCGACGGCTGCCGTCTGGCTTATCGGTTAGACGGTCCTGAAGACGCGCCGGTGCTGCTGCTGTCCAACTCTCTGGGCACGCGGATGGAGATGTGGGACGCCCAGATGGCCGCCTTCGCCGCCCGGTTCCGGGTGCTGCGTTATGACAGCCGGGGGCACGGCGCCTCGGACGCGCCAGCGGGCGCCTATGGTCTCGATCGGCTGGGCCGCGACGTGGTGGAGTTGCTGGACGCGCTGTCGCTTGAGCGCGTCGCCTTCTGCGGCCTGTCGCTGGGCGGCATGGTCGGTCAGTGGATGGGGGTGCGTGCGCCCGAACGGCTGGAGCGGCTGGTGCTGGCCAACACCTCGGCCTTCATGGGGCCGCCCTCGGCCTGGGATGCACGCATCGCCAGCGCCCTGTCGCAGGGCATGGCGCCGCTGGCGGCGGCCTCGGTCGCGCGCTGGTTCACGCCGGACTTCGCCGCCCGCGTGCCCGATCCGGTCGCCGTCATCGAGGCCGGGCTGCTGGCGACCTCGCCGCAGGGCTACGCCGGGTGCTGCGCCGCCATCCGCGACATGGATCTGAGACGGCTGGGCGGACTGATTGCGACGCCGACGCTGGTCATCTCGGGCGACGCTGATCCGGCCACCCCGCCCGACCACGCCGCCGCACTCGTGAAGTCCATTCCCGAGGCGCAACTGAAGGTGCTGGACGGCGCCCACCTGTCGAACGTCGAACAGCCCGACGCCTTCGCCGGGGCCGTGCTCAGCTTCCTCGCGGCCTGATCTGGCTGCGGGTGCGTTCGCGCACCAGGGCGCAGAAGCCGCCCAGCACCGAGGACCGATTGTCGCGCAGATAGGCCAGGCTCAGCTGCGTCTCCCGCTCCTCGCCCAGCAGAGGGCGATAGGCGACGCCGTGCAATTGAGCCTCCGAGGTCGATTCCGGCACGAGCGACACCCCCGCCCCCACCGACACCAGCGACAGGGCCGTCTGGATCTCCAGCGTCTCCTGAGCGATCTCGGGGGTGAAGCCCTCGGCGCGGCACAGGTCCAGCACATGGTCGGCGAAGCTGGGCCGGGGCTGGCGCGGGTAAAGGATGAAGGGCCGCACCGCCAGATCGGCCAGGGCGATGTGGCTCTGTTCGGCCAGGACGTCAGTGTCGGGCAGGGCCACGATCAGCGGCTCGCGCTGGACCACTTCGCTGACGATGTCGGGATCCTGAATGCCGGGGCGGGCGAAGGCCACGTCGATGGAACGGTCGCGCAGCGCCACCCGCAGCTCGGCCGTGTTCATGGCGTGCAGCACCAGTTCGACCTCGGGATACTGTTCGCGATAGGCGTTGAAGACGCCCGGCAGGATGGAAAAGGTCGCCGAGCCGACGAAGCCCACCTGGATCACCCCGACCAGCCCCTCGGCCGCGCGGCGCGCCACGCGCACGGCGTCGGCCACCCGCGCCTGAATATCGCGGGCGCGCGGCAGCAGGGCCTCGCCCGCCGGGGTCAGCTGGATGACGCTGCGGCTGCGGTCGAACAACAGGGCGCCGATGGCGTTCTCAAGGCTAGCGATCTGACGGCTGAGGGCGGGCTGGGCGATGTAAAGCCGCTCCGCCGCCCGGCCGAAGTGCAGTTCTTCGGCCACGGCAAGAAAATAGCGCAAACGCCGCACATCGACGCCCGAAAGGACGGCGCGCGGCAGAGGTTCCGGCATCGGCGAGCGTTTCATTCCAACATCAGAGCCTGACGCCCGGCCGCAAGGCAATAACCAAAAGGCATCAGACTCTGCCCTTTTTGTATTGGCCCATTATCAGACCCTCCGACAGTCTTCGTTTCAGGGACAAGCAACGAGCCGCGCCAAAGCGGCCCAACCCAGGAAACGACCATGACAGCGGCGCCCAGCCCGATCACGCGACCCTGCCCGGTTCCGGGCAGCCGACCCAAGCTCCAGACCGTCGTCCGCCATGTGACGGACAACGGCATCGTGGAGTTCGACTTCATCTACGGCGACCCCGACCTGAGCGTCGAACTGGTCCTGCCGCGCGCCGCCTTCAAGGAGTTCTGCCTTGAAAACGGCTGCCTGGTGACCGCCGCCGATCCCGCCGCCAGCCACGCCGTGCTGCGCCTCGTCAAGGACGGCGCCGCCCTCGAACCTGTTGGAGCGCCCCAATGAACATCGACATCCAGGCCGAGGCGATCACGCCGCGGCGTCATACCTTCTCGCACATCGCGCGGCGCTTCGGCGTCGACAAGCCCGCCTCGCGCTATGAAGAGGCGACCTATGACGTGCAGCCGGTGGTCAACTTCCACTATCGGCCGACCTATACGCCGCAATTCGAACTGTACGACCCGCGCCGCACCCGCATCGTGATGAACGACTGGTACGTCTTCCGCGATCCGCGCCAGTTCTACTACGCCTCCTACAACATCAGCCGCGCGGCCATGCAGCAGTCGTTCGACGACGCCGTGAACTTCGTCGAGAAGCGCGACCTGATCGCCGATGTCGCCCCGGAATGGCGCGACCTGTTCGCCGCCTGGCTGCTGCCGCTGCGCCATGTGGAATGGGCGGCGAACATGAACTGCCAGCTGATCGCCGACTGGGGCTATGGGACGCAGATCACCTCGGCGGCGGCCTTCTGCGGGGCCGACCGCCTTGGCATCGCCCAGGTCATCTCGCGCATCGGCCTGCTGCTGGGTCAGGGCACGGAAAGCGCCCTGAAGGAAGCCAAGACCCAATGGCTGGAGGGCGACGTCTGGCAACCCCTGCGCCGCCTGGCCGAAGACCAGCTGGTCGTCCATGACTGGTTCGAGCTCTATGTCGCCCAGCTGATCGTGCTGGACGGCTACATCTATCCGCTGGCGACGGGCGCCTTCGACCGTGCGGGCGCGGCGCACAACGGCGCCGCCTTCTCGATGATGACCAGCTTCCTGGGCGACTGGTACGCCGACAACAGCCGCTGGACCGACGCCGTCATCAAGGCCGCCGCCGCAGAGTCCGAGGCCAACCGCATCGTTTTGGGCGAATGGTTCGAGCGCTGGTCCGCCCGCGCCGAAGAAGCCGTCCGCCCCCTCGCCGCCATGGTGTTGGGCGCCGAAGGCGACGCCGCCGTCGATGCGGTCGGCGCGCGCCTGCGTGAACGGATGGTCGGACTGAACGCCCTAGAAGCGCGGGAGATGGCGGCATGACCAAACCCGTCTCCATCACCCTGCAGAACACCCAGGACGGCTTCGCCATCGTCGAGGCCATCCTGGCCGACAATCCCGAAGCCAAGAGCAACCCCTTCCCCGCCATGACCAAGATCGACTGCCCCGGCCGCCTGGAGATCCGCGCCGAGAGCGTCTCCGAGCGTCTGGGCCGCGACTGGGATCCGCAGGAAATCCATCTCAGCGTCATCTCCCTGTCCGGTTCGGTGGACGAGGATGACGGCGTCTTCGCCATTTTCTGGAGGTAGGCATGACACCCCCCCGCAAACTTAGCCTGAAACAGAAATACGGCGCCTATACGCGCGGTCTGGACTGGGATCCGACCTATCAGAAGGCCGACGACGTCTTCCCCTTCGCCAAATACGAGGGGATCAAGATCCACGACTGGGACGCCTGGGAAGACCCCTTCAAGCTGACCATGGACGCCTATTGGAAGTTCCAGGCGGAGAAGGAGCGCAAGCTCTACGCCGTCATCGACTCCATGGCCCAGAACAACGGCCAGCTGGGCATCACCGACGCCCGCTATCTGAACGCGGTCAAGCTGTTCATCCAGGGCGTGACGCCGCTGGAGTATCAGGCGCACCGTCACTTCGCCCACCTGGCGCGGCACCTGCCGGGCGCGGGCCTGCGCGTGGCGGCGCAGATGCAGTCGATCGACGAACTGCGCCACTGCCAGACGCAGATCCACACCATCAGCCACTACAACAAGTATTTCGACGGCATCCACGACTTCACCCACATGCATGACCGCCTGTGGTATCTGTCGGTGCCCAAGTCCTTCTTCGACGATGCGACCAGCGCTGGGCCGTTCGAGTTCATGACGGCGATCAGCTTCGCCTTCGAATACGTCCTGACCAATCTGCTGTTCGTGCCCTTCATGTCGGGCGCGGCCTACAACGGCGACATGGCGACGGTGACGTTCGGCTTCTCGGCCCAGTCGGACGAGAGCCGCCACATGACGCTGGGCCTTGAGGCCGTCCGCTTCCTGCTGGAGCAGGACGAGGCCAATGTGCCGATCGTTCAGGGCTGGATCGACAAGTGGTTCTGGCGCGGATACCGCCTGCTGTCCCTGGTCGGCATGATGATGGACTACATGCTGCCCAAGAAGGTCATGTCCTGGGGCGAGGCGTGGGAGACCTATTATGAGCAGGCGGGCGGCGCCCTGTTCGCCGACCTGGCTCGCTATGGCATCCGCGAGCCGAAATACGCCGACGTCGCCAAGGCCGAAAAGGGCCACATGACGCACCAGGCGTGGGGCATCTTCTACAACTACACCCACGCCGCCGGCATGCACACCTGGGACATCGACGAGGCCCACATGGCCTGGCTGCGCGAGAAGTATCCCGACACCTTCGCCCAGCACTATGAGCCGCGCTATCGCAAGTGGCGCGAGCAGGCCGAGGAAGGAAAGCGCTTCTACAACGACGGCCTGCCCCAGCTGTGTCAGGTCTGCCAGATCCCGATGGCCTTCACCGAGGTCGGCGATCCGAACACCATCAGTTTCCGCGTCTCTGAGCACGGCGGCGACAAGTTCCACACCTGTTCGGACGGCTGCAAGGACATCTTCGACCACGAGCCGGAGAAGTACGCCCAGGCCTGGCTGCCGGTGCACCAGATCTTCCAGGGCAACTGCGGCGGAGCGACCCTGCCCGAGGTGCTGGACTGGTATCACATCAATCAGGGCGCCGATAACATGGACTACGCCGGATCACCTGAAGAGGCCCAGTGGAACCGCTGGATGGAGGGGCGCCGCCCCGTCGTCCCGGTCGCGGCGGAATAAGGAGGACAGCCCATGGCCACCGCAAGCCTGCACCCCGGCTACACCGGCCCCGTCCGCGACCGGGTCGAGAACTTCAACGGCGCCCAGCTGGTCTATGTCCACTGGGAGGAGCATCTGAACTTCTGCTCGGCGATCACCCTGCCCCTGCCGCCGCAGACGCCCTTCGCCGCCCTGGCCGGCGAGATCCTGCCGTCCCTCTATGCGGTGGATCCGGAATGGGCCGATGTCGACCTGTCCAAGGCCCGCTGGATGCTGGACGGCGCCGACTGGACGCCCGATCCGGCCCTGTCGCTGGCCGATCAGGGCGTCGGCCACAAGTCGCTGATCCGCTTCTGGACCGGCCCGTCCGCCACGGCCTGAGGATACGCCGATGCCGACCCTGACCATCGAACCGATCGGCGAGACCGTTGAGGTCGCGCCCGGTCAGACCCTGCTGGACGCCTGCCTTCGGGCCGGCGTCTGGCTGCCCCACGCCTGCGGCCACGGCCTGTGCGGCACCTGCAAGGTCGAGGTGCTGGAAGGCGAAGTCGATCACGGCGGCGCCTCCCCCTTCGCCCTGATGGATTTCGAGCGCGACGACGGCAAGACCCTGGCCTGCAGCGCCATGCTGCTGAGCGACACGGTCATCGAGGCCGACGTCGATGAGGACGAAGACGCCCGACGCATCACCGTCGACGACTATGTCGGACAGGTCGAACATCGCGAGATGATCACCCCGGACATCATGGCCCTGTGGCTGCGTCTGGACGGCGCGGGGCTCGACTTTCAGGCGGGCCAGTACGTCAATCTGCGCCTGCCGGGCATAGAGGGCGCCCGCGCCTTCTCCATCGCCAGCAGCCCGGCCGAGCCGAACCTGATCGAACTGCACATCCGTCGCGTGCCCGGCGGCGCCGGCACCGCCTGGCTGCACGACGAACTGAAGACCGGCGACCGGCTGGCGTTCACCGGGCCGATGGGCCGCTTCTACGTCCGCCGCTCGGCCGAGAAGCCGCTGATCTTCCTGGCCGGCGGCTCGGGCCTGTCCAGTCCCAAGGGCATGATCCTGGACCTGCTGGAACAGGGCTATTCCGAGCCGATCACCCTGCTGCACGGCGGACGGCGCCCCTGCGACCTGCACTTCGGCGACCTGTTCCGTCGGCTGGAGGCCGAGCACGACAACTTCCGCTATGTCCCCGCCGTCTCCCAGCTCGAGGCCGACGACATCTGGGACGGCGAGACCGGCTATGTCCACGAAGCGGCCGAACGGCTGTTCGAGGGACGGTTCAGCGGCTGTCAGGCCTATCTGTGCGGGCCGCCGCCGATGATCGAGGCGGGCGTCACCGCCCTGATGAAGGGCCGCCTGTTCGAGCGGGACATCTTCATGGAACGGTTCCTGACGGCGGGCGACGCCGAGGCGACGGCGCGCTCGCCCCTGTTCCGCAAGATCTGACGCCGAAACGCCGCGTCTGAGGGGGCGCGGCTCAACCCAAAACCGAGCGGGTTTCCGACCGGCGCATTTGCGCCGGTCGGCGGCCTGCACCCGAGAAGATCCAAGGGAGGGAACGACAATGAAGACACTGAAAATCACCACCGCCGTGATGGCCGCAGGCCTGGCCATCGGGATCGCAGGCGCCGCCCATGCAGGCGAAACGCGCGGCACGGCCTATGCCGACGGCGCGGAATCCATCGGCGTGGCGCAACTGCCGCCGCCCGGAACCTATCTGCTGACCTACACCAACTATTACACCGCCGACCGCCTGAACGACGGCGACGGCGACAACCTGGTCCCGGACTTCTCGCTCAACGCCTTCGCCAACATCGCTCGCGTGGTCCACGTCAGCGACAAGACCTTTCTGGGCGCCACGGTCGCCGCCCACGCGCTGATCCCGGTCGTCAATCTGGACGTGAAGGCGGGCGGTCAGAGCCAGAGTAATTTCGGCCTGGGCGACATCATCGTCAGCCCCCTGGTGCTGGGCTGGAAGAAGGGCGACTGGAACCTGGTCGCCACCGTCGATGCGTTCATTCCTACCGGCGACTACAAGGCCGGCGATCTGGCCAACATCGGCCGTAACTACTGGACGTTCGAGCCGGTCTTCGCCGCCACCTACGCCCAGCCCGGCGGCGGGTGGGAAGCCTCGGCCAAGGTGATGTACGACTTCAACACCACCAATGACGACACCGACTACAGGTCGGGCCAAAGCCTGCACACCGACGCGGCGGTGGCCTACACCACCGGCAAGCTGACGCTGGGCCTGACCGGCTACTATTACCGCCAGACCACCGACGACAAGATCGGCGGCGCCCGCATCGGCCCCGATGGCGTGCGCGGCGAAGCCTTCGCCCTCGGCCCCCTGGTCCGCTACGTCGTCGGCAACGTCCCCGTCACCGCCCAGTGGCAGCACGAGTTCCACGCCGAGAACCGCCCCCAGGGCGACAAGTTCTGGGTCAAGGCGGCCTTCCGCTTCTGATCCCCGTCTTTTGACAGCGTCCCCAAAGGCCGATTTTGGCAATACGGCCCTAGGGGCGCGGCAAAGCGCCGGACTCTTTTGCGGCATCGCGGCGAACATACCGCTCGACAATCCAGGCGGAGACGGCGTCCAGGGCGATGGGAGACATGGTTTCCTCGATCGCCGCATACTCGCCCAACCCGCCAGTGCGGGCTGTCTGGAACAGATGGTTCAGGCCGGGCAGTTCGATAACCGTCACATCTCCATTGGCGACGATCGCATTTCGGATTCCCGCCAGGTTCTGGCCCGGCAAGACTTGACGATCCAGAGCCCCGTTCAGCGCCAGGATCGGTCCGCGAAAATGCGCCAATGCCGGGCTCGGATCATGGCGAATGAACCAACGAAACCATGGGTCGAGCACCTGCTCGCGTATGCCGTCGCGCGCCGCTGGAGAGAGGTTGGAACCCGTAATCCGGGCATCGTTCAGCGCGACTTGCAGGGCCGCCTCCGCAGAAGCCCGGTCCATAGGACCACCGGCGATCTCCGTCAGCCTCGCCTGTAAACTATCGGATGCGGCGACTTCCGCGACGCTGCGTCCCTGGGCTTCCGCCAAGGCATGACGCTGGGCCTCCAGCATCTCGGCGATCGGCACGCCTGGCGCAGCCAGAAGCACCAGGTAGGACACGCTCGGAGCCCCCATCGCCGCCAGAGGAGCGATCATGCCGCCCTCGCTGTGGCCCACAAGACCGATCGCGCCGGCGTCGATCTCAGGCCTTGAGGCGGCCCAGGCGACGGCGGCCTTGGCGTCCGTAGCGAAGTCGGCCGATGTGGCGCCCGAATGGCGTCCCGTCGATGCGCCCACGCCGCGATCATCATAGCGCAGGACGGCGACTCCCCGTCGGGCCAGGTGATCGGCCAGCACCGCGAACGGCTTGTGACCATAGGCCGTCTCGTCCCTGTCTTGCGGCCCGGAGCCCGTAATGAGGACGACAGCAGGAAACGGCCCCTCCCCCCTGGGCAGCGTCAGCGTGGCGGCCAAGGTCACATCGGACGCGTCTGCGTTCGGTATGCGGACTTCCATCTCCCGATAGGGAAAGGGCGGTTGCGGTGTTTGCGGTCGCGGGGGCGGCGCCGCCCTGGATTCGGCGTCTGCACGTTGGAACAGGCTCATGCTCCCGTCCGTCCATTCTCCGGACAGACTCTGTCCCTGGATCAGGCCGCTGAAGCTGACACCCGCGGTCGGCAGGGTGAAGCGGACCTGATCGCCTTGCCGCGCCAAGGCCGCAACAGGCATTCCCAGCGCGAACATATCCGGGGCGTCGAATTTCGCCTCCGTGCCCGCAGGGCCTGTGGTCACGCGCAACGCCATCCTCATGTCCGCTCCATTGCGCCGGGTCGTCCCTTCCCAGAGGCCATCCATCCCGTCAACCACAGCCGCCGGCGCAAAACCGCCACGCACGAAGGTCAGGGGCAGGCTCGCGCCTTGCCGAAACGCGCCCACGAAGCTGTCCGCATCGGGAGTCCAAACGCCTTCGTAGCTGACCCTTCGCGTCGGGATCGCAAAACTGAGACGACCGTCGACCACCGACAGGGTGGTGAGCGGCATCGGCCGCCCCGGCGCTTGATCCAGGCTTTCCAACTGACCGCTCAAGCTACCATCAGCCGCTGCGGCAATGGTGAGTTGCAATCTCAACCGGCGTTGACCGACCTCCAGCGTCCCCCGCCATGCGCCCGTCCACACACCCTGTGCCGATGCTGGAACGGGCGACGCCGCATGCTGAGCCACGGCCGGCGCGCCAGCCAAACTCGCCAGCAGGACCAAGCCGACGCAGAGCATGGAACGAAGCATTGATGTTTCCCTGGACGATTTGGTGAACTCTGAGCCGAGCAGCGGCCAGAGGCTCTGCCGGTTGGCCGCAATCACAACGCCGCACGACTGCCGTCATCGCGCACGCGCCACGCCTTCCCGCCTTCCAGCCACACGCCTTCCGACCGGCGCGGCGGCAGAGTAAAGCTATCATCGACCGGGTGCTTCACATCGATCGCGATGACCTTGCCATCGAACAGCGTCCTCACACGCCAGTTCAACGTATGGCCGACCACGACGCTGGTCGCGCCGAAGTGGGCGAGCGTCCGGTCCACCTGATCCTGGGTCAGCCTGTCCTTGAAGTAGCCACGATACCAGGACGGCCCGGTGCGCGGATCGATCAGGAAATCCTCCTGGTCAGCCTGCTGCTTCGGATACCAGGCGCGCC
>OFTY01000713.1_pt1 | contig 20051 bp, 14 predicted proteins | sample 1775061 | NCBI WGS metagenome assembly OFTY01 (sample SAMN08195773, study PRJEB24354) | sludge metagenome | isolation source: sludge from phenol fed wastewater aerobic bioreactor B | place: India: Nagpur | collected 2016-09-16 | reverse complement strand
CAGGGCAAAGCAATAAGGATGAAAAAGGGGAATCGTATTATAATCTCCCGAAATGAGCTTGCGTCGAGCCGCAGATGCTACTGTGGCATTCAATAGCCGCTGCAGAAGCCTGTTCACCGGATATCGAGCCGGCTCTGGTCGCGATCCCTGAATAACCAGTCGCCCCCTCACAAACTGCATCAAATTGCCATCGACATCGAAGAACGCTCTCCAACCATGCGCATCGATGAATTTGAGCTCGTTGTAGTAATCGGAAGCGCGAAATGAGAAATTGGATCGATCTGAAATCCTACTGAAAAGTTCAACGGCCGTTATCCCATTGGATACAGCCATATCATGGACGCGAAGGAACATATCGTCTGGGAAAGTTTCCGCAATTGCACGCTCAATGGCTAAATCAACGGCGGCATACCGGCCAGGATAGGTAAGCTTCCTCTTGTTTGTCGCCTTACCCGCTGGCAACTTCTCATACGTAAGCTCAAGAACACGCTCCATGATCGTGTCCGGCATCGACGAGACGTCGTTCAAGATGTCATAAGAGATCGCTGGCGGGACGGGTCCAAGCTTTTCGATCTTTGCCACTTGTTCTGGCGTGACATATCCCAAACGGAACATAGATGAAGCTCCCAAATTCGCAGAGGCAGTTGCGGCCTTTGCTGCCGCCCGAGTAGCCAAGATTTGGCTCATCCTAGGTAGCCGCCGGATTGATTGAGGGCAAGGCGTCGGATCAAGCGCATGGACATTCTCGCTTGGGGAATGGCAGAACGACCAAGTATGTTTGAGATAGAAAGGGACCTCCCTTGGAAATCCGAGATAGCGCCTGATTAGAGTCTCGTCCGGAATGCCAGCCACATACCGCCATGCCCCGTCGCAAACACAGCGCCCGCCCATACGGTACCGCGGTAGGACTCGCGGGGGGAGGGGATCGAGGATGGTTTCTTGCCGCTCTTCAAGGTGCGCCAGATGGCTGGCACGATTGACGAGTATGTCCGGGACGGCGTCGACGCGCGGAACGTCCGTAACATCGTGATGAGAAAAATGAGAGGAGGGTTACCTCCACATCGGCTCCACCAACGGATCTTCCCGCATCGTCACGAACGCTTAGGCCCGCCAGGAGGACTGGGGGAGCACGCCCGGACCAGGACGTTCCTGCTTTGGGGCGCGAATTGCGCAGGCCCCTTCGAAGCAGCCGGAACCCTGGACGCGATTCGCCGGCACAGCCGGCGCGAGCAACGTTGCAACCATATATATTAGCGCGTGCCGCCAAGAAGCGGCGTCTTGGCAAACGGAGCCTGTCAATTGAACTTATAGGCAAGGTTGCGACGGCAATCGCGCTGTTTTTTTCGCCGGCGTGCCCTTTAGACTGACGTACCTGAAAGTCAGTTTTATTCTGTGGGTTGCGCCAAAACGTTCCCTTTGGGGCGACTGAAAAGCATTAAACAAAATTCGAACAAAAACTTGAATGCGCCCGCGGAAGTGATGACGTGTCCATTCGCGAGAATCTCGCAGCCAATCTCAGGCGACTTTGCAAGGACCATGCTTCGGTAAGCGCGGTCTGCCGCGAGCTTCATATCAACCGCACCCAGTTCGAGCGCTACCTCCAGGGGCGGACCGTGCCCAACAAGGCCACGGCCAAGCTGATATGCGATTATTTCAAGATCGACGAGGCCGAGCTCTACCAGGATCACGACGCCGCCGAGTCCATGACCCCTGGCTTGCCGCCGGTTTCCGAAATCCTGTTCGGCCAGATGATTCGTCCGCCGAGCCCCTCGATCGCCGGTGGCACCTATTTCACCTATTTCTCGATCCCGAACCGCAACGACCTCCTGATGCGATCGGTGACCTTCGTGCGCCGGGAGACCGACCTTGTCACCTTCAGGCGCGTGACCGGATGGTCCGAGCGCCGCGGATCGACATGGGCCCGCGCACGCGGCAACCATTATGGCGTTGCCATCTCACGCCTCAACTGGATCTATTTCAGCGGCATCAATCGACGGCAGACGGGGGAGCCGTCGTTGATCTCGGTGCAATGGGCGCCGATCTCCGATCCTATACTGACCGGCAAGGCCATGCTTCTCACGGAGACCGGGCCGGCCTTCGTTTCCGTGAGCACGCGGCAGGATGTCTCTAACCTCAGCCCGAGGAAAGCGATCCGCATGGCGCATGTCATCAGCCTCGACGACCCGAGCGTGGATCAGCTGGTGGTCAGCGTGACCCGCGACGGCATCGCCTGATGCGCGCCGCCTGAGCAACTCGTAGAATTTGTCGGGACAGGCTGCAGCACTTCCGCCGACCGCGTCAGGAACCGGCATGCCGTCGAAGGCCGGAGAACACACGCTTGCGCTCGGGCAAACAGATCAGGCAATGCTCTCATTGCCTGCATCTAACGCATCCAGCGACAGATGACGCTAAAAAAGAATAAACATACTCTAAAATAGCATAATACGGACGGCACTTTCTCTCTATTTGAGAAGCCTTATGTTCTTGCCGAGCAATCACAACAACAACGAGTGGTTGATATCGTTATTAGTTGGAAATTTACTACAATTTTAACAAGCTGTTAGCATCTCAGCTTCTACCTTTCTTGGGCAGATCCCATTGGGGGGTCGGGGAAAGGGACTACAGATGGCCAAGAAAGTGACCACCGCTCCGAAGCTGACGATCGCCGCCGGCATGCACTACAACAAGCGCTGATCCACGCGAGGCGCCGAGCGACCCCGCGTCGGCGCCTCCCGTTCGCCAAGATGTCCGCTCCCATGAAGATGCGCTCCTCGAAAACGCTGGTTTTCTATCCCGGGCCGGACAAGGTCACGGCCTGCAATTTCCTGACCAGGAACGTGTTCGAATGCAGCCCCGAGGTGGTCGGACTGCTGGCCTCCTGGGACGACTGGGCTTCGCCCGCCGATATGTCGCGCGCACGCGGCTGGCCGCGCTCCGAACTGAAGGCCATCGTTCCGCAATTGCTGGGCTTCTCCGCCCTGGTGACGGCCGGTTCGTCACTGGCCGAGGAAGAAGCGCGGTTTTCGGGACAATGGAACTGGGGCATCCCGACCGCCCTGATGCACTTCTGTGTCCAGGACAGCAACTACATCAGCATCGAGCAGTCGGAGGAGAAGCAGAAGCAGCGCGCGGGCCAGGCCCCGCAACCCGAACTGATGCTGAGGAACCCGCCTGGCGCCATCCACCTGCCTGACCCGCTGGCCGGCAACGAGCTTCTCTCCCTGATGGCCCGGCGGCGCACCAACCGTCAGGCCGGCGCCCCCACGATCACGGTGCGCCAACTGGCGGACTGCCTGTTCGCCGGCCTTGGCATCACGGGTGAAACCCGCAACTGCGTCGGGTCGCTGCCGCTCGGCATGACGCCTTCCGGCGGCGCGAGGAACCCCTACGAAGCCTATGTGGTCGCACGCGCGGTCGAAGGTCTCGACCCCGGAGTCTACCATTATTCCGCCCTGGATCATGATCTCGGCCGAGTCGCGGCCAACCACCTGCCCAACCTCTCGGAACTGGTCGGCGGGCAGGAATGGGCTGATGACATGCCGTGCCTGATCCTGCTGTGCGCCAGGCTCGAGCGCACGATGTGGAAGTACGATGACGCCAACGCCTATCGCGTGGTGCTCATCGAGGCCGGCCATATCGGCCAAAACATCATGCTGGCGGCCACGAGCCATGGCCTTTCGGCGTGCCCGACGGCGGCACTATGCCATTCACCGATCAAACGCCTGCTCGGCCTCGACCGCGTGACCGATGCGCCAGTCTACGCCTTGACCCTTTCAGTACCGGAAATGGACGGCGCCAGCCGGACCATCAACTAGAGATGATTAGTCGACTTAGTTTTGTCAGTAAGCGTTCCACGAGTACAGAAATCAAATGACAGGATCAGCCCAATGGCAAACCAATCCCTACGCCAGTCAGAAATCGAGAGCTTGCAGTACATCTCGTCGATGACCAACGAACTCGTGCAGATGGCCGAGGCCAGCCGCTTTCCGATGATCTCCTACCTGCTCGGCATGGCCTATGCGGAAGCCTTCGACATCCTTCGCGGCGCCCGGCCGTCGAGGCAGGCGGCGCCGGCGGCACGGCGCAAGGCACCCGCAGGAGATAGCCGCCCGCAGCCTAGGAGGGCTTGAGGGGATGCAAATGCTGGCGTTGAACTGCAGGATCGACGCCCCGCCCCGCCACAACCGGTGGGAAACACTTTGCGCCTTGCCGGGTATGCTGCCCCGGCTGCGCAGGAACGCCGCTCGCCACGGCCACGCCGAACTCGCCTATTGGCTTGAACAGGCCGAAATCGAGGCGAGGAACATCGTCAAGGGCCGGCAGGGCGACGTCGGCGCCTTGCCGGGCCTGATCGCGGCCAGCCCGCGCAAGCTTACGGCCGCCGCGCCGCTGAAGGGGGAGACCACGCCATGAACATGATTGCGCCCATCGCCGGGCTCGAGATACGGGACAGCCTGTTCGGCCAGCTCGACTGGCTGATAGCCGGACGGCCGCAATCGCCGCGCGAGGCCTGCGCCGAAGCGCGACGGCTTGTCGACCTGGCGATCGCCGATACCTGTCAGGCGGACAATCTGTGGGGCGCGGTGGATGCATTCCACGACCATTTCGACCTGCTGATGCGGACCATCGACCTTAAGGGCACCGACGACGCCGGCGTCGGAGACCTGCGGACGCGCTGCCGCTTCTACCTGGAGCAGGTCGAAGCCCTCGCCTGAGGTTCCGCGGCGCCGGCACGCAAAATCGCCGCGCCGCGCCGCGTGGCGTCCCCAGGTAAGCGCGAGCGGTTCAATCAGGCCCTGGCAACATCGTCGAAGCTCAGGCCGAAACGCTGGAGATACTTGCGCAAGCGATCGGCATCGTTGCCGCTCGCCTTCTTCAGCCGCGAAACCGAAAACAGTTTTCGCCCCGCGGCGCTGATCGAGCTGCTGTCGCGGCAGGCCCGGATGACGGCGGCGAGTTGCACCCGGTCGAACGGGTCGATACCGGCGGCGCCGTCCGGCCCGAGCACCTCGCGCAGCACGCTGTCTCCATCGCCGCCTTCGACAGGGCCCGCGCCCCACAGCAAACCCAACCGCCCGATCTCGTCACGCACCGCCTCTTCGTTGATGCGGCCGAGCGGCGCCAGCGTCGCCATGCGTGTGATCGAAGCGGAGAGGTCGCGGAAATTCGCCCGCCACAACGCTTCCGGCGCCACCGCGAATTTGAGGTAGAGGTCCCTCGCCTCCTTGTTGAAGGTCACGTTCTGTCGCTCGCGCTCGCCATAGCGTCGCAGCTCGAACTCGAGATTGGGCTCGATATCCTCCTTGCGGTCGCGAAGCGCCGGCAGCTGGAACGTCCACAGGTTCAGCCGCGCGAACAGGTCCTCGCGGAATTTGCCCGCACGCACGTCGATCGAGAGGTCGCGGTTCGTCCCGGCCAGAAGCTGGAAATCCGACGTCACGTCCCGGTCGGCTCCCACCGGCAGGAAGCGTTTCTCCTCGATGGCCCTGAGGCACATGGCCTGCTCGTCGGGGCCGAGTTCGCCGATCTCGTCAAGGAACAGCACGCCCTTGCTGGCCGACTTCATCAGCCCGGCGCGTTCGCCCTGCGCACCGGTGAAGGCGCCCTTGACGTGCCCGAACAGCGTCGACATCGCCTGGTCGCCGCGCAGCGTCGCGCAATTGACCTCGATGAAGTCGCCCGACACCTGCCGCTGCGCCTTCTTGAGCTCATAGATACGCCGCGCCAGCTGCGACTTGCCGGCGCCGGTCGGGCCGGTGAGCAGCACAGGTGCGCGCGAACGGATCGCCACCTTCTCGATCTGGTCGATCATCCGGTTAAAGGCGGGGTTGCGGGTCGCGATCCCCGACTTCAGGAAAGAGGTGGCCTCGTCGCGCTCGGCCGCGAAACGCGTGGCGATTGCATCGTAGCGCGACAGGTCGAGATCGATGATCGAATAGCTGCCGGTGGGATAATCACCGCCCTCCTTGCGTGGTGAAAGCTGCAGCAGCCGCGCCGGGATGAACCGCGCTTCGGTGAGCAGGAACCAGCAGATCTGCGCCACATGCGTGCCGGTGGTTATGTTGACGAGATAATCCTCCTTCTCGGGATCGAAGCTGTAGGCGCGGGCGAAGTCGCGCAGGCCCGTATAGACCTCGCTGAAATCCCATGGGTCCTTCATGCTTATGATATGCCGCCTGACCTCCGTCGCCGGCGATATCACCTCGATATCGGAGATGATCTGTCTCGCCAGCCGCTCCGAACGATCGTCATGGAGAAGCTCGAGCCGGTCGATGAACAATCCCGGCTGCTGGCAAAGCGCGACGGTTGGGCGCCATTTCTTCCAACGGTCCTCGCGGCCGCTTGCGTCGAGCGTCGTTCCCAGAATGCCGATCGCTACGCGCCTTCTCATTTTTATCCCAATTTATAAAGTCTGATCCATTGCTATCATAATTTCAGACGACACAGAACCCGTCAAACGCCGATAGGGATTCTTATCCATTTTTTATTCGTTCAAAAACAATAGCTTACGAAAAATCAAGTAGCCGGCCGGCGCTACCAGCCCAGACTGGCACGCGGCTTGTAATGATCCTGGCGTTGACAAGAAGGATCAGGACAATGGCAAACAAATCCGTGTTTGCGACGATAGCAGGAAAGCTGCTCCCGCGAGCTGACGCCAGGAACCACCACGGCGCCCAGGCCTACAGCCTGTCGCCCGAACAGGCCCTGGCTCAGCTCGCGGCGACGGGAACGTTCAACGCCACATTCTACGCCGAGCCGCGCGAGCAGCTCGACGAGGTGCTGAAGCTTGCCTGGCAGGTCGAGCCGGCCTTTCTGGCAAAGACCGCCGTCCACGCTTTCGAGCAGGGCTACATGAAGGACATGCCGGCGCTGTTGCTTGCCGTTCTGTCCTCAATGCAGGGCGACGAGTTCAACCGCGCCTTCGCCCGGATCGTGCGCAACGGCAAGATGCTGCGCAACTTCGTGCAGGTGATGCGCTCCGGTGCCACCGGCCGCAAGTCGCTCGGCACGCGGCCGAAACGGCTCGTCCAGGCCTGGCTCGAGCATGCGTCGGACTTCGAGATCATGCGCGCCGCGGTCGGCAACGACCCGTCGCTGGCCGATGTCGTCAAGATGGTTCACCCGAAGCCGGCCTCGGCCTCGCGTGAAGCGCTCTATGGCTACCTCATCGGCAAGCCGCACGACGTCGCCGTGCTGCCGGAGGTGGTGAAGGCTTTCGAGGCCTTCAAGCGCGACCCGTCGCTGCCCGTGCCGGAAGTGCCGTTCCAGATGCTGACCTCGATGCCGCTGTCGCGCGAGCATTGGGTGCAGATCGCGGAGACGGCCGGCTGGCAGATGCTGCGGCAGAACCTGAACACCTTCGCGCGCAACGGCGTGTTCGAGGTGGGGGGCTTTGCCGAAAAGCTGGCGACGCGTCTGCGCGACCCGGAAGAAGTCCGGCGCGCCAGGGTGTTTCCGTACCAGCTCATGGTGGCCTTCACCATGGCCAGCGCGGAGGTGCCGGAAGTGGTCAGGGACGCACTGCAGGACGCGATGGAAGTCGCGCTCGGCAACGTGCCCAGGGCCAAGGGCAATGTGGTCGTCTGCCCGGACGTGTCCGGCTCGATGTCCTCGCCGGCGACCGGCTATCGCAAGGGCGCAACCTCGGCGGTGCGCTGCATCGACGTGGCTGCCCTGGTGGCTGCCGCGCTGCTGCGCCGCAACCCGACGGCGCGGGTGTTGCCGTTCGAGAACGATGTGGTGGATGTCCATCTCAACGTTCGCGACACGGTGATGACCAACGCGGCGAAGCTGGCGGCCGTCGGTGGCGGCGGGACCAACTGCTCGGCGCCGCTGGCGCGGCTGGTGCGCGAAAAGGCTGATGTCGACCTGGTGGTGTTCGTTTCGGACAACCAGTCCTGGGTGGACGCGACGCAGAACGCGCATCAGGGCACGGCGACGATGCAGGAATGGCAGAAGCTGAAGGTGAACAACCCGAAGGCCAGGCTGGTCTGCATCGACATCCAGCCCTACGCCGCGACGCAGGCCAAGCCGCGGGCCGACGTCCTGAATGTCGGCGGCTTCTCCGACCGCGTCTTCGACGTGGTCGGGACGATGCTGTCCTCGAACGGGGACCCGGACCATTGGGTGCGCACGATCGAGGCGGTGGAGCTCTAGACATCTGGTCCCGGCGGCGCGTCCGCCGGGACCAGAGCATGACGCCGAAAAGTGTGAAGCGGTTTTCTCGGGAAAAGCGCGGAGCGCTTTCCCTGGCATCATGCTCTATCTCTTTGATTTAGAGCCGGATTCAGATTTCAGGTCGACTCGACCTGAAATCATCCGGCTCTATCGGAACGGAATTCAGGGCATGACGAATGCCGATGGAACTACAGGCTGTTACCCTCCAGGTCGCGGGTTCGAATCCCGTCGGGTCCGCCAATTCGGACCCGTAGCTCAGTGGATAGAGCAGGACGTTTCGTCAAACCTTGTCGTCATGCCCGGCGACTTATGCACGGCTTCGGCCGAGACTCGAGAAGAAAGGAACCAGATACGAGGCATGGCGGATGCCGGTGGAACTACAGCTTCAGGTGCTCCATACGCAGGTTCGATTCCTGCCGTGCTCTATCGGGCATGTGGCCGAGTGGTTAGGCGGGAAACGTTTCACCAACACCTTGCCGCCATGCCCCTCACGAAGCCGCGGCGAATGCATGATGGAACTACAGCTCCAGGAACGGGATGCTCCGTGAGGTTCGACTCCTCACCTTGGCGGCGCTCTCTGGCACGAGCGGGACTCCCGGGTTTCATCTTCCTTTGTCGCCGCGGCGAATGGATCAAAGCATGATCCCGGAAATCCATTTGGGATCATGCGCGGGACATGGCGAATGCAGGCAGGACTACAGGTAGCGCGCCCGCCGGAAGGCGGGAGGTCGGGTGTTCAAATCACTCCCTCGCTCTGCGGAGCGGGGTGGCGCAGTCACCGTCTTGCCAATCCTTGTCGCCAGCCGATTGAACAGGGCGAATGCCTGCGGGAATACATTGGGATCTGGTGGTTCGAATCCACCGTCGATCACAGGATCGATCGGTTTCTCGCATCGACTTGTCGCCCGCGCGTAAAATGCAGTTGAGACATTGAAAGACGAATGGCGAATGCAGGCAGGACTACCGGGATAGAGCGTCCGCGACGGATGTCGCGGAAGGTCGGGTGTTCAAGCCACCCCTTCCATCTTCTGGGTGGAAAGTAGCTCAGTAAGATTGTCTTGCCGCCCCTTGTCGCCAGACCGGATCGAGGACGAATGCTACGGGACTACAGGTAGACGCAGCCTGCTCAAAGTGAAATGTCGAGAGCGGGTGCCGAAAGGCGTGAGGGTTCGTGTCCCTCCTTCGCAAGAAACTGCGAAGTGGCGGAAAAGCGTCTCGTGACTCTTGTCGTCCGTCGATTGAAATGACGACCGACCGAAAGTGAAAGACATGACCGAGATTGTAAGCGGACAGGATTTGATCGACGCCGGAATGCAGCAGGGCAAATGGTTTGCCCTGGCGCTCGCGGCGGCCAATGCCGTTCTGGAAAAGGGTGGATCGCACGAAGATGCGATCGAGACTGCGCGGGGCTTCGCGCCGCCGCCGGCCATGCCGCTCCATGCGAGCGGGGCGCTGCCGCTGCATCTCAACATCCAGGCCGAAAACCCGCACGAGGCCGCCAATGTCGAGGCGGTCACGCGCAACATGATCGAGCTGATGCGCACACCCGTGGTCCGGGCCGGCGCCATCATGCCGGATGCCTGCCCGGCGGGTTCGCCAGGCACCATTCCGGTTGGCGGCGTGGCCGTGTCCGAGGGCATCCATCCCGGCATGCATTCGGCCGACATCTGCTGCTCGATGGCGATCTCGGTGTTTCCCGGTGTGGCGCCTGCCGCGCTGCTCGACGCCGTGCATGCCGTGACCCATTTCGGGCCCGGCGGACGCCAGCGCGGCCAGCAGTTCCGCCCTTCGGCGGACCTCTTCGAGCGCTTCGACGCGAACGCCTTGCTGCGCGACCTGAAGAGCGCGGCGATCGAGCATTTCGGCACGCAGGGCGACGGCAATCACTTCGCCTATGTCGGCACGCTGAAGTCGAGTGGCGAGACGGCGCTGGTGACCCATCACGGGTCGCGCGCGCCGGGTGCGCGGCTCTACGCCAAGGGCATGAGGATCGCGGAAGGCGTGCGCCGGACGCTGTCGCCGGAGACCCTGCCGCAGAACGCCTGGATTCCGGCCGACACGCCGGAAGGCGATGAGTATTGGGAGGCTCTGCAGGCGATCCGCGAATGGACCAAGGGCAACCACCTGCTCATCCACGATCTGGCCGCCGAAAAGCTGTCGACGAAGGTCTCGGACCGGTTCTGGAACGAGCACAACTTCGTCTTCCGCCGTTCTGACGGGCTGTTCTACCACGGCAAGGGCGCCACGCCGGCCTTCGACGACTGGGCTCACGACGCGACCGATCTGACGCTGATCCCGCTCAACATGGCGGAGCCGGTGCTGATCGTGCGCGGCAAGAATGCCGGGAACGGCCTTGGCTTCTCGCCGCACGGCGCCGGGCGCAACTTCTCGCGCACCCAGCACCGGCGCATGCAGGCCGGGCGCGGCGACGCCGAGATCTTCGCCGAGGAGACGAAGGGGATCGACGCCCGGTTCTTCTCCGGCGTGACCGATATTTCGGAGCTGCCGAGCGCCTACAAGAACGCGGCGTCGATGCGTCGCCAGATCGAGCATTTCGGCCTGGCGGAAATCGTCGACGAGGTGCTGCCCTACGGCTGCATCATGGCCGGCGATTGGGAAGCCAATGCGCCGTGGCGCAAGAAGAAGCAGCGGCGCTCCTGAGTGCTGGAAAGGTCCGGACGCCATCGCGCCCGGACCTTTTTTGCCACCGTGGCGGCGTCTAACCGGCGACGTGGGAAAGCCGCTCGGGATCCGGTGCCGGGAGGCCGGGCCTGTCGGGCTCCCGGCGCGAAACCGAATTGCGCACCAGCGCGATCGTCTCGCGGCCGGCGGTGGAGATCGACCACGGGCTGTCGAGCCCGACAACCATGAATTCCTCGATGCCGAGCGTGGCGTAAGACAGCAGCGTCAGCGCCGCCCGCGCGGGCGGATCCGCCAGTTCGACCGCCGGCCGCTCGAAGACCGTGTAGCCGCTGGCGCCCAGCCGTACCGGCAGCGCGAACCGCAGCTTGCTGGCGCGGCCGTGCTCGGCGGCGACGGCCCGCACACGCGCCATCAGGCGCCCGACTTCATCGATCGAACCCGGTGCGAGCTCGAAGACGTCGGCGTGACGCCCCGCGACCTTGAGCGCCGTTCCGGACGGGCCGCCGAGGCGGATGTCGATGGAAACGCCGCGCGATCCCTTGCGCGGCACGAAACCGCCCTTGACGCTGTAAAAGGCACCTTCATGGTCGAAGGGGCGCTCGTTCGACCACAACCGCTTCAGCAGCACCAGATATTCGTCGATGCGTTGCCAGGCGGCCACGTGGCCTGCCGCATCGTCGCCGGCGGTCTCACCGAGCACGCGCAGCGCGACGCGCCCCTTGCCTCTGGCGTCGAGCGCCGCGAGTTGACGCGCGGCCGCCGTGGGCTCCAGGCTCGTCACACGATGGCTGACGGCGATGTCCAGCGGCGACGCGCTGTCGAGCACGCTCGCGGCGCCTTCGATATTGGCAGGCAGACCCTTCGGGTCATCGACGACGACCTTGTTGAAACCTGCGTCTTCCAGCCGCGAAAGCATCCTCGCCGCCTCGGCGACATCGCGAAAGAACGGGGCTCCGGCCTCATTGCGCCATGTTGCGGCGGGAACATGCGTGAACTCGATCGGCATTGCCATCTCCTCCATCATGTCATCGAGCAATCCGTGCAAAACACTAAGCGGCTTTCCGGAAGCGAAAACGCACGGCGACCTCCCCGGAAAAATGCATGCAATTTTCCGGAAAATGCATGCAATTTCCCCGGGGAAAACGCACCGCGTTTTCCTCCAGACGCGCGCAAACGCGCCGGCTCGGCTTCTCAAAACTCGAACTAAAAACGCCAGGCCTGTTCAGGCCTGCGCGAAACCGTCAGGGAATGATGCCCAGCACGACCGCGCCGGTGAACACGAATGCCAGGGCAAAGACGATATAGGCAAAGGTTCCGCCATAGGCGGGCCGCCACGCCTGATCGCCGGTCGAACCCTTGCGGGCGGACTGAGCATTCTGGATATAGGTCATCTTGGCCTCCATCACGGCCATTAATCTATAAACTCAGTAGACTTTGTCGATTGCTATTTTCGGCCCGATTCCGGAATGAACGTCCTTCAGATCGGCAATGGTTAGGCGTTTTTTCCAAAAATCGACAAAACGGGCCTGACTGCCTGATCTTTGATCATCAGTTTGCCAACTGATCGAGAAGCGTGTCGATCTCACCCTTCTTGGGTGTTTCCGGTGACTCGGCAGGAGCCTGCGGATCGGCTGGAACAGGTTCCGCGACGGGCGCGGGAGGCTCGGCTTCCGCCTCGCTGGCCGGTTTTGGCGCGGGCGCCGGCGCCTGGCTTTCCGCTTCGGCATTGCCATCGGAATTACCCGCTGCAGGGGCCGCGCCCGGATCGGCGCGCGACGGTTTTACCCGTGGCTTGGCATTCCCCAGAAGATCGCCGATCAGGTCGGCCGCGCCCTTGGCAGGGTCATTGCCGCTCGCACCCGTCTGGCCGGAGAGCAGCTTGTCGAGATTGAGCTTTCCGGTCGGCAGCCCAAGGCGGCTCAACATGTCCAGCGCGCCCTGCGGGTCCTTCGCCAGGGCGCTGAGGTCCGGATAGATCCGGGGCGCGGAAAACGAGCCGTCGACCACGACCGGCACACCGATGCCTTTCACGGCAACGTCGCCGCCCTGCCCGGCGAGCGAAGCGACGAGGCGGGGATTGAGGCGAACGTCGAGCGTCTGGTCGGCAAGGTCCATCTTGCCAGAACCGTCCATGCGCAGCAGCGGCCCGACCAGGTTGATGTCTTTTGTCTGGGCGACGCCGTTCTCGATCGCGAACGAGGCGTCGAGTTCGGTGAACGTCGTCTTCTTGTTCTGGTCCTGCTTGAAGCCGCTCGCCAGCAGTCCGACCAGGTTGTTGTAGACCTCGGCGATGTCGATGCCGCGAAACGCGCCGTCGCTGAATTTCGCCGCCGCCTTGCCATTGAGCGAACGGGTAAGCGTCTTCGTGGACTTGCCCGCGCCGGTGACGGCAAGGTTGGCGTTCAGCGTTCCTTCGAGCCGGTTGAAATTCGCCGCGTCGGCAAGCAGTGGAGCTGCCGCCGCGCCGGCGATTGTCGTGCCAAGCTCGATGGCGGCGGCGTCGCGAGAACCGTCAGCGGTCATTTCCGCCGCGATCGTGCCGCCGTAGAAGGCGCTTTGCGGCACGGTGAGATGCGCCTTCCCGTCAGCGACAGTGAGCGTGGTTGCCACCGGTCCGGCGAAGACCTTTCCATAACCCAGCTTGTCGGCCTGGATCTCGATCCTGGCGTCGATGCCCCGCAGGAAGGAAAGATCGATCGGCGCATCCGTCGCCACGGCCGGCTTCTGCTTGCCGTTGGTGGCGGGCGCGGCGGCCCCGCCGCCGGCAAGCGCAGCGAAGTCGAGTTTCGCGAATTTGAGCGACGTCCGGACCGTAAGCGGCTCTCCGAGCTTCATCGAGCCTTGCCCCGATGCCTTGACCCCATTCAGGGCAAGAGCCGCCTTGTCGAAGGAAAGCCGCCCTGGGCCGGCGTCCACATCGCCCTTGAAGGCGAAATCCTGCAGACTGCGGGAAGCGCCCTGCCCCAGCCATTGCATGAGCCTGTCCACCGAAGGCGACGTGACCGAGACCTGGCCCTTGAAGGTGCCGCCACCGCCCGCCACGCCATTGACGCTGCCTTCGAGATATTTGGAGGCGATCGACAGGCTGATCGGCCCCGATGCATCGGCGATGGAGGCGGCCGAGAGGAATGAGGCCGGCGCGACCTGGGACTGGAACGTCACGGCCTGTCCCCGCCAGGCGAGCTTGCCGGAGAGGTCGACCGGCTTGGCGATATCGCGAACCTTCACATCCAGGTTGAGCCCGGTGATGTCGTTGGCCGCCCGGTCCTTGGTCTCCGGGAATGCCGCCAGCGCAACCCTGCCGTCGCGGATCCCGACGGTGCCCTGCAGATTGGCGCTGCCGCGTATGCGCTTCTCGCTCAGCCCGCGAAATGCAAATCCCAGGTCGGCCGTCAGCTTACCGGAAAGGGGGACGGACTGCCCGACGAGCTTCGCCATCGAGCCTATGTCCAGCCCGGAACTCGCGATCCGACCCTGCACGGTGGGCGTCGTCTGGCTGACATCGGTCGAGGCCTGCGCGGTGATGCTTCCCGCGTCGAGTCCGAAATTCTCGAGCCTGGCTTCGAGATGCCCGTCGCGCAGCGTCGCGCTGAACTGGACGTTGGAAGCCTTGATCTTGCCGCTGACCAGCTCGTCGGCGGCAACGCTGATGTCGGCATCGAAAGCCGCCAGCATGGCCAGGTTGGCTTCGCCGGCATCGGCTTGTGCCTTGCCGCCGCCGGAACCGCTTCCACCAACGTCGCTGAGCGCATCGATGTCGATACGCTTTGCCGTCAGGTCGGCGAAGAAGCGATGCCGCACGCCCGGCTGGAACAGCGCGTCCATCTGGAAGCTCTGGTCGCCGACATCGAACTTCCCGCCCCGGATCTGGTAGCTGCCATTCCGGTTGAGCTGAACCTGTCCGCTTGCCCGCACCGAGGAGAATTTGGGCGCCGGCGCCGGATCCAGCCGCGCTTCGACGACCACATCGGCGGGCTGCTGCTTGAGGATCGGCCGCAGCGCCGACAGCGTGCCACTCGTTTCGAGCCGGCGGCCATTGGTCGTGCCGGCCAGGGAGAACGAGACTTCCCGGTCGAGGTCGGGAATGCGCAGATCGGCGTCGATCGCGGTGATCGGCGTCGCCTTGCCGGAGGTCAGCGTGCCGTTCTTGATGGTCAACTCGTTGATCGCCAGCCGCTCGAACGTATCGACGATCGACGCGAAAGGATCAGCCGCAGCCTCCTGCGAGGCCGCCGTGGATGGCGCCGCGTTTGCGGGCGCGGCGACGACGATTTTCGGGTCCTTCAGCGAGACGGCCCGAATCTCCAGTTTTTTCGACCAGAAAGACGACAGCGTTATCGACGTCGAAAAGCGCGGCGCGACCATCGAGAAATCGCCGGCGCCGGTCGACAGGGACACATTCTCGGCAACCACCGACGGATTGGGAAATAGCGACAGGCTGACGGGTCCATCCAGTCGGATGGCCATCCCGGTGGCGGACGAAAGCTGCCGGCTCAGTTCGGAACGAACCCAATCGGTCGACACCAGGGCGGGCAGCAGGAAGAGCAGTCCGCCGACCATGAACCCAATCAGAGCGAGTGCAACGGGGATCTTTCTCACATTGACCAGCCTGGATGACCCGAATCAGCATGATAGTCACATATGCCCGGAAGGGTAAGACAGCCGGCCGCCTCGCCAGGCAGCGCCGGTCCGCGCTGGCCTCACGCGACGAGCTTGGCCCCGGGCCAAGCCGGCGATAGCATCCGTGTTCCGGCGGCGATGCCGCCATGGCGAGAGAGGGAGGAATTCGACAATGGCAGGAAAACTGGCCGGCAAGGTCGCCATCATCTCGGGCGGCGCGACGGGAATGGGCGGAGCGGCCTCGGCGCTGTTCGCCGCGGAAGGCGCCAAGGTGGCGATCATCGATCGAAACGGCGAGGCTGCCGCCGCGACCGCGGCGGCGATCCGCGCCCGAGGCCATGTCGCCCAGCATTTCGTCGCCGACGTTTCGGACGAACAGCAGGTCGAAGCGGCGGCCAAGGCCGCCGCTGAGACGTTCGGACCGGTCACCGTGCTGTTCAACCATGCCGGTACCATCGTCATCAAACCATTCCTGGAAACGACCTTGCAGGAGTGGGACTGGCTGCACGCCGTCAACGTGCGCTCGATGTTCCTGATGACGCGCGCCGTGCTGCCCGGCATGATCGCGGCCGGCGGCGGCTCGATCGTCTGCACCTCCTCGATCTCGGCGGTGGCGGCGACGCCGAACGAAGTGCTCTACGACACCACCAAGGGCGCCTGCCACATGTTCGCCCGCGCCATCGCGGTCGAGTTCCGCGATCGCAACATCCGCTGCAACGCCGTCTGCCCCGGCTTCATCCGCACGCCGCACGGGCTGCGCGAGGTGGCCGATCTCGGCAAGCTCGGCGTCGACGTCTCCGACGCGGCGCTGGCCGCGCAGCAGGGCCGCATCGGCGAGCCGGAAGAGGTGGCGAAGGCCGCGCTCTACCTGGCCAGCGACGATTCGAGCTTCGTCAACGGCGCGCACCTCTTCGTCGATAACGGCTTTACGGCAATGTGAGGCCAGCTTGGCGCCCTTCCTCTCCCCCGTCGATCGGGGGAGAGGTGTCGAGCGTAGCTCGACGGAGTGGGGGTCGAAGATTCTTGACGCATTGGCCTCGTCGGCAGCGGTCGCAAAGTGATTCCCCCACTCCGTCGCTGCTTCGCAGCGCCACCTCTCCCCCCTCCGGAGGGAGAGGAAAGGGCACCAAACTCGCCTACCGCTCTTCCCTTCGGAAGGGCTTCAGCAGCGCCGATGGCGCGACCGCATTGCGCGACATGAAGGCCATGGCGACGATGGTGAAGATGAAGGGCAGCATAAGGAACGCCTCATAGGGGATGTGCCCGAGGCCGCTGGCCTGCATGCGCAGTTGCAGCGCGTCGACGAAGGCGAAAAGCAGCGCCGCTCCCGCCGAGCGCCATGGATCCCAGCGGCCGAACACGACCAGCGCGATCGCCACCCAGCCGCGCCCTGAAACAACGCCGAAGGTAAAGGCGTTGAACTGCGCCATGGTGAGGAACGCCCCGGCAAGCCCCATCAGCGCGCCGCCGAGGATCACCGCCTGGTAGCGCGTCGCGATCACGCTGACGCCGGCCGAATCGGCGGCGCGCGGGTTTTCGCCCACCATGCGCACCGAGAGCCCCCATGGCGTGCGGTAGAGCACGAAGGCCGACAGCGGGATCGCGATGATGGCGAGATAGACCAGCGTGAACTGGTTGAACACGGCAGGCCCGATCACCGGTATGTCGGACAGCAACGGGATGGGCTGCGTCTCGAACCCCTTGATGCTCGGAGGCACCGATTGCTGGCCGAAGATCAGCCGGTAGAGAAAATAGGCAAGACCGGACGAGAACAGCGTCACGCCGATGCCGCAGACATGCTGGCTGAGGCCCAGCGCCACCGTGAACAGCGCATGCAGCGCCCCCATCAGCGCGCCGGTGAGCACCGCCACCAGCACGCCCAGCCACAGGCTGCCGCTGAGGCTGGCGGCGGTGAAGCCAGCCATCGCCGACAGCAGCATGATGCCCTCGATGCCGAGATTGAGGACGCCCGCCCGCTCGGAGAACATCTCGCCCAGCGTGGCGAAGGCGAGCGGCGTGGCGATGCGGATGATGGCGGCGAGGAAGCCGACCTGGAAGATCTGTTCCAGCACCGCGCTCATGAGGTGGCTCCGACGCGGCGAATGCGGTAGGCGGTGAACAGCAGCGCCACCAGCATGGCGAGCAGCGCGGTCCCCTGGATGACGTCACTGAGGAAGGCCGGCACGCCGGTCGCCCGCGACATCGCTTCGGCGCCGGTCATGACGGCGGCGAGGAAGATTGCAGCCGGCACCACGCCGAGCGGGTTGAGGCGGGCGAGCATGGCGACGACGATGCCGGAATAGCCGTAGCCCGGCGAGATATCGCTCATCACCTGGAAATGCACGCCGCCTACCTCGCCCACGCCGGCGAGCCCCGCCAGCGCGCCCGAGAGCAGCGCGGTGGAAAGCAGCACGCGCTGCACATTGATGCCGCCATAGCGCGCCGCCTCCGGGTTCTCGCCGGTGACGCGGATGCGGAAGCCGAGCGTGGTGCGCGCGATCAGGAACCAGCACAGCGGCGCGGCGATCAGCGCCACGATGACGCCGAGATGCAGCCGCGTGCCTTCGATGAGAACCGGGAAATTGGCCGAGTCCTCGATCGGCGGCGAGATCGGATAACCGCTGAAACTGTCCTTCCACGGTCCTTCGATCAGCGCCATCAGCGCGTAGTAGATGACCGAGTTGAGCAGCAGCGAGCTAACCACGTCGTCGACCTTGAAGCGGACCCGCAAGGTTGCCGGCACCAGCGCCACCGCCGCCCCGGCCGCCGCGCCCGCCAGAGCCATCAGCAGCATGGCGAGCGGCCCGGGCATGGGGATGGCGCCGACGGCGCAACTGGCCACCGCTCCGGCCAGCAACTGACCCTCGGCGCCGATGTTCCAGAACTTGGCCCGGAAGGCGACCGCGACGGCAAGGCCGGTGAAGATCATCGGGGCCGCGCGTACCAAGGTCTCAGTGATGGCGTAGCTGTCGCCGAGCGAGGCCGTCAGCATCACGCCATAAGCCTCGACCACGCCGGCGCCGGCCGCCGCGATCAGCCCGCTGCACAGCACCAGCGTGGCGGCGACCGCCGCCAGCGGCAGCGCGAGGTTGAACCAGGCGGGCGTCGAGGTGCGGACTTCCAGGCGAAACATCAGGCGTGCCCCTCCATCGCATGTGGGCACGACCCCCACTCCGGTCGGCTTAGCCGACCACCTCTCCCCCGAACGACGGGGGAGAGGAAGGGCGCGAGCTTGCCAAACCGGGCACCTTTCCTCTCCCTCCGGAGGGGGGAGAGGTGGCGCCGCGCAGCGGCGACGGAGTGGGGGAGCCCCATATGCGATTGGCCTGCCCACAAGGGGGAGGGGAACGCTACCGCGCACCCTTGCTTATCCCTGATGCCGGGACGTCCGCTGATTTTAGTGATAAGTGCCTGCGAGAATCCCCCTCCCCCTTGTGGGGAGGGGTTAGGGTTGGGGGTCCACCTTAGCAAGCAAACCATCACGCTACGCCCTTCCGTCCGCGCCGGTCATCATCAGGCCGAGCCGCTCGACGGTGGCGTCGGCGCCGGAGAGCGTGCCGGCGATGCGGCCCTCGTACATCACCGCGATGCGGTCCGAGAGCATGAGCAGTTCCTCGAGGTCCTCGCCAATCACGACGAGGCCGCAGCCCCTGGCGCGCATGGCGAGGAATTTTTCATGGATGAAGCGGGCGGCGCCGATGTCGAGGCCGCGCGTCGGCTGCGCCACGATCAGAACCTTCGGGTCGAAGGCCAGCTCGCGCGCGAGCAGCGCTTTCTGCAGATTGCCACCCGACAGCGCGCCGGCGCGCACCATCGGGCCAGGGCAGCGTATGTCGTAGGCCTTGATCTGCTCCTCGGCGAAGGCGCGGATGGCGTCCGGCTTCAACAGCCCCTTGCGGCTGAAGGCTTCGGTGCCGATGCGCGGCAGCACCATGGAATCGGCGAGCGGCAGGTTGGTCACCAGCCCGGTCGTCATCCGGTCCTCGGGAATGCGACCGAGCCCGAGCGCCTGCACCTCGCGCGGTGTGAAGGCCGCGACGCGCTTTCCGGCGATCTCCATCGTGCCGGACTGCGGTTTCAGCATGCCGGAAACGACGTCGGCCAGCGCCCGCTGACCATTTCCCGAAACGCCGGCGATGCCGACGATCTCGCCTTCGCGCACGGCAAGCGTGACCTCGCGCAACGGCATGCCGCCGTGGCCGCCGGTGGAAACGGCATCGAGCGACAGCACGGTCGCGCCCGGCACGGACGGACCGCGCTCGGGCGGCACGATCTCATGGCCGCACATAAGCTGCGCCATCTCGAGCGCCGTCGTCTGAGCCGGCACGTCGACGCGGCCGGCGACGCGGCCGTGCCTGAGCACGACGCAGCGATGGGTGAGCGCGCGCACCTCGTTGAGCTTATGCGAGATGAAAATGATGCCGAGCCCAAGCGCTGCCATGGCGCGAAGCGCGGAAAACAGTCCGTCCACCTCGCTCGGCGCCAGCACCGCCGTCGGCTCGTCGAGGATCAGGAGGCGCGCGCGGCGGAACAGCGCCTTGACGATCTCCAATCGCTGCTGCTCGCCGATGGAGAGCGCTGAAACGGGCTGGTCGGGATCGAGGCGCAGT
>OFTY01000711.1_pt1 | contig 20078 bp, 15 predicted proteins | sample 1775061 | NCBI WGS metagenome assembly OFTY01 (sample SAMN08195773, study PRJEB24354) | sludge metagenome | isolation source: sludge from phenol fed wastewater aerobic bioreactor B | place: India: Nagpur | collected 2016-09-16 | reverse complement strand
TTTATGACGCAGACGACGTGGCGGGAGTGGTCAATCTAATCCGCAAGGATGATTTCGACGGCCTTGAAGCCAACGTCCAGTATGGATCGGACGAAGGGGGCGATTACGACACCCTGACCTATGGCCTGACCGCCGGGGTCAACTATGATCGGGGCAATGCGGTTCTGCATGTCAGCCGCACCGAAAGCGGCGGTCTGACGCGAGCCGACCGAGGCCTCGGCACGGCCTACCGTTTCGTATCGAACCCGGCCAACAAAACGAGCGACGACGGCATCCCTGCGCGGATCCCGATGCGCGATCTGCGTTTCGCCTATTTCGCCCTGGGCACGCCGACGGGCAATCTGCCGTTCGGCCCGAACGGCGCCTGGACGGACGTCATCTTTGATTCCGCCACCCAGACCTTCCGCCCGTTGAGAGCCGGAGAGCGGGGGGTGATCGACGGCTCCTACTCCACGGACGAGGGCGGAACTCAGGACGCCGACACCCTGATTGCGCCTCTGGAGCGCACCAACCTCTACGCCAAGGCCGACTATCGGCTGAACGACCAGCTGAAGGTCTTCACCGAAGCCGTCTTCGCCGACATCACCGCCCGTGACCGCATCAGCGCCGTGTTCGACTCCTGGAGCGGCGCGGTCTCGATCGACAATCCCTTCATGCCGACGGCGGTGCGGAACGGTTTGGTCGCTGCGGGCGAGGATTCTATGCAGTTCGCCCGCTCGCATGACGAGTTCGGCATGCGCGGCACCGACATGAACCGCAAATATTACAGCATCGCCGCGGGGCTGGAAGGCGAGTTCGGCGAGAGCTGGAAGTGGTCGACCGTTTTCGAATACGGCAAGTCCCAGGCGATCAATCGCAATCTGAACGACCGTATCGACGAGCGCTGGTTCGAGGCCCTGGACGCCGTTCGCGATCCCGCCACCGGCGCTGCGGTCTGTCGCAGCGCGGATGCGCGTGCGCGGGGCTGCGTGCCTGTCAACATCTTCGGTCAGGGCACGATCTCGCCCGAAGCGGTCGACTATATCCGCGCCGATCACTCCTCCACCACGGACACCAGCCAGACCCTGATTCAAGGGCTGATCGCGGGCGATCTGTTCCAGCTGCCGGCCGGAGCGGTGAAGGTGTCGGCGGGCGCCGAATATCGCAAGGATGAGATCGACTTCCGCCCGTCCTACGTCTGGGAGCACGCGCTGGGCTTCTTCGCCAGCCAATTCTCGCCGGTCAAGGAAAGCAATGACGTCCGCGAAGCTTTCGCTGAAGTTCTGGTGCCGCTGGTCCGCGACCAGCCGTTCGTGCACTCGTTGGAGATCGAAGGCGCCTACCGCGTTTCGGACTATGAGCGCGCCGGCAGCGTCGATTCTTGGAAACTGGCTGGGTCATGGGCGCCGATTCCGGACATCCGTTTCCGTCTGACCAAGGCGACCGCCGTGCGCGCGCCGTCTCTGGGCGAGATGTTCAATCCCGGCAGCCGAGGCGCTTCGGGTCTGAGCGATCCTTGCGACCCCAACCTGCTTGACAGCGGCACCGAAAATCGACGCAAGAACTGTTTGGCTCTGGGCTTCGATCCGGTCAACTGGGATCCGAACACGCGTCGTATGACCACCTTGGTCTTCAGCACGGGCAATCCGGATCTTGGCGTCGAGGAAGCCGACACCATGACGGTCGGGGCGGTAGTGCGTCCGCGCTTCCTGCCGGGGTTCGCCTTCTCGACCGACTACTACAAGATCAAGCTGGACGGCGGCATATCCCGCATCGGCGCGCAGCAAACGGTCGACAACTGCGTCGACCTGCCATCCCTGGACAACCAGTTCTGCGGCATGCTGACCCGCCGGCCGGACGGCAATCTGTATGAGGTGCGCGACAGTTACATCAACGTCGCCTCCTTCGAGGTGGAGGGGGTCGATTTCGAGGCCACCTATCACGCCGAGGTGTCGGATCTGCTGGGACGCGATGGCGACTTCGGTCGAATCAGCCTGCAGGGCGTGGCCTCCTATCTGAAGCACAACATCTTCATTGATCGAGATGTGGCGACCGGCGAGGAGACCGCCTTCGACTATGCCGGCGAGGCGGCCAATCCTCAGTGGCGCGGCATGTTGAACGCCGGCTATTATCGCGGACCGATCCAGGTGAACTGGTCCAGCCGGTTCGTGGATGAAACCGTGACGAACAACCGGCTGCCGAACCCGGCCGAAGATATCGGCAGCTACTACAATATCCCATCGGTCTGGTATCACGACCTGTCGGTCGCGGTCGACACGCCGATGGACGTCCGGTTTACCGCCGGCATCCGCAATCTGTTCAACGAAGGGCCGCGTGATCACCCCTCAACCGCACGCGGCAACCTGGGGATGGACGACCTGATCGGTCGCTTCTTCTTCCTGGGCGCCAAATGGCGTTTCGGCGGGCAGTAGGCGCAACCCCAGGCGCCGGAAAAGGGGCGGTTTTCAACCGCCCCTTTTTCCACGCCTCTTCACGGTCTCCAGACAAAAAAGGCGGGTCGTTCGACCCGCCTTTTTATTCGCTAGGCGCAAGTTCCTCAGTCGAAGGCGCGCATCTGGTAGGCCGAAGGGGGAGCCTGGTGCAGCAGTTCGCGCACGAAAAAGTCCCAGCGACGACGTTGATAATAAGGGACGTCGTCCAAGAAGTGATCGGCGTTTGGCACCATCAAGAAGTCGAAGTCCTTGTTGGCCTTGATCAAGGCGTCGACGAGGCGCAGCGAGGCGAGCGGCGGCACGTTCTCGTCCAGTTCGCCGTGGGCGATCAGAAGGCGGCCCTCAAGCTTGGGGGCCCAGACGATGTTGCAGTTCTCGTCGTAGAGCGTGCCCAGTTCGCTGCCCATCCATTGCTCGTTCCAGGTCGCCTTGTCGAGCCGGTTGTCGTGATTGCCCGAGGCGGTGACGCCGACCTTGTAGAACTCGGGGCGGCGGGTCATGGCCCGAACAACGTCATAGCCCCCGGCCGAGAAGCCGTAGATGCCGACGCGGTCGGGGTCCATCCAGGGGTTGCGGGAGGCGATATCGCGGATTCCGGCGATGTGGTCGTCCAGCCCGACGCCATGCAGGTTTTTGTAGGCGACCTGTTGGAAAGCGCGTGAACGTCCCCAGGTGCCGCGACCGTCGATGGTCACGGCGATGACCCCCAGTTGGGCGATGGAGTTGGCGTTGCGCCCGGTCATCGCCGCCTCGAAGGACTTGGGCGTCATCACATGGTGTGGTCCGGTGTAGACGTCTTCGATGATCGGATATCGCTTGGCCGGGTCGAAGTCGGCGGGCTTGAACAGGGCGCCGTAGATGGGGGTGACGCCGTCGGCGGCCACCGTCTGGAACGGCTCGGGCAGTCGATAGCCCGCCGCCAGATAGGCGCTGATGTCCGCGCGCCCCAGCTCCATGAGGATCCGGCCGTCGCTGGAACGACGCAGGACCGAGCGGGTCGGCTGGTCGATGGTCGACATGTTGTCGACGAAGAAGCGTCCGTCGGGAGAGACCGAGACGTCATGGTCCATGGCCTCGGGCGTCAGCAGGCGCAGCTGCCCGCCGGTCGTGGGCGCCGAATAGAGGTGACGCAGGTAAGGATCTCGGCCCGCCTCGCGGCCCGAGCCGACGACCAGAACGCGCTTCGCCTTGCGGTCCTGGCCCGCCACGGTTCGCGCGCGCCAATCGCCCGAGGTCAGCTGACGCCGCGCGCCCGTCACGGCGTCGACGGCGTAGAGATGGGCGTAGCCGTCAGGGTCGGCGGTCCAGAAGTGGGTGTTGGTCTTGTCATCGTAGGACCAGAAATGGCCGTAGAAGTCGACATAGGTGTCGGACCTGTCCTCGGTCAGCAGCCGGGCCTCGCCGGTCGCCGCCTCGATGCGGTTCAGCTGCAGGGCGCCGTAGCCCCGCGTCGCGACGCGTTCAAACACCGCGCGGCTGTCGGCGCTCCATTCGTACCAGGGACCGCCGTAGTAGAGGATCGGCCGGGCCGGGGTCGCCATGGGTATGCGTCGCCCGCTCTCGACTTCGAAGAAGACGCCCTCGGCGGTCGGGACATCGGCGTCGCCGGTCAGGGGATAGATATAGTCCAGAACCCGCGGGGGGCCGCCGTCCTTGGGCGTCGACTGGACGAGCGACAGCCGTCGGGCGCGGTCGCGATTGATGCGATAGGTGGCGATGTAGCGGGAATCCGGCGACCAACGGATCGCGGGCGCCGTAGTCGGCTGCGACGTGCCCTGGGCGGCCATCTCCTTCAGGTTGATCAACGGCGTGGCGTAGGGCGAAGCCGCGCCGTCCTGGGTCAGTCGCCGCTCGACGCCGTCGGCCGTCGAGACGACGACCAGGTCTCCGTCCTTCACTTCGGCGCGCCAGCGGCCGTCCGGCGAAACCAGGCCCTTGGCAGCCTCCACCGCCGCCTGGACCGCGCCGGTCGCGGGATCGAAGCGCCAGTTGCGGCCGTCGTAGGCGAACGTCAGCTCGCGGGTCTTGTCGTCGAGCTTCAGTCCCCTGAGCCGCAGATCCTTGCGCGCCAGAGGCTTGCCGGAGGCGGCGGCCAGGGCCGCCGTCAGGGCCTCATGATCGAACAGGGGGCGGGTACGGCCCGAAGTCGGGTCGACCAGCACATAGTCGCGGCCTGCCGGCGTCCGCCGTTCGAACCAGAACTCGGCGCCCTCGCCGATCCATTGCGGCCGGATGCTGAGATTGTAGATCAGCTCGTCGACGTGCTGCGGCAGCACCGCCTCGGCGCGAGCGTAGACGGCGGGCGGCATGGCGACGGGCGCGGCGGCTTCGACGCCGGCCAGAGCCGGTGTCGCAAAGGCCGGACCGACGGCCAAAGGCGCCGCACTGCTCATCAGCAGCACGGCCAGGGCGGGTAGGCGCTTCATGAGTTCCCCCTATATCGGATATAGTATTCGATTTTAGTATTTGTGAGGCTGATATCCGGCGCCGTCAAGCGCTGCGATCGTTCGGCGTCGGACGCCGGCGTGGGCGTCTGTGGAAGCCAGCCTGAGAGGCTCTGGCGTCATGTCTCGGAGGCCGAGCTCGTGACGGGCTAGACATCGCGGCTCGGACAAACGCCTTTGAGCGAGGATCGAGCCGGCTGATCCACTTGCGCGTCGTAATTGCGTTCCGCGCGCGGTAGGCTGGGACGGGCGACCGGCCCGGCTTTCTGACTCAATCAACCGCATGGCCGTATCTCCGCTTGAAATCCGCACCCTGTCCGATCGACTGATGGAGGTGGTGCGAGACATGATACTGTCCGGCGCGATCGCGCCGGACGTTCCGATCCGGCAGGATGCCTTGGCGGCGGGCCTGAACGTTTCCAAAATTCCCCTGCGAGAAGCGCTGGTGCGCCTGGAGCAGGACGGGCTGGTGGTGTCGCAAGCCAACCGGGGCTTCTTCGTGCGAGGCATGAGCGCGACCGAGGCCGAGGAGATTTTCAAACTCCGCCTCAAGCTCGAGCCGGAGGCGGCGGCCCAGGCCTGTCTCGCTGCCGACGAGCAGCAGCGCGGGGCGGCCCGGCGCGTGCTGGCCGAATTGGACGCCGCAGCGGCCGCTCATCTGCCGAGCGTCGGCCGATTAAATCGCGCCTTCCATATGGCGCTGACTCAGCCCGGCGGCCTGGTGCTGACGGCTGAGATCACCGCGCGTCTGCACGTTATGGCCGACCGCTATGTGCGCAAGCATCTGGAACATGGCGATCGTCACGTGACGGCCGAAGCCGAGCACCACCATATCCTTCAGGCCTGGCTGGCCCGCGACGCCGAGACTGTCAGCCGTCTGGTGGAAGCCCACCTGGAGCACACCCTGCGCGACCTGCGCGACGAGTTCGCGAGCGCCGCCGGAACGGCGGAGCAGCTGGAGCGCCAACCTATCTGTTCAGCCTCGCTATGCTGATCGCTGTTGAACGCCGCGCATGCTCGCAACCTCCGCCTCGGAAAACGCCTGCCGTCGCTTTCTCGCAAAGCGGATCGATCCATCGACGCGCCGAGCCCTCAGCGGCTGCGGCCCACCGGGTCAACGCCTGCGGCGCCAGCCGCAGCCCGCAGGGCGCAAACCGGGGTTGAAGCGGAACGGACGGCGCTCCTCACCACTGGGAATGAGGGTCTAAAAGGCCAAGCTTGTCAGACAATGCCGGCGCAAGGCCTATCCAGAGAGAGCGCGCCGCGTGGGCCGCGATAGGCGGGGCCAGATCGGTGAGAGCGGCCGATAAGGCGGCGAGCTTCCGGCTTTCTAAACGGCAATGAGCTTCTGTTCCGGCCATCACGCCTCTTCAAGTCAAGCTGGCCCGGACGACTGTGGGTTTGGGAGTGCGAGAACTCGCTGAGGGCGGCGGACGTCGCTTCTCAACAATCCAACGTTGAGTCCGGAGGACGGGATATCAGTCGCGTCCTTTGGACAAAGTGCAAATGCGCCTCGAAGCATCAGGTGTGATGCTGATCCCCGCTGACCCCGGAGGCGAGCAGGCGTTCGAGCGCGGGCTTGATCCCCGGTCAAACGCCTTGCTGTCGCGCCATTTGACGAAGCTGACGTTTCCCTATTCCCGCTCAATGAAACGTCAAACTCAGTTTCGGGAATCGTTACGGGATTTGTCGACAGCCTGTTTATCGTTAGCGAGCTTATGAAAACCAGATCGACCCTACGCTTTTCATAAAGGCGTGACATCACCGAAGGCCGACGCATGTTGTGTGTCGCGCCCGCGCAATATCGCGGCGCGCTGCTGGGAGGGTCCGAAGCGGCTGAGCCGAGATGAGATTGAAGCTCGGTGAGAAACCCTAGGTGCGACGATGCCGGTTACGTGCAGGCGTGCATCAGCCGGTCAGAGGCTCCGTATTGGCGATCAGCCAGTCGAGATCGGATGGATGGGCGATCAGGTCGCGCAGCTCGTCCCGGACGCGAGCGTGATAGGCGTCGATCCAGGCGCGTTCCTGATCGGACAGCAGTTCTAGGTCGATCAGCCGGCGATCCAGCGGGACCAGCGTCATGTCCCGCAGGCGAATGAAGCCGGGGCCGTCCTCGACGACCTCGCACAGGTTCTCGATACGGATGCCGTAGCGCCCGGCTTCGTAATACCCCGGCTCATTTGTCATGGTCATGCCAGCTGTGATCGGGGCCATGACCGGGTCTTTGCCGATCCGCTGCGGGTGTTCGTGCACCGACAGGAAGTGGCCGACGCCGTGGCCCGTGCCGTGGTCATAATCGAGACCTTCGGCCCACAAGGCTTCGCGGGCGAAAGCGTCGATCTGATATCCGCGCGTGCCGTCGGGGAACCTCAAGGTCGCCAGACGGATGTGGCCCTTCAGGACCAGCGTGTAGTGTTTGCGCCAGACGGCGGGCGGTTCGCTGAAGCAGACGGTGCGGGTCGCGTCCGTGGTGCCGTCCAGATACTGTCCGCCGGAATCGATCAGGAAAAGACTGTCGCGCCCGATCAAGGCGCCCCCTTCCGGAGGCGCGTTGTAGTGGCACATGGCCCCGTTGGCGTCCGCGCCGGCGATGGTGCGGAAGCTGGGGCTGAAATAGTGTTCCTGCTCCTGGCGATAGGCGCTGATCTGCGCCTCGGTCTCCATTTCCGACACGGGCCGAACGGCCACCTCGGCTTCAAGCCAGGCGAGGAATCGGACCCAGGCCACGCTGTCGCGCCGTGACGCCGCGCGCAGCCCGGCCAGTTCGACCGGATTCTTGACCGCCTTCAGCGCCGTCAGCGGGTTGGCTTCGATCTGGACAGTCGCCCCCGCGTCGCGCGCCGTCGTCGCCGCCCCGACCGGCGAAAACCTGGGGTCCATCGAGACCCTCTCGCCGCCTTGGAGACGTTGGCTCAGTCGCTCCAGGAAAGCCGCAGGCGGGTGCAGGGTCACGCCTTCCAGCTCGAAGTCCGCAACGGCGTCGCCCAGTTTACGCGAGTCCACAAACAAGTCGACGCCCCCTGTCGCGTCGACCAGCATGAAGGCCTGGACGACAGGGTTGTCGGGAACGTCGTCCCCGCGCCAGTTGAGCAGCCAGGCGATATTATCGGTCTGTGTCTCGACCAGAAGGTCGGCGCCCGCGCCGCGCAGCCGTTCGGCCAGTCGGCGCCGCTTGGACGCGCAGGTTTCTCCTGAGCGCGAAACGGGGAAGGGGAAAGCCGGCTTGACCGGAGGCGCGGGACGGTCGCTCCAGGCCCGATCGATCGGGTTTGGCGAAACGGCGCGCAGCGACGCCCCCTGCTGGATGACCGTCGGCTCGATCTGGGCGTAAAGGGCTGGAGTGAGGATCAGGGGGTCGTAGCCGTACACCTCGCCCTTTGTAGCGTGTTCGGCGAGCCAGCGGTCCAGCGGCTCTTCATAGAGGTGGCGCTGTTCGAAATGTGCGCCCGAGACCTCGCCGCGGGCCTGCACAGTGTAGCGGCCGTCGACGAGAAGGGCGGCGCGATCCCGCGTAACGATCGCCAGGCCCCAGGTGCCGGAAAAACCCGTGGCCCAGGCCAGTCGTTCGTCGGCGACCACGACGTATTCCGACTGATGGGCGTCCCAGCGTGGAATAATGAAGCCGTCCAGTCCGCTGCGCGCCATTTCGGCGCGAAGGCCGGCAAGTCGCTCCGGCGTCCAGCGCGCGGCGATCTGCAGTCTGTCCATCAGGGGCCTATCGGGGTTGGAAGGGGAGATCACGGCAGCAGGTCGCCGAACCGATCGGGCAGGGCGAAGCCGTGGGCGAAAGGATCCTGATCCTCCAGAATCAGCTCCGAACGCGCCGTGTAATAGGCGCGGCCCGAGACGGCCGCGATGATTCCGCGAGCGGTGGGGCGGGCGACGCCGCCTTCGAAGATCTGGCCGGAGGGCCCGGCGAAGGCCAAGGCGCTCCCCGGGAAGACCTCGCCTCTAGCGTGGGCGATCGCCAGACGCGCCGAGACGCCGCTTCCCGTGGGGCTGCGATCGATCTGCGCCTCGCCGAACCAGCAAAGGTTGTGCGTGAGTTCGCCCGGAATTAGACGCTCCCCGCTGGTGAGGATGGCGCCGTAGAGGAAGGAAAGATCCGGCTCCTCGGGGTGTCTGAAGCTGCGCGTGGCGCGCAGTCGGGCGACCAGCTCGCCGGCGGCCCCGATCAGCTGGGTCAGCGGCGCCTGGCGGAAGTCGAGACCCAGCCCGCCGCTGGCCCGGATGGCGTAGAAGGCGCCGCCGTAGCCGATGTCGAAAGAGACCCGGCCGAAGCCGTTCAACTCGATGCTGTCGTCCAGCTGAAGGGCGAAAGACTCAACGCTCTCGAACTGTACGACGGGCGCTGCGTCGGGATCTCCGTCAGGCGATACCTCGATGACGACCGGGCCGCAGGGGCATTCCAGGCTGAAACGGGTCTGCGTTCCGCCTTGTCGGCGCGCGCGGTCATAGAGGAAACGGCCTACGGCGACGGCGGCGTGGCCGCACATCGTCGAATAGCCGGAGTTGTGAGTGAACAGAACAGCCGCGTCGCAGCTCGGGTCGCTGGGCGGCACCAGGATCGCGCCATACATGTCGGCGTGGCCACGCGGTTCCAGCATCATGGCCCGGCGCAGGTGATCGAACCGATCGCTCATCGCGCGGCGCTTCTGCAGGATGGTTTCGCCGCCGACCCCCAGTTCCGTCGCGTCGAAAATTCGCACCGGTTCGCCTGCCGTATGCATGTCGATGACCGCGAGGCGATCGCCCTTCAGTCCCAAGTGTTCCATGACCAATCCACCCCTCCCGCACGGTTGTAGTATCGTATACTATATTCTCGCGCAAAGCGTTTGCGCCGGGCTGTCGCGTCGACGGGGGAGACGTTGGAGCCCGTCAGTGTGAATTATTCTGGAGGGGATAATGAAGCATCAGAACGTCCATGCCGCAGTTGCGCCCGCGGTCGCGTTATGACCGACGACGTCGACATGCGTCTTGGGGCCAAGTCGTCGGCCACGCCGCTTTCATCGCCTGCGACCGTCTCAGGGTCTGGGCGGCGGCGCCTGTTCGGCCATCCGGCAGGACTTTGGTATCTGGCTTTCACCGAGGCGTGGGAGCGCTTCTCCTATTACGGCATGCAGACGCTGCTGGTTCTCTATATGGTCGGCCAGCTGCTCCAGCCGGGCCATATTGAGAATGTCGCCGGTTTCGCCGGCTTCCGCGCTGCGCTGGAAGCCGTATACGGGCCACTGTCCATCCAGGCGCTCGCCTCGGCGGTCTTCGGGGTCTACACGGGGCTTGTCTATCTGACTCCGGTGTTAGGCGGACTGATCGCCGATCGCCGGCTGGGCCGAACCAAAACGATCGTATTGGGCGGGACCCTGATGACCGTCGGCCATTTTCTGATGGCTTTCGACGTGTCTTTCCTGGGGGCGTTGCTGTGCCTGGCGATCGGCACCGGCTGCTTCAAGGGCAATATCGCGGTCCAGGTCGGCGCGCTCTACGCGCCTGAAGATAACGCTCGCGCCGACGCCTTTCAGATCTTCTACCTCGGCATCAGCGCAGGCGTGATCGCCTCGCCTCTTGTTTGCGGCACCTTGGGGGAGGTCTTCGGCTGGCATTACGGGTTCGCGGCGGCAGGGGTCGGCATGGCGATCGGCCTCGCCATTTACCTGGCGGGTCGACGTCATCTTCCAGCCGAGTCGAAGATCGTCGTGCCGAAGAAGAAGGAACGTCAGCGCTTGTCGGCGACAGACCGGCGGGTGCTGGCGCTGCTGCTGGCGCTGCTGCCGGTCTTGGCCCTGGCCCTGCTGGGCAACCAGCAAATTTTCAACGCCTATATGATCTGGGCTAAGGCCAGCTACGACTTCACCCTGTTCGGCCGCACCATGCCGACCAGCTGGCTGATCACCTTCGACGCCGCGGCCTCTGTGGTCATGCTGGCCCTGTCGGTCTTGTTCTGGAGGCTATGGTCGCGCCGTTTCGCGGAGCCGGTGGAGATCACCAAGCTGGTGATCGGCGCCGTGGTGACCGTGGTCGCCTTCATGTTGTTGGCGGCGGCGGCGAAATCGGGGGGCGCAGGCAAGGTCAGCCTATGGTGGGCGGTCGCCTTCCACCTGATCAACAGCATCGGATTCGCCCACCTCGTCCCGGTAGCGCTGGCCCTTTATGTCCGTATGGCGCCCCAAGCCATCGGCGCGACGATCGTCGGCATCTTCTATCTCCACCTGTTTGTGGCGAACAATCTAGTGGGCTGGGTCGGTACGCGATTGGAGACCATGAGCGCGGACCGTTTCTGGCTGTTGCACGCGTTCGTCGCGGGCTTCAGCGCCGTGATCCTGTTCGCGCTGCGTGGCCCGATCAAACGCGCTTTGAGGGTGGCGCGAGGATGAGGAGCGGCTTTTGAAGACCCTGTCGATCAGCAATTCCGTATCCTCGCGACAGAGCGCTCGGAAGACCCTCGACGCCTCCACGCTGGCGCTTTGCGTGAAGCGCCTGCGCCCGTCAGCCGCGCCGCTGGCCACCGGATCTGTGAGGCGAGGTCGGAGGGACGAGGAGCCTTGGAGCTCGCCGATGACGGCCCTACGCTAATCTATGACCTTTACGACCCCGGCTGGCCGGACCTCTAGCCTGCCAAGATGTCGACGGCTTCGGGATAACGTTGAACGAGGCGAGAGGTCCAGTTCGCTGAGACCGGGCGAACCTGCTGGCTTTCCGGAGTGGTGCCAGGACGAGGGCCGTCGCCTGCCTGTGAGCAAGTCAGTCCATCATGAGGCGCATGGCGCCATCGAAATCCGGATGGCTGGAAGTGTGGACCAAGGCACGGTCCAAGGCGTCCACCAGCCGACATGGCAGTGAACCGCCCGCCGGGTGACGGTTGATGTGCGCCCAGATATGGACTATGTCCATAATGGTTAGGAGCTGATCATGGCAATAGGCATCGTTTCCGATCGCGTTCCGCCTGTGGAACTGCCGCGCCTCGACGTGGCGCGCTTCGCTCCGGCGAACCGGCGCCGTCTGAGCGCGCCCGCGCTTCGCACATTCACCGCCATCGCCGATCTGTGGGCTCTGAACGAGGAGCAGCGCCGCCTTATCCTCGGTTATCCGTCGCGCTCGACCTATCAGAACTGGTGCAAACAGGCCCGCGAGCATGGCGACATCACGCTCGACGTCGATGTGCTGACGCGCATTTCGGCGCTGCTGGGCATCCATCAGGCCCTGGGCGTCCTGTTCGCCGATGAGCATGAAGGCGTCCATTGGCTGCTCCGACCGCACGATGCGGCGGTGTTCGGCGGGCATCCGCCCATCAACTTCGTGACCAACGGGACCCAGGATGGATTGATGACGGTGCGTCGCTTTCTCGACGCCGCGCGGGGCGGAGCCTACATGGCCCCCAACGCCCTTGATGCGGCGTTCGAAGCCTATGACGACAGCGAGATCGTCTTCAGCTGATGGAGAAGCTCGTCGCTGCGCCCCGTCCGGCCCACCGGCTGGTGCCATCGCGCTTTCCGCCGATCGGCCTGTTCGACACCGTGGCGACAGCAGCCGACGCCGCGGCGGTGATGGAGCTGGCGGGCTGGACCAATGACCGTCTGGTCCCTGAACGGATCGACCGCCTGCCGCGCGATCAGTGGGTGTATGGTCGAGCCAACGCCAGCGTCGTAATGGCGTCTTTCCTCCACGTCGCGCCGGGCGGCATGCGATTCAATGGTCCGGACCTCGGCGCCTGGTATGCGGCGGCGTCGATCGTAACTGCAGCCGCCGAAGTCGGCCATCATCTGCGCCGCGAAGCCGTGGCGCGATCGGTGAAAGGAATGCGGCGGACCTATCGCAACTATACCGCCGTCTTGATCGGCGACTATCGCGACATTCGCGGCCGACAGGCCGCCTTGCCCGACGCCTACGCCTCAAACCGCTATGGGGCCGCGCAGGTGTTCGGCGAAGGCGTGCGGGCGTCCCAGGCGTCTGGGCTTCTTTACGACAGCCTGCGCCATCGCGGCGGATGCAACATCGTCGCCTATCGGCCTGTCGCCGTCACCGAAGTCGTGCAGGCGGAGCATTTCGAGATCAGTGTCGAGGCGGCGTCTCGCCGGGTCGAGGTTCACAAGCTGAGCGCATGATAACGGCAAGACCGTTTTGATCGGAGCCGCACGCGCGCGGCGCATGGCGGCGCGCCGCGAATGCTCAGCGAGGGCGATTGAAGGACGCGTATTCCGCCAGAATTCAGCCTGAGCATTTAGCGGCTGGGGCGCGAACGTGGGTCTCTCCGCCTGTCGCCTGCAGGGCGATGTTTCCAGTGAGTTTTGACGCGCAGGGCAAAGTCTGAACCGCCTCGCCGCCGGGGAGTCGGTCCCGAGAAGAAGCGGCGGGCCGCCTCTACCCATCGTCCAAAATCTCGCCGCTTCCGATCGGAGCGACGAACCGCAACCAAAACTTGAGCTTTGCCGTATATGCCGGCATGTGTGTGTTGCGTATTGTCTCCCGTCAGCCGGAAGATCCAACCCAGGCGTCTCGCAGTTACTTTCGCGCCAGAGCGAACAGAGCGTTGGCTGCGGCGCGCCAGGCGACGACAGAGGAAGAACGCGTTCGTCTGTTGCGAACTGCGAGCCTGTACGAGCTCAATGCGGAACTTGAGCGCCGCATGAAATCCCGGAAGGTGGCTTTTCCCCAAACTCCAGCGCGGTCAAACGCCGGCACAGACTGTCGACATCACGATCATGGCTCCGCGCCCTCTGGGCTCCTTAATCAGTTCGTTTGAGAAAAATCAGCCGGACGAGAGCGTTCAGGCGACGCTCATTGACCCCGCACGGCGCCATCAGCGCCCCACGCGGACTAAGGCGTCGTGGGCCGCGGCGATAGAAGCGGTCCAATCTCACGACCCATAATCGTGCGGCGGATCGGCACAATGAGATCGACCGTATGGGCGATCAGCCGGTGCTGGGGGGCGGCGGTGACTTCGGCCAGCAAATCCTCAAGACGATGCAGCGCCTGTTGAGCCGAGTTGGCGTGGACAGTGCTCAGCCCGCCCGGATGGCCGGTATTCCAGGCTTTGAGCGTCTCAAGGGCCGCTGCGCCGTCGCGCATTTCGCCAATGATGATTCGATCGGGCCTCAGGCGAAGGACGTCTCGCACCAGTTCGGCGATCCCGACCGGGTGGGGCTCAGGTCGTGTCAGAAGGGCCGCCTGGTCCCAGGCCGAACACTGCAGCTCAGGCGTGTCCTCTATCATCACGACGCGATCGGCCGCGAAGGCGGGTTCGGCCAGAAGAGCGTTGGCCAAGGTGGTCTTGCCAGAGCCTGTTCCTCCGCAAATCAGTATATTGAGCCGGTCGGCCGCAGCCGCCCGCAACTGATCTGCATCCGAGGCGCCCAAGGCTCCATCGCGCACATAGTCCTCCAAGGTCCAGATCACGGCGGGGCGTTTGCGTATGGCGAAGGTCGGGGCGGCGACGATCGGCGGTGCCAGCCCCTGAAACCTTTCGACGCCTGTGGGCAGCACGCCCGAAAGCCGCGGGGTCTGAGCGGTGATCGAGACGCCCATATGATCTGCGACCAGGCGGATCACCCGCTCGCGCGCCTCGTAGGAGAGGCGTCGTCCCCTGTCGCTTCGCCCTGAGCCGAGCCGGTCGAAAATGATGCGGCCGTCGGGGTTGACGAGGACTTCGACCACCTCAGGATCGGCTAGGCCCGCAAGCACCGTCTCGCCCAGCGCGTGGCGGAGAGCCTCATCCGTGCGAGCAGAGCCAGCGATCGGAAGCCGCATCACGGGGCCGGTTCTTCATTTTTGGCCGGCTCCGCGTCGGACGGCGCAGAGCCGCCGGCGACGAGACGCGCCGCAGTCGCATCCAGGAGACGTTCGATCCGTCTCTCCACCGACGCCAGGACGACCGGATCCTCGTCGATCACGGCATCGGGCAACCGGAGAAAGAAGGCCTTGCAAGCTCCACGATAAGCTCCTGAGTGATCTGCATGTCTCTCTGGGCGACCGCCATATGGCGGCGCAGCGCCCGGTCCAGCGCCAACAAGCGATCGTCAGGATCAGCCGCCGTACTGCGGGCGAGGCCCCGCGTCAGCGCCCGAGCCGCGGTCTCGCTGAGCGAATGCCCTAAGGTTCGCGATGCGCGGCGTAAGGCGGCCAAGGTGCGTGGATCGCTGACATAGACCTGGATTCTGGTCGTCGCCTCCCGCGTCGTGCTCGTCGGCGAACGCGTCATCGGCCCACGCCCTGCAAATGATCCAGCGCCGCCTGCTGCGCGGCGAAATCCGAGATGATCGTCTCGTAGGTTTCGGCTGCTTTTCCCGCCGCGCGGCGATCGTGGATAGCCGCCTCCGCCTCTTTAAAAGGGGCAGGGCTGCGTTGTCGTCCTCGCCCAAAGAGCGTCGGCCCGCCCAGGGGTGAGGCGACCCGGCGACATGGTTACGCCTGCGGCAGCGGGCGCTGGACCCATAGGCCGCCGTCGGATCGCCGGGGGCGGTCCGCCTTGAGCGGACATCGGCGCGGCGTCGGTTGAAAGGCCAGGCCTGGCAAGCACAGGTTCCAACGCCCGCGCCCCGCCGCCAGGACCCGGCTGCGGCGCGTCGCAGGTCCTAATCGCGCCTTGAAGCGCTTTCGACGGTCCTGTGATCGCTGGAACGCCGCTGGTGAACCCGATCGCGACTTCACGTGCGAGCGCTGGGCTTTCAAGGCGGCAGCCGCCGGCTTCATCGACCCGGATGTCTCACAGCTCATCGCCATTACGGCAGATCGGCTGCCGCCGGTGGAATCTCTCCCACAGCACCGTCGTCCCGCCTTTGACCATGGCGCAGTTGATCTCTACGCCGTCGTCATTATCGCAGATGGCGGTGACGCGGTTGTAGCTGCGGCCTGTTCGCCGGCAGGCGAGCGTTCGATTGGCCGCCAGTTTGCTCAGTTCGATCCTCGCCGCCGCCCCTGAAGCCTCTGGGCAGGGGTGGCCGGAAGAACAGGTCTCGTCCATCTCTCGCGCCGCTACTGCATGGAGGCGCACCCGAACACCGTCTTCACATCGAAGGGTGTCGCCATCGTGGACGTTGATCACCCGGCAGGAAAACAGGGCCTGCGTCAACGGCGCTCCCGACGGAATTTGCGGGGTCTGGGGAACCTGCCGCGCAAGGACCGGGGGCGATTGCGGCCACCATAGCGTCCCCAAAAAGCAGGCGACGCCGACGCCGGCCGCCGTTGCGGCGAAACCCCAGTCCATTCTGCCCGCGCTTCTCTGACGGATCCGCCTCCAGGCCGGCCGTCGCGCCAGCAAGGAGGCGACAGACAGCCGCCAGGGGGCCGAGGAAAAATGCGGCGATCGCCCACTGGGTTGGAAGTCCGAACTTGGCAAGTCCCAGCGTCACGGCCAACCAGCTCGCCAGCAGCATGGTCCTGGCTGCGAGCCTAAGCCGGCGGGGACGAGAAGGTCGGCGTAGCTTGACACTCATGGCCCATGCTAGCGCGGGGAACGAAAAGGCGCAGTTAACGCGGCTGCGGATCCAGCGGGCCCCGAACCTTCCTGAACATTCCCACTGTCCTTCCGGCCCCAACACCTAGCGGACCAGGACCCCCTCCCATGGGGCGACCCTATCCTGGCATCGCCCAAGCCGGGTAGACGACCGTCCCCTCCGCGTCGACGCGGGCTCCGGTCGTAAGTCGAGCCGGTTCCAGCCGACCGCGCCCCATGATGTGCAGGACCGTCGCGCCGCGCGCGAGCAGGTTGTCGGCGATGAGCCTGCGATGGCACCGCCACCAGACCGCCTCGGCGCACATGAGGGCGCAGCGTTCACGGCGACCTGTCTCGATCAGGTCTTCCAGTCCCTCCGCAAAGGCCTGTGACAGGGCGTAGTCGGCGTAGTTATGAAAGCTCCTGTTGCGCCAGAGGCCGTTAACATTTTCCGCCAGCCCGCCGACTCGGCCGCGCCTGCCGGCGAGAGAAACGCTATGCTCATAGGAAATCTGAAACGCTTCCAGCGCGCCAGAAAGGGCGCCCTGATTGAACTGAGGATTGGCTCTGGACATGGGAATCTTGCGAACGTCCACCACCCGTCTGATCTGCGCCTCCTGCAAGAGGCCGACGAACTCCTCAAAGCTCCGGTTCGAATGTCCGATCGTGTAGAAGGTCTGCGTCATTCATCGTGTCGCGCGTGTTGCAGAAAGCCGTCCGTGTCGCCGTCGATATCGTCCGTTCCGCCGGTCGTGTTCTCACAGCAAGGCTTAGCGACTGAGGGGGAGTACGCCTGGCTCGTGAAAGCATAATCTCCAGTGTGCAGTCTTCGCATCCGGCCTGTCACTCGACCGCCTCCGGATCCCAGTTGACGTGATCGCCGCCGATTAGAGTTTTCGCCATTCCCTGATCTCCTTAAACGACAATCAGACCTTGCCGACTTCGTTCCCGGCGTTTCCCCAATCGCTCTGGAGATAGACCTCTGTGAAACCCGGCAGGCGCCGCCTTGATCAATCCGTCCCGGGGCTCCTGACCTTGGCGCCGGAATCCGGAGGCGAAACCGGGCGACGTGGACGGTTTCGAGGCTTTAACCTGCGGCGCGGCAGCGCCTAGCCGGCCTTGCGGCGCGGCGTCGTCCGACGCGCCTTCGGCGGCGCCGCGGAGCTCTTGGCGCCGACCCGACGGCGAGGCGAAGCGCCGCCTTCCAGGCTGGCGCGCAATGCGGCCATTAGGTCCGTCGCGTCCGTATCTTCAGGCTCAGATGCGCGGATCGGCTTGTGGCCCTTCTGCTTCGCAGCGATGAGCGCCTTGAGCGCTTCCTCGTAGCGATCGACGAACTGGTCTGGGTCGAAGGGGCCGGCTTTCTGTTCGATGATCCGACGAGCGATATCGACCATGGCTGGATCGGGCGCCTGATCTGCAATGGCGCCGAAAACGTCCCGCGACGGCCTGACCTCGTCGCGCGTGCGCAGGGAATAGGCCAAGATTCCCTGGTCGCGCGGCTCCAGCGCCAGCAGGCGTTCCCGGGTGGAAAGCACCACGCGTCCGAGGGCGATCTTGCCTTCCGACCTCATGGCTTCCCGGATGACGCCGAACGCCTCTTCGGCCAAGGCTCCCGCCGGCGCCAGATAGTAGGGGTTGTCCCAATAGAGGCGGTCGATCTCCTCCTCGGGGACGAAGCGCTCGATGTCGATCGTTTTGGTGCTCTCCAGCTTGACCGACTTGATCTCCTCGTCAGTCAGCAGAATGTACTCGTCCTTGGCGACAGCGTAGCCCTTGACCAGCGAAGAGCGTTCCACAGGCCCGGTGTCAGGGTCCGTCGTCACCATGCGAATGCGGTTGTTGGTCTCGGGGTTGATGAGGTTGAACCGCACATCGCCGCCGGAGCTTGTCGCCGTGTAAAGCGCCACCGGGCATGTCACGAGGGAAAGGCGCAGGTGTCCCTGCCAGGTGGGGCGATAAGCCATGTCGGACCTCCGGACGGCGCCGCATGCGCCGCCGACTCAACACCGGGCCCGGTGATTCGCTCCCTCAGGTCAGTCGCAGGGTTCCGCCTGACCGTCTCCGAGATCGATGACGAAGCAGTGCTCCTGGCCGCCCTCGAGGTCCGCCACCAAGATGCGGATCTCATCATCGACATCAACCGGAGGCGAATAGAGTTCAGTATAACCGACGGCCGCGGCTTCGAAGCTGCCGGCCTCCAGGACGTGGCCGTGCGCGCGGCCGAGGCCTTCGGCATAGGCGAAATAGCGATGCTGTTCGGGTTCGATCATTTCCGGCTCCTGATTGTTTGAATGCAGGAAGATGGAAAAGGATTCCATGATTCGGCCTCCGCTGGCGGACTGGAGCCTAGCGCTTGCGCTGTCTCAGCAGCTTGGCCGCCTCTTCCTTCCACAGCGCCTGGAAACGCGGCAGGATCGATGCCGGCAGGGTTGCCGGCGCACGGGAACGGCGATGGAGTTCCCTGGCTTCGGCTTCGAAACGGGCGGCCCTGTCGAGATCGGCTTCTGTCATGTGGTTTGTGGCCAGACCTGCTCTACGGCCAGCGTCCGGGCGGGGCAGGGCTGCAGGATAAGATCTTCCGGAGCGCTCAGGTTCAGCCAGTGGACGCCGGTGCCTGGCGGCAGCAGAACGATCTGGCGGTCATGGTAAGGCGCGACGTCCGGACCTGGCTCGGTCGTCAACATGGCGAACGCGCCGTCCTTGATGACCCCGGCGATCCAGAACCACGGATAGCCGGTCATGGTGAAGAGCCATTTCGTTTTCCTGCCCTGCGCCTTCGGCTCGGTGAACTCGTAGAAACCGTCGGCAGGGATCAGGCAGCGGATCGAGCCGCTGAAAGACCGGCCCTCGGACCGGAAGTTGAACACCGGTCTGCCCGCCGGGCTCTTCCAACCCCAGGGCGTCATAAGCAATTGCGCGGCATCCGCGCCCTGGACGACGACAGGGGCGGCGTCGCCGATGCGGTAATCCGCCGGCGCCAGGTTGGGCAGACCGCTCGGAAAGACGAGCGTCCGCCCCGCGTCGCGGAACCGCGCAGCCAGTTGATCGACGGGGACGTGCAGGCGGTAGTTGTTGCACATGGGCGAATCCTCTCACGGCCTCAGCCAGTTGTGGAGTCCGGCGTCCGTAGAACGCTATTCGACCTCGCAACTGCGCGAGCCATCCCTTCGTAGGGATAGCTCCAGCTGGAGCCTGTGCCGCTAAGATCAGTCCAGGCCGCTTTCACAGTGGCGGCGGCGGCCATCAGCGGGAAGCGCTGGGAAGACACCGGATTCAGCTGGCCGTGCAGCCTCTGAAGCCGGCGGTAGATGTCATCCAGCTCCGCCAGATCATTCGCGTTCAAAACCTGCTTGCTGGACATGCCCTTGTATCGCTTCATGGACGATCGTCGGCAGCGGCGCTTAGCGAAACGCCGCGCGCGCGCATGTCCTCAAAGGCGGTCTGCACCTTCTCGGCTGCGCCCGGAGCGATGCGGTTCAGGGTCGCGGCCTGGCGCGCCAGCATGTTGATCAAGACCGGGTCGTGTTTGGCGGCCTCCCCGAGGCGCCAGACGGCGACCATTTGGGCGGGTTGCAGCTCGGCGGGGGTTGCGGAGAAGTCGCTCACTGAGAACGCCCCACTAGCCGCAGGCCCGCCACCAGGCCGGCGATCAGATCGACCGTCGGCGCCGTGATCTCAGCGAGCTCGCGCTGTTCCAGATTGGGGTCCAGCTTCTCCATATCGCGAGCGAAGGCCTCATCGGGGCCAAGAGGTTTCGTTTCCATGTTCGTT
>OFTY01000710.1_pt1 | contig 20091 bp, 16 predicted proteins | sample 1775061 | NCBI WGS metagenome assembly OFTY01 (sample SAMN08195773, study PRJEB24354) | sludge metagenome | isolation source: sludge from phenol fed wastewater aerobic bioreactor B | place: India: Nagpur | collected 2016-09-16 | reverse complement strand
TTCTTAATTATAAGAAAATTTGTACAATTATTTGTTAATACAAAAAAGGACAATTATGATAAAAAACAAGGTTATTTATATTTTATTAGTCACATTTATTTTAGTTACCACCAGTAGCTTTAAAAAGACGTCAGCACCTAAAAGCGAATTTATTTCTCTGCAGCAAATAAATCCTACTGCTCTTTGTAATTTAATGAACCCTCCTTATTGGGAAGGATTTAATACTAATTCAGAAACAGTTAGTTGCTGGCAAATATTAAACCTGAATAATAATAATATTTCCTGGTATTATAATTCCGCCGGAGCCTATGAAGGTAATCGGGCAGCTTGTTATAATAATATTCCTCTTGCGGGATTAAATCAGGAAAGCAATGATTATCTGGTATCTCCTGCTTTTGACTTGGACGGAGGTAAATACGTTTTAAAATATCAATACAAAACAGGTTCCTTTTATTCTGCAACGTTTGAGGTTTTATTGTCTGATTCTGGTAGTGAATCAAACAGTTTTACAGAAACATTGGTAGCGGAGCAAACTCATAATAACTTTAATTATGAGGAAAAAGTAGTTTTTTTTGAAGGATATAGCGGAGAAATAAATCTTGCGTTTCATGTTAAGGGCTATGGCTCTCACGAGCTCTACATAGACAATTTCTTTTTAAAGAAAGTAGAAACTTGTGAAGAACCAGTTGGAATTGAGATAGATGTACAGGGAGATGATTGGGTTAATCTCAGTTGGGTTCAAGGTGATGGCATTAGTCAGTGGGAAGTTGCAGTAGTTAAATCGGGTGAAAGTTTAGAGGATGAAAGCATTTTAAACATTTTGGTGACAGACGAAGCCCATGTTTCTATTTCCGGATTGGAAAAGGGGAATGTTTACAAGGTTTACGTTCGAGCTGTCTGTGAAGACGGAGTTAGCCATAGTGATTGGAGTACTCCTGTGAAGTATGTGAGTAGAGTAGGTGTCAATGATGAGTGTGAAGGAGCATTTAATATCCCGGTTAATACAACATCGGAATGCAACCAAACTGTTACCGGAGTTTTCAATGGAGGAAGTTACAGCAGTATAGAAGATCCAAGCTGTGTTTATGCTTGGGATATACCTTATGAAGATATTTGGTTTGAGTTTACGGCTATAGCTTCTCAGCAATTGTTTAAACTTTTTGATTTAGAGTCATCTACGAATTACTTTACATTGTATGCTGCTATTTATCAGGCAGATGACTGCAGTTCTATCGAATTGGTTACAGAGATGGAATGTTATCAATATATAAATAACAATTTTATGGTGAACCTAATCGATTTGGAAGTTGGCGCTAAGTACTACGTTCGGTTTTTTATGATGACGCCTAATGCTAAGACAAGCTTTACGCTTTGTATGAGTATTCCCGACAATGTGGTTCGTGTCAGTCCAAGTGGAGAGGATTATACAATAGAAGAATTGGTTAAGAAGGTGCTTGTTGATTCCAACTGTGATTTGGTTAGTAATATTAAATACGATAACGGACCGGAAGTTAATGAAGGCTATAATACATTGGGTTATTTTAACAAACAAAAGGCTGATTTTCCGTTTGAAGAAGGGTTGGTTTTAACTACCCATGATGTTAAGTACACTTCTGGTCCTTATATGGGAAATGTAGGTAAAAGAAAAAAATTAGAACTGTGGCAAGGTGATGAAGAGTTGAACGATATAATTGATCAGATAGGAGGGGAAGGTTTTGGAAGCCATAAGGCAACATCTGTATTGGAGTTTGATTTTATCCCAGTAAAAGATTCTTTGAATTTCGAATACTTATTTGCTGCGGTTAGTTATCATCCTCTTTGCGGATATGCTTGTTATCCTGGAGGAGCTTTATTTGCTGCATGGCTTACGGATCTTTCCACTGGGGAAGGACAAAATTTGGCAGTCGTTCCTGATACTTCACTTCCTATTGCTTTAAATACAATTCGAGATGTTGATAAATCAGGAGCTTCTTGTGAGAGTGTCAATCCACAGTATTTTGGTAATTATTATGGAGATAGATCTATTAATGATTTTGATGAATTTGCACCCATCAATTATACAGGGATGACCATTGCTTTAAAATCTTTAAAGGCATCAGTTAAGCCTGGTGTAAAATACCACATCAAACTTGCTGTTGCCGATTTCTGTGAAGAAACTTCACATACTTCTGCTGTGTTTTTTAAGAAGGGCAGTTTTGACATTGGAAACATTGATTTGGGTTCAGATTTGCTTGTTGATGATGAAACGGCTTTATGTGATGGCGTTAGTTATACAATTAAGACAGATTTGTCACCGGATTGGGTTGATTTTTCATGGTATAAAGATGGCGAGCTTCTTGCGGGCGAGACGGGTGCTGATTTGGAAGTAAACCAGACAGGGGATTACAAGGTTGTTGCCAAGTACAAGGCAGTTGCCGGTTGTGAGGCAGAGCAGCAGGTTCGGGTAGAGGTTTATCCTAAAGTATCTGAAGTTGTAGGCAAGCCATCTGATATTGAGTATTGTGTTCAAAGTTTGAATCCTCGTCCTATTGATCTTACCCAGAACGAGGGTGCTATTTTTAAAGGTTTGGACGAGGAAGGATATGGCATTAGCTATCATTTGACGGCAGAGGATGCCAAGGAGGGGATCAATTCGATTTCTTCTCCGGATAGTTTTGCTATGCCGGAGATTGATACTCCGACGACAATTTATGTTCATTTAGAGGATGTGGAGACCAGTTGTGAAGGGGTTATAAGTTTTAGGTTAGTTCCTACTGCGATGGATTTGCCTACTCGTCCGGCAGACGTGGTTGTATGCGGGCTTTATGAATTTCCTTCTTCAGAAAAGGGTTATAAGTATTTTGCTTCAAGCAAAGCCTCTGGGAAGGAGTACTTTGCGGGAGATGAGCTTCTTCCTGGAGATTATACTATTTATGTAACTAATTTATCGTCTGATGGATGTTATTCCGAGGTTTCTTATCAAATATTGGTAGTAGATCCAGTGGAAGCGTTAGAATTACCGGATGTTAAGATGTCTTGTGAGCTTTATACTCTTCCGGAGTTACCGGCTTTTAACCGATATTATACGGAGCCTGGAGGCTTAGGATTGGAGATACCTGCTCATACAGAGATTTTGAGTTCTCAGACGATCTATATCTATGCCTCATCTGCAGACGGAGTTTGTTTAAATGAAAGTAGTTTTACTATTACTTATGAAGAGTGTCCTCTTCCTCGAGGATTTTCACCTAATGGAGACGGTATCAATGATGTTTTGGACTTGACAGTCTATACGGTTTCATCGATTAAAGTTTTCAATCGAAACGGTGTTGAGGTTTATTCTGCGAGCAGTAATTATAAAGGAGGCGTTCAGGAAGAATATGTAACGAGCTGGGATGGTAAGAGCAATGGAGGTAAAGATCTTCCGGATGGTACTTATTATTATGTAATAGTTACTCAAGGCAAGACCAAGACCGGATGGATTCAGATAAACAGATAATATTATTTTAAAGCAAGACCGGTACTTGTACTTTTCACGGTACCGGTCTATATTAACCTAAAATAAACAGAGAGATGAAAAGAATATACACAGCATTTTTAACATTACTATTATTAGGTATTGGTAATGAGTTATCAGCCCAGCAGAACCCGCAATATACCCAGTATATGTATAATATGAGCGTTGTTAATCCTGCTTATGCCGGAAGCAAAGAGAGCTTGTCCATGGGTGCTTTATACAGAAAGCAGTGGGCAGGATTTGACGGAGCACCTTCTACGGGTACTTTATTTGGACATACTCGTTTAGGTAAGAATGTAGGAGTTGGTTTGTCATTTATTAATGACAAGATAGGACCGGTTACCGAGAATAATGTATATGGAGATTTCTCCTATACGCTTAATTTAGGCGGTGTTCACAAGCTTGCTTTAGGATTAAAGGCAGGAGCGACGTTTCACGATGCGAAGCTGTTTTCCGAAGTAGGTGATGGCTATACGATAGACCCTAATGATCCTGCATTTGGGAAAGACAGTAACTCTACCCTTTTTAATTTTGGGTTAGGAGCTTATTACTATTCAGATAAATACTATGTAGGAGTCGGTGTTCCCAATATATTGAAAGGTTATTATTTAGATTTTGATGGGAAGCAATTTGGACAGCAGGAAATCCATATGTTTATTAATGGAGGATATGTGTTTGATTTAAATCGAGATTGGAAGCTAAAACCTTCTACCATGATTAAGTATGCCTTTAATGCTCCGGTTTCGTTTGATTTGAGCTTGAATGCGATGTATGCCAATAAGATAGAAGGCGGTTTGACTTATCGCTATGAAGATGCCATTGGAGCGATGATCAATTACCGGATTACCCCTAATCTGCGTGTAGGTTACGCCTATGACTATGTCACTTCCGATATCAATAAAGCAGCCAAAGGCTCTCATGAGTTTATGCTGTTGTACGATATTTCATTTTCCAAACGCGTATCGAGTTCTTCCCGTTATTTTTAACCCGAGGCGATACCCTTTATTTTGCTTCCACGCGTACCACCAAGAAAGATCCGAAGACCTACGGGTGGAACGATCAGCCTTATTTAGACATTTATCAGGTAGGCTTATTCACATCGCGCAATATTAACCTTGAAGTGCTAATTAGAAAAAACCAAAAAAACTACTAAGCGCAACTTTAATATAATAAGAAAATCCAGAACGAGAATTGAGATACTGTTTTCTAAATTATGTGATCAATTTATGATTAGAAAAAAACTATACCAAAAGCTTTTCAGGTTTTAAGACAAGGATATTCTCAAAAACAACCGGAAGGATAATATAAATATCTTGAAAATCAGTATTGCCTAAATACACTATGAGTATAGTATTTTAAGCATTAATTAAAAGTAAAAAAAATGAAGTATATCTACAAAACAATAAAAACTCTTATCTACTGCACAGTATTATCAACAGCACACGGACAAACGAATTTAGTACTCAATCCCAGTTTTGAAGAAGTAAATGAAAGCTCATTATCATGTAGCTTGTATATTCCTTTACAATTTAACAATGTTGTTTCTTTTTGGACAGTTCCTAATCTTGGATCTTCAGATGTCTATCACATGAGCCTGGATATAAATTGTTCTACACATCCTTTAAGCACAGGTAATGGATTTATATCTGGAAATCAGCTTCCCAGAACGGGAGACAGTATGGTTGGTATGATAACATTTAAGACATTAGCTGGAGAACCCTACCGGGAATATATACAGGGAGAATTAAGCGAGTCTTTAAAAAAAGGAAAAAATTATACGATTGAATTCTATGTGTCTTTAGCTGATAATTCTGAACTTGCTGCCAATAATTTTGGCATTAAATTTTTTACAGATACCTATTTTGAAAATGAATTTTTTTATATTAACGTTATTCCCGATGCTAATTATACCGGTGTTATTATCGATACCGAAAATTGGACTCTGGTAAAACTTGAATTTGCCCCCCAAGTTTCGGGGCTCACGCATTTTATTATTGGTAATTTTTTTAATGACGAAGAAACAACAACCGAACAGGTATATTCTAATACAACAGATTCATTTGATCGTAATTTAGCATACTATTATATAGACGATGTCTCAATTTTAATAGACACAACCCCTGTTTTCAAACAAACTGACTCGTATTGCCAAGGAGCTTTGTTTGAACTACCTGTAGTTTCCGAAAATGGTTACTCCGGTACCTGGTCTCCTGAAATCAACAATCAGGAAACAACAACTTATACTTTTACTCCTGATGATCCGGAAATTGATCAAACTACAATGACAGTAGAAATCATTGAACCACATATTGAACCTGCATTTAATATTGAAACCATCATCTGTGAAGGGGCTTCGTTTATGTTACCCGACGTTTCTGAAAATGGCTATTCCGGAGTTTGGTCGCCTCAGATTAATAATCGGGAAACAACTACTTATACCTTCACTCCCGAAGACGGACATTGCGCATTGTCAACTTCCATTACAATTGAAGTTACAAAACGCACTGATCCTGAATTTACAATCGAACCTTTTATTTGCGCAGGAACTGATTTTATTCTGCCAAAAGTTGCCGCTAATGGGATTTCAGGTATGTGGTCTCCCGCTATTGATAATACCCAAACAACAACTTATACCTTCACTCCTGCAAATGAGTATTGTGCTAACCCTGTTTCCGCAACTGTAGAAGTTATGCTTCCTAAAGATATAATTTTTGACACTTATTGTTTTCAAGGAGATTTTTATATAGAAGCTATACTTTCAGACATTTCCCTCAACCACACTTTTCAATGGACAATAAATCAAACTTTAGCCGGTGAAGAGTCTCATTTGTTCAATATTTCTGAAAATGCCAATTTGTTCAATGAAGGCAATAATGTCATTGAACTAACCATGACTGATGAAAACGGTTGTATTTCAGTAAAGGTTATCGAAATAGAAAACATAAAAAATCTGTGTTTTATTCCTAAAGGTATTTCTCCGAATGGAGATGGATTAAACGATTATTTCAATTTAGAGAACTTTGGAGGTATTTCCCTTCAAATATTCAATCGGTATGGCACTAAAGTCTATGAAAAAAATAATTATACCAATCAGTGGAACGGAGTCTCAAATGCAGGAAAAAAACTACCTTCCGGTACTTATTTTTATTATATAGTGACCCCTAAAGGCGAAAGAGTGACAGGATGGATACAATTAATGCATGAAAGTTAATTTAATGACTAACAAAGATAGAAACAATTAAATTGCTTTTTATACATATAAATTTAGCTATATTTATAATTTATTAATTCTACTTAATAAATTACTATGAAATATTTGATAAGAATTTAAAGTCGCTACTCTTTTTTATCACAGTAACTTATGGATAACAAAATCTGGTTCTTAGTCCAAGTTTTGAAGAAGTAGATGAAAGTAAACTATTATGCAACTTCTGGGGAATTTGGATAGTGCTTTTTTGGAACAGTACCTTCTTTGAGAACTTCAGGCATATTTTTATATGAGTTTGGATTAAGGATTAATGGTAACTTTAATATACTTTAAGAAGTCCTTACAATTTCTGTAAGGACTTTTTTATTAATTTAGTCTAAGAAATAAAATGGTATTGTTATTGACCATATAATTTTAGTAATATTAATTAAAAAATGAAAATAATGAAGCTGTTTAGATATATATTTTTAGTGAGTTCTTTGGTTTTATTCTGGAATGGATATGCACAGAGAGCAGTTGTAACGGCTAATAGTTACGATATTAGTGACAATCTCGATTTACAGGCGGTTGCTTCTATTTTTGGTGATTCTAAAGATTTGGCAGATTTTGAATATAGGCTGAATGATCCGGATTTAAGGATTTCAAACTTAGATTTAAATGGAGATGGTTATGTAGATTATCTACGAGTTGTAGAAACAATTGAGGGGAATACCCATTTAATCGTTGTACAGGCTGTGTTGGGACAAGACATGTTTCAGGATGTTGCTACCATTGAAGTAGAAAAGCAAAACAAAAGCAAAGTGTATGTTCAGGTTGTAGGAAATCCTTACCTATATGGAGCCAGTTATATTTACGAGCCGGTATATGTAAGCACGCCTCCTGTGTTTAGTCTGTTCTGGGGAAATTCTTATTCACCCTATTATTCAAGTTGGTATTGGGGGTATTATCCGTCTTATTATTCATATTACAGACCTTATCCAACAGCAACTTATATTGTAAATGTTCATACACATATCAATTACAATAACAGATATGTATATACCAATAACAGATATAGTACAAGAACGCCATATATGTATGAAAATGTGAGACAAAATTATTACGAACGAAAAAATCCTAATAATTCTTTTACCTCGAGAAATACAAATTATAACAATAGATATGATTTGGCAAGCAACAGAAGAACAACTTACAGCAGAAGCGAATATAGTGTAAATAGCAATGCCAGAAATAATAGATATGGTACCAATAACAGCAGAACGGTAAATAAAGTCTCGGCTGAAGGAATTGGTAACAGATCTTCCTCGAGATCGAGTTATCAAACCGGGACTGCGGTGTCTTCTGACAGAAAAATATCTGTAGAAAATAATAATAGCAGAGCGGTTAATACAACGCAGAGAACATCAAACACTTCAAGAGCTGCTGTAAACAGTCCAAAGACGAGTACTTCTACAAGCAATAATTATAACAGAGCTTCAAGATCGTCTTATTCGACGAATAATTCATCCTCTTTCAGTAATAACAGAAGTTCTAACAACACTATGCGAACTTCAAGCTCGCCTTCAAGAAGTAATTATAGCAGTTCTGCTTCTTCTGGCTCCAGAAGTTCTTCAGCAGCAAGTTATAGTAGCGGAAGATCTTCTTCGAATGCATCTAGCAGCCGATCTTCTTATAGCAGATAAATAAGGTATTAGTAAAAAAACAAAAAACCAGAGTTAGACAACTCTGGTTTTTTTTATTGAAAAATCTGATTTAAAATTTTTGCAAGTCTTAAGCCACCTTTTAAAAGCTGGTTTTCAAGGTCATCTTTGTAGTCAAAATGATATTTGAAACTAAGAATATCTCCTTGTTCTGCTCCATCATATATTTTGTTAGAGAGCGTATAGGAATCAAAAATCCAGTCGGCAAAAGAACCTTCCGTTAAATTTTGATTGTATTGTTTGTTGTGAATATCTAAAACTTCAGCATATTCGGTAAAGCTGTATTTGTCAAAGTCGATTAAGGATGAATCCCAAACGCTGTGGAGATTAGTAGGTTTTCTGAACCACTCTACTTTTATTCTGTTTCCGCCTAAATCTTCTTCTCTGCCGATGTGTAACGGCTGATGCGCATCGCCGATAAGGTGAATAATAAAGTAAAGATATTGTTGTTTCTTTTCTAAAGTTAAATCTTTGGTTTTAAGCTCCTCAATCAAATACAAAGCTTTTTTATATAAGTTTTCATCAGTTGATTGTTCAAGAGCCACATCAAAAGAAACACGGTCTAAATCGCCTGCTAAATTGATATAATGCCAACTGTCTGCAAATTTCCATGCAGGATCTGATTTTATAAAATCTGGCCAATTAGCCCAATAGGCTAATTTTTGATTTCCAATAAGTTTTTTGATTTCTTTTTTTGCTTTTTTAGTTAGATTTCTTTCCGCAATTTCCGCAACTACACGGTGTCCTGTTGTTCCCCAAGAGTATCCTGCTGTTAATTGGAATATAAAAAATAAAAGAACTAATAACCGAAATGCTTTTTTCATATTGTGTTTATTCATTAAAAAGTGCTTTTAATTCTGCTGCATCAGAAGGTTTCATTTTTCCTGCTAAAACGAGACTCAGCTGTTTTCTTCTTAGTGCTGCTTCATAGCGTAGTTTTTCCAATTCTGTTTCAGGAATAACTTCCGGAACACCTACCGGGCTTCCCGTATCATCCACTGCAACAAAAGTATAGATGGCTTCATTTGCTTTTTGTTTCGAACCGTTTTCCCTATCTTCAATCCAAACGTCGAGGTAAATTTCCATAGAAGATTTAAAAGCTCTTGAAACCTTTGCTTCGACTGTAACAACACTTCCCAATGGAATAGGTCGGTTAAAAGCCACGTGATTAACAGAAGCCGTAACACATATGCGTCGAGAATGACGACGTGCAGCAATACCCGCAGTTCTATCCATACGAGCTAAAAGTTCTCCTCCAAACATATTATTTAAAGGATTGGTTTCTCCTGTCAAAACCAAATCAGTAGTTAAAGTAGCGGATTCGGATACTAATTTTGCTTTCATATCAAAAGTTTTGGCACAAATATACTTACATTAAAGAAAAAATCCCCAAACTTTAAGTTTAGGGACTTTTTCTTTAACTTTTTATTGAACCAAAATCCATGCATCTGGATTAATGGTGTGGTGTATTTCTTTTAATCTTGTTTGGGCTTCTTCTTGATTGGTATAACTGGAGTATAAAACAGGATACATACCATGTCGGTTTTTTTCTAGGAATACGGCTTGTTCAAAGCCTTTTGCCTTTAATTGTTCTACTGCTTTTTGTGCATTGGCTTCGCTTCTAAAAGCAGAGGCTACGATATGATAAGGCATAGGAGCTTCCGATTTATCCTTAACAGATAATGTAATAGCTTCTAAGTCAGGTTCAATAACAAAAGTCGCTTGCTGTAATTGCTGCTGAACCCTAGTTTGCACACTTTTTTCTATTGCCAGTGTTTGATCTGATAAGTAAGCATTGTAACCGTTATTAACCAAAATACCGCCAATACCAACCATTAAAACAAAAACAGAAGCATATCTTAGAGCGGCGTATCGGTTTGTTCTTTTACTGACTTGAGGAGCTGAATTAATATGAATTACAGGAGTTGGTGCTTCTTCTTTTCTTAATATTTCAGAAGATACAACGCCTGATAAGCCAAAAGAAGTGGCAAGGAAATTGTTGTTTGCTGAAGGCTCGAAGACCAATCCGCCTTCATTATTTAAATTCAAAACACCAATAGGGAATAGTTGAAGCATTCCGAAGGAGTTGAGTTCCTCAGACCACTTGTTAATGGAATTTTTTATCAGTTCGGTGGCTTGATCGTAAGACATTTTTTCCTGATTAGCAATATGATTGGCTAGTAAGCCATCATTATGGGTTATATTTACATTAAATAAAACTCGTTTTTTAGGAGGAAAAAAGATTTGCTTTTTATCGTCGTAATAAGACGACTGAATCTCAGTTAAAAAAGCACCAAACCCCGGTACAATAACGCATTGATACCGATATAATAAAGCTGATATGTGTTTTTCAATTCCCATAACACAAAAATACAGTAAACAATAGGCGGAACAAAAAAATATTCACAAATGTTATTAACAAAATAACAATCATAGAGAGATTACATGTTGATAAATAAATTATAAATATCCATATAAAAATAGTATCTTTTAGAGACTATATTAATGCTTTTAATTTTTGAAATGGATCAAGAAAAATTGTTTTACAGTTTGGCTTTACAAAAGGTTACGGGAATCGGAGCAATAACTGCGAGGCGTCTTGTGGAATATTTTGGAACAGAAAAAGCCGTTTTTGAAGCTACCAAAAAAGAAATAATAGAAGCTGGTAGGATTAGTGAAACGCTAATTAAAAATTTAAGAGATCGTACAGTTTTTAAATTGGCGGAAACAGAAATGAAGCATATTAAACAAAATAATATAACAGTTATACACTATAAAGATGAACGTTTTCCCGAATTGCTGAACCATTGTCCGGATGCACCAATACTGCTTTTTAGCAGTACTCCAGATGGCAATTGGAAAACCGATAAGCTAATCAGCATTGTAGGAACCCGGCAACCTACTACCAGAGGACTTGATTTTTGCACAGAATTGATAGAGGGGTTGAAAGAATATAACCCTATTATTATTAGTGGATTAGCATATGGTATAGATATTCATGCACATTTATCAGCAATAGATAATAATCTGCTTACTTATGCAGTCTTAGGGCATGGCTTAAATAAAGTTTATCCGGATAAACACTTTTACCATGCTCAAAAAATGGAAAGTAAAGGAGGAGGTCTGTTGTCAGAATTTTGGATTACCGATAAGGTTGATCGTGAAAACTTTATCAAGAGAAATAGGATAATAGCAGGTATGACCAAAGCGACAATTGTGATTGAAAGTGCTTTAAAAGGAGGCTCTATGTCAACCATTGCTTTTGCCAACGATTATAACAGAGATGCATTTGCTGTGCCGGGACGAGTACAAGATAGAATGAGTGCCGGCTGCAATGAACTTATCAGAACAAATAGAGCACAATTGCTAACATCAGCAAAGGAAATTATTGAAGCTTTAAATTGGGATTGCCAACCAATAATCCAAAAGTACATTCAGCCCCGGTTATTTTTAGATCTCAATGAAGAGGAACAGAAAATCTATAATTTTTTAAAGAATAGAAAGAAAGAATTGCTGGACGTGATTGCGCGAGATTGTGGTATGCCTGTTTATAAAGTAAGTACGACGTTGCTTAATTTGGAATTAAAGGGGGCAGTGGCTTCCCTGCCTGGAAAATATTTTGAAATTGTAGAATAAAAAATCCGACTGTACTTTGCTACAGCCGGACTTTGTAAAAAATATTAATAACCTAACTTTTCTCTGACTCGTTGTAAAGTATGGGTCGCTATTTGGGCTGCTTTTTCCGCCCCGATAGTTAACAGTTTATCTACCTCGTCCGGATTATTGATGTAGAAATCATATTTCTCTCGGATCGTTTTAAACTGTTCAGTGATTAATTCAAACAAAGCCTGTTTAGCGTGTCCGTATCCATAATTTCCACCTTCGTAATTAGCCCGCATTTGAGCAACCTGTTCAGGAGATGCAAGCAGTTTATAAAGCGTAAATACATTACAGTTATCAGGGTTTTTAGGCTCTTCTAAAGGGGTACTGTCCGTTTCAATACTCATTACTTCTTTTCGCAACGTTTTATCGTTCTGAAAGATGTTAATTGTATTTTTTCGGGATTTACTCATTTTGTTGCCGTCTGTTCCGGGAACAATCATCACATCTTCAGAAAGTTTGACCTCCGGTAAAACAAAAGTTTCTCCCATTTGATTGTTAAAACGCGAAGCAACATCTCTGGTTATTTCGATGTGCTGCTGCTGATCTTTGCCTACAGGGACAATTTCTGCGTCATACAGCAAAATATCTGCTGCCATTAGCATCGGGTAAGTAAAAAGTCCGGTATTCACATCTGAAAGAACAGAAGCTTTGTCTTTGAACGAATGAGCCAATGTCAATCGCTGATATGGAAAAAAGCAACTTAAATACCACGTTAACTCAGTCGTTTGCGGTACGTCGGACTGGCGGTAAAAAGTTACGTGATTAACATCTAAACCACAAGCCAGCCAAGTTGCCGCAACACTATAGGTGTTTTCCTTTAATGTTTTAGCGTCTTTAATTTGTGTTGCCGAATGTAAGTTGGCAATAAAAATAAAAGACTCATTCTCTTTGCTGTTTGCCATTTCAATTGCAGGCAGAATAGCTCCCAAGAGATTCCCTAAATGTGGAGTTCCAGTACTTTGAACTCCAGTTAGAATTTTAGCCATTGTGTGAAATTTATTGAAATAAGAAACAAAGATAAAGTTTTTGAAACTTATTCATTGACTTTTTGAGTTGTGATATTATTTTTAATGACTGAAATACTTAAATTTGATACTTTATATTTATACAGAACGGCTATAAAACATGGGATTTATCAAAACAATTTTGAGTGTGCTTTGGCGTATTTGGTTTTATTTGTGGATGCTTGTGGTGATTTTGTTGTTGTCTCCTGCTTTATTGCTGACGATTTGGACAGAAAAAACTTATCCGTATTTTTTTAAGGTAGCTCGCCTTTGGGCGAAAATGATTTTTTTTGGCATGGGAATGCGTTACGAAGTAACGCGACTTCAGGCTTTGGAAAAAGGAAAGAGCTATATGCTTGTTGCCAATCACACCTCTATGATGGATATTATGCTGATGTATATTTTAGTCCAAGGCAATCCTTTTGTTTTTGTAGGAAAAAAAGAACTTGCTAAACTGCCACTGTTCGGCTTCTTTTATAAAAAAACTTGTATTTTGGTTGATAGAGGCAGCTCAAAAAGCAAATATGAAGTGTTTAAAAGAGCACAGGCAAGATTAAACCAAGGACTCAGTATCTGTATTTTTCCAGAGGGTGGTGTTCCTGATGATACCAGTGTGGTTCTTGATACTTTTAAGGACGGAGCTTTCAGACTGGCAATAGAACATCAAATACCGATAGTACCTATATCTTTTGGATACCTGAAACATTATTTTCCTTTTGATTTTGGTAAAGGGTTTCCCGGCAAAGTTCCTGTTACAGTTCACCCTTTTGTAGAAACAAAAGGTCTCCATCAGGAGGATAAAAGAGTCCTCAAAGAAAAAACACATCAGATTATACTGAATCAGTTAACTATATGGGAAATCCAAAAAAAAATCCGGACTTGATAAAAAGTCCGGATTTTTTATTATGATTCTCGGTTTTTGATTTCTTCCTTGATTTTCTGTTCAAGTTCTTCCATTAGCTCAGGGTTATCTTTAATTAAGCCTTTTACAGCATCTCTTCCCTGTCCTAATTTTGTATCGCCATAGCTAAACCAGGATCCGCTTTTTTTAACAATGTCAAAATCTACAGCCATATCCAACACTTCGCCTACTTTTGAAATTCCTTCACCATACATGATGTCAAATTCTGCCGTTCTGAATGGAGGCGCTACTTTATTTTTAACGATTTTGACTTTTGTTCTGTTTCCTGTAACGTTGTCGCCGTCTTTTATTTGGGTAGATTTTCGAATGTCTAAACGCACTGAGGCATAAAACTTAAGAGCGTTACCTCCGGTTGTAGTTTCCGGGTTTCCAAACATTACCCCGATTTTATCTCTTAACTGATTGATGAAAAATACAGTACAGTTGGTTTTGCTGATAGTTGATGTTAGTTTTCTCAACGCTTGTGACATTAATCGGGCATGAAGTCCCATTTTAGAGTCACCCATTTCACCTTCAATTTCGCTTTTTGGCGTAAGTGCAGCCACTGAGTCTATGACTACCAGATCAATTGCACCTGATCGGATTAGATTTTCAGCAATTTCCAGTGCTTGTTCACCATTGTCTGGTTGAGAAATGATTAAATTATCAATATCAACCCCTAATTTTTGTGCATAAAAACGATCAAAAGCATGTTCTGCATCAATAAAAGCAGCTATGCCGCCTGCTTTTTGTGCTTCTGCAATGGCGTGTAGCGTTAAGGTAGTTTTTCCTGATGATTCGGGACCGTATATTTCTATTACTCTTCCTCTCGGATAACCTCCTACGCCTAAAGCTAAGTCAATGCCAAGCGAGCCCGAAGAAATTACTTCTACTTCTTCTACTGCAGTATCTCCAAGTTTCATTACCGTTCCCTTGCCGTAGGTTTTGTCTAGTTTGTCCAGCGTTAGCTGCAACGCTTTTAATTTGGCTTCTTTGTCTGCGCTCATTTTTTAAACTGTAAAATTATATTGTAAAAGTAATACAATTTATTCAGACTTCAAGAGGAAGGTGTAATTATGAAAAACGACAAAGTATGGAGCGTAGACTTTTTTAGATAAACTTGTTGTTTAAATACCAAAGTATTACTTTTGCATCGAAATTCTTCCATTTTAGAATTTCAAAAACGTTTTTTTAATATTCTACACTTAAAAAGTTTATAGCATGCAACTGTATAACACATTAAGCGCAGAAGAAAGAGCACAACTTATTGAACAAGCAGGTGAAAACCGTTTGACTTTGTCTTTCTATGCGTATGCCAAAATTGAGAGCCCTCAACAATTTAGAGATGAATTATTTTTAGCCTGGAATGCATTGGACGCTTTAGGACGCATTTACGTTGCTCATGAAGGAATCAATGCGCAAATGTCTGTTCCGGCATCTAAATTTGAAGTCTTCAGAGATACTTTGGAGAAATATGACTTTATGAGAGGCATTCGCCTGAATGTGGCGGTTGAGCAAGACGACCTTTCTTTTTTAAAGCTCACCATAAAAGTAAGAAATAAAATTGTTGCTGATGGGTTAAATGACAAAACCTTTGATGTTACCAATAAGGGAATACACCTAAAAGCAAAAGAGTTTAATCAGCTGTTAGAAGATCCTAATACAATTGTAGTGGATTTTAGAAATCACTACGAAAGTGAAGTCGGACATTTTTTAGGGGCAATAACTCCGGATGTGGATACTTTTCGCGAGTCGCTGCCTATTATAAAAAATCAGCTGGAGAATATCAAAGAAGAAAAAAACTTATTGATGTATTGCACAGGCGGTATTCGCTGTGAAAAAGCTTCCGCTTACTTTAAGCATCACGGCTTTAAAAATGTATATCAGCTTGAAGGAGGAATTATAGAATATACGCGACAGGTAAAAGCTGAAGGACTGGAAAGTAAATTCATTGGGAAAAACTTTGTATTTGACCACCGTTTGGGAGAACGCATTACAGATGATGTCATTGCGCATTGCCACCAATGCGGAAAACCTTGTGATACTCATATAAACTGTGCTAATGAAGCTTGCCATTTACTTTTTATCCAGTGCGATGAATGTGCCGAAAAAATGCACGGTTGCTGTTCAGATGAATGTTTGGATATTATCCAATTGCCTGTTGAAGAACAAAAACGGTTACGAAAAGGAATCCAAAAAGGAAATCTAATCTTTAAAAAAGGACGCTCGGAAGCCTTAAAATTCAAAAAAGAGCGCAATGTTTTTGAAGAGATAAAGGCAGTGAAAGTTGCAGCGGTAACTCAGATCCGCAAAAAACAAGCCGAGCGAAAAATTCTTGTAGGAACTGTACAGCATTATTTTACAAAAGCAGGAGTAGGACAATTTCTGATAGAAAAAGAAATTAAAATTGGCGATAAGATTATCGTTATAGGTCCCACAACAGGAGAAGAAAGAGTAAGGCTTGATCACATGATGGTAAACGGACAAGAAATATCTGTGGCAAAGGAGGGAGACAGAATGACTTTGGCATTGGGCTTTCGCGTGCGCAAAAACGATCAGCTATTTAAAATCACAGAATTATAAATAGAGGTAATGACAGTTTCGGGAAGAATTGAACTAATGGCTCCTGCTGGCAATTTTGAATCGTTGCAGGCGGCTCTGGACAATGGTGCAGATTCCGTATATTTTGGCGTGGATCAGCTAAATATGAGAGCGCGTTCTTCCGTAAATTTTTCGATTGATGATTTACAAGAAATAGCCAAGCGTTGTCAGGCAAAAAATGTTCGAACTTATTTAACGCTGAATACAATAATTTATGATCACGATCTGTCCATTGTAAAAACCTTGTTGAACAAAGCAAAAGAAGCCGGACTGACAGCAGTAATTGCTTCAGATCAGGCGGTAATTGCCTCGGCAAGGGCTATTGGACTGGAAGTTCATATTTCAACACAGCTAAACATTACCAATATTGAAACAGTTAGGTTTTACAGTCTGTTTGCAGATACTATTGTTTTGTCGCGGGAGCTGAGTTTGCGTCAGGTAAAAAAGATTACCGAAGCCATCGAACGAGAACAAATCAAAGGGCCGTCTGGCAATTTGGTTGAAATTGAAATATTCGGGCATGGCGCATTGTGTATGGCGGTTTCCGGGAAGTGTTATTTGAGTCTGCATTCGCATAATTCTTCAGCTAATAGAGGTGCTTGCAAGCAAAATTGCCGAAAAAAATATACAGTAATTGATCAGGAAAGCGGTTTTGAAATCGAATTGGATAACGAGTATATGATGTCGCCAAAAGATTTATGTACAGTTGACTTCTTGGATCAGGTAATTGCAGCCGGGGCTAAAGTCTTAAAGATAGAAGGAAGAGGACGAGCTCCCGAATATGTTGCTACAGTTATACGGACATATCGGGCTGCGATTGACTCTGTGGCGGAAGGAAATTATACTAAAGACAAAGTGAAAGAGTGGATGAAAGCTCTTGAAACAGTTTATAATCGCGGATTTTGGAGCGGCTATTATTTAGGGCAGAAATTGGGCGAGTGGAGTGATAATCCGGGCAGTAATGCAACACAAAAAAAGGTATATGTGGGTAAGGCGGTACATTATTTTCAAAAAGCTGCCGTGGGAGAGTTTAAGATAGAGGCCTATGACATTAGAGTAGGTGATAGGATACTGGTTACCGGACCAAGTACAGGAGCTAAAGAAGTGATTGTTGACGAAATGCTGGTAAATGAACAGGCTGCCGAACGCGCTACTAAAGGAGATGATTGTACTATAAAACTGCCGTTTAGAGTAAGGATGTCTGATAAATTGTATAAAATTGTAGAAGCGCAATGATAGTTGTAACTTTACAGCGAGATAAATGTATTGGTTGCAATTATTGCGTTGAGGTAGCTCCCCGGCAATTTCAGATGTCGAAAAAAGACGGAAAAACCGTTTTGCTCAGATCTGTTAACAATAAGGGCTTTTATACATTAAAATCTTCTGATTACAGTATATTGGAGGGATGTGAACAAGCAGAAAAAGTTTGTCCGGTACACATCATAAAGGTTAAAGATATTTAAGATGAGAAAGATATATTATTTAAGCAGCTGTACAACCTGTAAACGAATTTTAGGTGAGATGTCTGAAATTGATAGTTTTGAATTGCAGGAAATAAAACAAAACCCTGTAACGGAACAACAGTTGGCAGAAATGTTTGCAAAAACAGGCAGTTATGAAAAGTTGTTTAACAAACGCGCACAGTTGTACAAAAGCAGAGGGTTGAAAGACCAAAATCTTGGAGAAGAGGATTTTAAAGATCTGATTTTAGAGCATTATACCTTTTTGAGCCGTCCGGTTATGTTTATAGATGGCAATATTTATGTAGGTAACAGTAAAAAAGTAATAGAAGAGGCTATTCAGCAAGTCCAAAAATAAATAAGATAAAGACAGGAAGCTAACAAAAAAACAGCCTTTTGTTTTTAATCAATAGCTTCCCACCAGTTTTCAAAAAGCTGGCTTTCTTTGTTTAGATAAACTATCTCGCCTATTTTTGGTGTCATTATTTTTGTTTCAGAAATTTTGCTGGCATTTTCGGTTATTTTTTGCAGAGGTTCTTTCCACGGATGGTTTGCCAGTTTGAATTTAGAATTATGGACAGGCAGCAGTCGTTTAGTGTTTAGATCGGAACAAGCTTTAGGCAAATCTTCTGGCAATAAGTGGATATACTTCCATTTTTTGTCATATTGTCCATTTTCGAGAATAGCTATATCAAAGGGTCCAAACTGTTTTCCAATAGCTTTAAAGTGCGTATCGTATCCGCTATCGCCGCCCAAAAACAAATTCAATTTTTCCGATTTTAATACATAAGACGCCCATAGAGTATTGTTTCGCTTAAATCCTCGCCCCGAAAAATGTCGTGAAGGAGTTGCGGTAAGCTGTATTGATTTATTAAGAATAATATTTTCATACCAATCTAGTTCAATAATGTGTTCCGCTGGAAATCCCCAATATTCTAAATGCGCTCCGACTCCTAATGGACAAATAATCTTAGAAATTCTATTTTTAATTTCTTTAAAAGTAGTATAGTCTAAATGGTCGTAATGGTCGTGTGTTAAAATAAGAAAATCAATCGCGGGCAATATAGCTGTATTAAAAAAATCTGCTCCTTTAAAAGCTACATTAGTATTGTATAGAGGCGAGGCATTTTTTGTTAAAACAGGATCTACTACTATTTTTTGTTGATCTACCTGTAAAAAATAAGACGAATGCCCGAACCACACCAGATAATCTTCAGTAAGTTTTAATTGATTAATATCTGTTTTTATATGTGGAATGCTCTTTGTTGGTTTAGTCGCTTTTACCTTTGAAAACAAAATGTCCTTTAAGGCATCGTAATAGGAAACTCCTTCTGCTAAAGCAGGGGTTTTGGATAAGTTTTGAAACTGATTTCCTCTAAAGTTTTTGGATTGCTTAATTTTCTCTAAACGAATGCCTTTCGCCTTTTTACCAAATAAGGGGTGCTGAAGGAAAGCGGTGATGCCTATTACAGCAATAAAAATGATTCCTAAAAGAATAAACATATCTTCAATATAATAATTTATAGTGCGAAATATCGCGATTTAATCCTAATCTGCCCGTTAACATGTTCTTAATCTATTTTTTTGTCTTTAAAAACTGCATAACAAAATATAAATATAGGGCTGAATATTAATTTATTGTATAGATGGGTTCGTTTTTTTAAATAAAGTAGATGTTAAAATTTTATTTTTCTGCATAATATTTGTGACTAAATAATAAACGTGTTGTCTTAATAATAACAAAGAGGGAATAATTGCTATGAAAGCCTTTTTTATTTATCTGAAAATTTCAGATGAAATCTGTCAAAAGTAAAAATTTGGCAAATGTATTTATAAGAAGAGTTATGGTTGTTTTGGTTATCTCCTATGAAGTGGAATAATTGTGCATAAAAGGTGAAAAGGAAAAGGAGTAACACTAAAAAGGCTGTTAGACATTTGTTTAGCAGCCTTTTGTTTTTATATATAGGTACCTTAAAAGTAGTATAAAAATAAGCTAGAGAAATTAAGGGAAATAGTCAATATAATGAGATTAATGCTAAAAGTATATTAAAATGAGTATAT
>OFTY01000709.1_pt1 | contig 20107 bp, 17 predicted proteins | sample 1775061 | NCBI WGS metagenome assembly OFTY01 (sample SAMN08195773, study PRJEB24354) | sludge metagenome | isolation source: sludge from phenol fed wastewater aerobic bioreactor B | place: India: Nagpur | collected 2016-09-16 | reverse complement strand
ACTGCGGTTTGTGCTGCTGAGGTGACCTTGTCATTTTCTTCGATAGACAGTGTGGTGGTTGCGGCGGCATCTGATTGGATGAAGAAAGCCTGACCGTTTTGTATGTACTGGTTTTGCGCTGTGCCTGAAGCGGGAACGGTAGTATAGCTGTTGGCACCGGTGCGTTGTACGAGCACATAACCGCCCACTTCATTAAGGTTAGGATCGAGCACCCAGAACTTAGGTGCGAGGTTTAGGGTTCCGCTGTTGGTAAATATTTGCTCAAAATCTATAGGGCAGGCATAGGGGTTTGCTACTAGTTGCAGCTTGCCTGATGCCAGTGAGCCGTAGTTATAGTTCTGTGTACCGGTGATGAGCGAGCCAAAGCCTTTGGCTACTGTTGCCGCACCGCCCGAGGTAATGTTACCGGAACCGTAAGGTCCAGAGACAAATACCAAAAAGGGATAGTTGGTCGTTCCATCAAAGAGCGGTTCGGTAGTGGTGTTGGTAATGTTTTGATAGGTATTGGAAGCGGCAATGTATTTACGGATGGAGCCTGCGCCGCCGCCAGTAAGGATGCCGGTACCGCCGGAGGGGTGCCACATCTCAATACCCGTGGAGGACGTAGCCCCGCTGGTTCCATTATTCTGCCAGTTGTAATAAATGCTGTTGTTCGATGTTCCTGTAAGTGGCGTTCCTATGAGTCTCCAGGCGCGTTGTGTGGCTTGTCCGCCGGTGGGGGCAGAGAGGTAGCGCTCGTGGGTTACATTACCGGTAATAGCGCCCGATACTGGTCCTACCATAGCGGTGGATGTTGCTGAGGTTGACTTGAGTACTAATCGGTCGTTTGTCGTTAATGTACCGGAGGTAAGGGAAAGTAATCCGGTCACTTTCAAGGAATCGGAAGTGCCGATGGTGGCGCCCGCAGAGTTGTTGAGCTCAAGATTTTCGACGGTGCCCGTACCGCTTATCGTTTGGGCTGCGGTGCCGTTCAGCACTACTTTACCGGTGCCTGAAATGCTGCCGGAGTTGGTGAACGAGCCAGTGATGTTTATATTGCCCGAACCCAAAGAAAGTGTTTGACCAGCGTATTGATTAAAGTCTGAAACGGTAATGCTGGCGTTGCTAAGATCGGGAGGATTGGATGTACCCGAAGGGATGATCACATTGTCTGTACTCGTCGGCACTCCGGATGGGCTCCAGTTGCCCGCAGTGTTAAAGTCGGAACTTACTGCTCCGGTCCAGGTTTTTGTTGGCGTCGTTTCAAAAACATAAGCACTTCCTGCACTTAGCAGATTGTTTCCGCCGGAGGCATCTTCATCTTCAAGCGCTGCGCCGACAAGCACATGATCGCCTGAGATCGCTATAGCGTTTGCAAAATTGTCATTTGCACCCCTGTCGGAGGCGACGATTTTTTGTAGTTGCGTCCATACTGTGCCACTGCGTGCATACAAGTACGCGCTGCCGGTGGAGCTGAGCGTCGCATTGCCATCTGCATCCTGATCTTCCTGATTAGCACCAACCACAGCATAGATTCCGGAAATACCTACTGAGATGCCAAACCGGTCATCGGCTGCGCGGTCTGAAGCGACGAGTTTCTGCTGTTGTGTCCAGCTGGTACCGCTACGTGTAAAAACATACGCAGCTCCGGCATTAGTCTGCTGACCTCCGCCATTGGCATCGTTGTCCTGAAGTGAAGCTCCAACCAAGGCATAGTCGCCGCTGATTGCTACGGATATGCCGAAATTATCGGATGCAGTTCTGTCGCCTGCCACAATTTTTTGTTCCTCTGTCCAGCTTGTTCCACTACGGACAAAGATGTAAGCGCTACCCGCCTCGGCTAGCGTATTACCGCCCGAAGCATCTTGATCTTCTAAGTAAGCACCGACAATGGCATAGTCGCCAGAGAGAGCAACAGCGTAGCCAAAATAGTCGTTAGCACCCCGGTCGCTGGCTACTAGTTTTTGCTGTTGGCTCCAGCTATTACCATTCCGCATAAAAATATATGAACATCCCGCACTCGAGATTGAGTTTTGACCGCCTGCATCCAGTTTTCCCTGCAGTGCACCTACGATAGCATAGTCACCCGATATAGCTACAGAATTTCCAAAGTTGTCGCTTGAAGATCTGTCTCCCGCCACAATCTTTTGCTGGATATTCCATGTGGTGCCGCTGCGAACATAGATGTACGCACTTCCTGCATCGGATGTAGTGGCGGTACCTGCTGCATTTTCGTCTTCAAATTGTGCGCCGACAATGGCATAATTACCGGAGATGGACACGGAAATTCCGAATCTGTCGTTTGCCGCACGGTCGAACGCGGACAACTTTTGCTGAATGTCCATACGCCTCCACTCCGATAGAAAATATAGGCGGAACCCGCTGAAAGTGCACTGTTTCCCCCGGATGAGTCTTCGTCGTCGTAGGGGGCTCCCACGATTGCATAATCACCGGACACAGCAACCGAATACCCAAACTGGTCTCCTCCTGCTTTATCGAGAACAGTAATTTTCTCCTGCTGGCTCCAGGAGGTCCCGCTTCGGTCGAACGCGTAAGCACTACCCGCAGAGCCCATTGATGTGCCACCAAACGCGTCTTCATCTTCTCGCGGCGCTCCCAGTAAAGTATGGTTGCCTGAGATAGAAACAGCATACCCCGACCGGTCGCCTCCGCTTCTGTCTGTTGATAAAATTTTTTGCTCTTCCGACCAGGTGCTGCCAGATCGGAAGAAAACATAGGCACTACCTGATTCTCCATCATCAAAAGGCGCTCCCATAACGGCATAGTCCCCCGAGATACCTACTGAAAAGCCGAATTCGTCCGATAATGCCCGGTCGCTCGACACAATTTTCTGTTGCTGAGTCCAGACGTTACCACTACGATTAAAAATATAGGCAGCGCCCGCATTCAATAGCGCTGTTAGTCCGGTTGCTGACGAATCCTGAAATGGTGCACCTACAATTACATAGTCGCCGGAAATGGCTACTGAATTCCCAAAATTATCGCCCGAGGTTCTGTCCGACGCGACCAGCTTTGCCTGTTGGCTCCAGGTGGTGCCGCTACGCGCAAAAATATAGGCACTTCCGGCTTCACTGAGCGTATTGCTTCCAGTCACATCCTCGTCTTCCAGATAAGCGCTCACGACAAGGTAGTCTCCATCTATCGCTACAGAATTTCCGAATTGATCACCCGTGGCTCTATCTGAAGCATCAATTTTTTGCTGCTCGCTCCAAATGGTACCTGAGCGCACAAAGACATAGGCGCTACCCGCATCGGTGGCTGTATTAGCGCCGTTTTGGTCCTGATCTTCGGACGGAGCACCCACGACAACATAATTGCCCGAAATAGCGACCGAACTGCCGAAATAATCGGCGATTGCACGATCAGATGCAACAATTTTCTGTTGTTGAGTCCAGTGATTTCCATTTCGAACGAAAATATAGGCGCTGCCTGCATTTGAGGCGGTTGCGCCCCCGCTGGCGTTGTGATCGTCATACGGTGAGCCCACAATGGCGTAGTCGCCAGAAATGCTTACCGAGGTGCCAAAGTTGTCATTGGCATCCCGATCCGATGCAGTTAATTTTTGTTCCAACACCCATGTTGTATCGACCCTTACAAAGATGAAAGCGCTGCCTGCGGCGTTTGCATAATTGGTTCCGGCGGTGTCCTCATCTTCCTGAAAAGCTCCTACGATAGCATAGTCTCCCGACACGGCAACAGATAATCCAAAGCCGTCATTGGCAGACCTTCCGGCGGGTGAAATGTTGTCACGGTCCTGCTCGATCAGCTTGATCATTTGCTGTAGGCTCTGGGCTCGCATAGGGATACAGGGCAGCAGTGCAAGCAGCACTAACCATCTGTAACGATTTCGCTTTTTCATAATGAAATGGTTAAGTAGTGACATATTTGGTCTTAATTTTTTAACAGGATAATTGCACTTGTCGAAAGGACTAGGGTACCAGCAATAGTGACCCATATCCAAAACAGATTGCGGTCTTCTTTGTAGGTTTTGACGATGTAGCCAAGCATGATGTAAAGCTTCGCTTTTGCTGAACGACAGGCAATTTTCAGGCGTTACAATCAGCGTTACAAATTGGTAACGACTGAAGGTCAACCTACTATGGGCAGTAGAGAATAAGATGAAATCGACTTGTCAGATGCTAAATGCAAGCTCTTCGAGATTGGAGTCTTCCCCAAGTTGCAGTTTTTTACGTAGCCTGTACCGGTAAATACGAATGGAGGAAGGACTAATGCCCAGCATGGCTGCCATTTCTTTTTGAGATAAACGAAGCTTCAATAGTAAAATGTAACGGGTTTCGGCAGGCGACAAATTGCCGAGTTTTTTATGAAGGCGGATGATATAACCAGGGTGCGCTTTTTCAAACAAATGCTGAAAATCTACCCATTGTTCATCCGTGAGCAAAATGGACTGCTGAAGCTGTAATAACAGCTCCGTATTTGATTTTGCCATTACAGGACTGTCGGTTCCATCATCATTTCCTTCTTCACGGTTAAGTGCGGCAGTCATTTTTTCAATGAGCGCATTTTTCTCAGAAATAGCCTGGGTAAAGGCGGCGAGTTCTGCTCTTGCGGCTTCCAAAGCCTTTCCGGTAAGTGCATTGCGCTGAGCAAACACCTTCTTTTGGGCTTTATGATGCAGCCTTCGCTTATTGAGCAAGTACACCAATGTTCCACCTCCAATTGCCAACACTGCAATGGCAAGATTTCTAAACAGGACCTGCCTTTTGTTCCGGGCTTCGACTATCTCCTGTTCTTTGTGTTGTTCCAACTCCTGGTCGAGCAGTGCTTCGCGTATCACCATCACCGACTTCTCCTTTTTTATTAAGCTGTCTCTCACCGACATTAGAGAATCCGCGTAGTGTAGTGCCAGACTCTTATCCTTCTTCCAAATGGCTGTATAATACAGCGAGCGATAAATATCCTGCAGTGGAGTAAATGTATCGCGGGCGATGGTGCACATTCTGCGTGCCTCAGTAAGTTGAGCGAAAGCTGTTGCTGTATCTCCTTCTTCTAGTGCGATCTGCGATAATTTGAGCAGGGAGTTTACGGCATTGTCATATTCCTCTCCGGCAATGCAATAACGTACATCTTCCTCCAGCAATGGCTTTGCAGCGGAGAACTTTCCCTGCATCAGGTAAGTAATACCAATATTGCCTTTGGTGATCGCTTTCCAGGTTTCTCCTCTCCAAACATTGCCGTGTGTTGTATCAAGGCTATGCAATGCATAATTAAAGTAGTATAATGCCGAATCGTACTTATGTTCGGCACGGTAAGTAAGACCAAGCGTATTAAGTGCTGAGTGCCTGTGACAAAGATATTCCGGAACCTGGTAATCCTTTTCACGAATCGCTTTCAAAGCATACTCGCGCGCCTTTTCATTTTCACCAAAACGATAATAAAGCCCGGCAATATGATGTAGCAACGAAAGCATTTCAGGAAATTCTTCATCGGGAAACCGACTGGCTATATCGAGCGCCCGTAGATAGGTACGAAGGCATTTCGGTACATCATCATCAACAAAGCAAACGAACGAAGCGAAGTTGGCAAGGATTCGGGCTTCTGCATGCCTCAGCTTATGCGCACGCGCTTCCTGCAGCATAGGTTGTATCATTGACAATCCCGCCTTTACATTTTTCTGCTTGCCTTGCAGATAGTATTCGGCTCTCATGTACTCAGCCTCGAGTTTCAAAGCTTCATCATCAACAGATTTTGATGTAGCAGAGATATCATCTATGACCCGCAGGGCTTTTGATGAATCGAGTTGTAAAATCTGATTTCGGGTTTCGCGCAACAGCGACACCAATTCCCAATCTTTTTTATGCAGCAAAAAGCTGTATTGGGCAGAACCAGAAATAGCAAAAAGGAGGAAGGCGATGGTCAGATTACGAAACAGCACAAAATCAAAAGAGGCAAAAATGGTTATATACAGCGTATTGCGCTAAAATTAGCGATTTATTTGCATTGCAAGAGTCAGGTTATGGATCATGACCTCTCTATAAAGTGCGGGCAACACCGAAAGGCGGCAAGGTAGAAGTAGTTTTGGTCAATATAAGCTGCGAGGCTAAGGTCTTTGTAGGTGGTGTTGGAGGGATCCACCGCAAGCAAACCGCTGATAATGCGGGAGGCGGTAACACCATCGGACGCCAAAGCCGAGGATATGGTTTCCAACCCGTTGGTGGCAGTTTTAAGTCCTTCCAGGAATGTGCCCGGATTGTCGTGATAAACGGTGCCCAGCCGCTCGTGCATAGTGGTAACACTGTTGAGCAAATCGGCGGCATCGCTGCGCTCGGAAAGGTAGGTTTTATCAATACATCTGTGCGGTCTAAGACCGCTGCCGCTCGAACGTAGTCGCCAACCCACTAAGCTATCGCCTCAGACTACGCTCAACAATACCGCTTTTTAAACACTACGCTCAACAGGGGGACTTCGCTCAATATTTAGTCTTTTAGCAAACTAGGCTAACTGCACAGTATCAATATATTTTCAATATACTCCTTCCAAGTATCAGGATAAATTTGCTTAATTTTCCTCTTAACATCCATGGGAATTGGTATTCTGTAATAGTCTATGCCTCTTTCGCTCAAAAACTTCACTATCTTGGTTTTGTATTTATATGCCTCAGAATTTAACGGCGGAGTAAGCTCTCTTAAATAATTAACGAAGTATATTTTACTGCCATCTTTGGCGAAATCTCGTCTGTCAAATAACAACACATCATATTTAGCTCCTTGATTTAGTAGATAGTACACAACGTCGTAGTGTTCATGTAAAATTGCTTCTCGCAGAGCAAAATCGTTGTACTCATTTGTATAGTTTATTTCAGCACCAGCAGCAACAAGTTTTATAACCTTTTGTAAAGGTGATTTCATATGATTTACGCCACTACAAGCTGCAAGTAACGGTGTTAGGCGAGTAGTATTACCCCCGTTAGGCGTAGCTTGCAGCTACGTCTCATTAAGTAGCCAGCCTGATCATAAATTGATACCCCGTGCTCATGGCTCGAATTTACAGAAAAGACGTAGGTGCAACCTACGCCTAACGACTTCCGTTACAAACTACGGCGAACGGGGAAAACGCGGAAAGCCGCGCGGGGAAAGGATTTGAAAGGAAAATGCGTGATGTGGAAAACTTTTTCTAAAAACAAGGGAAACGGAAAAAATGGCAGAGAAAAATGAGGAAAAAGGGAAACAAAAGCCCCGCGATTGCGAGGCTGTTTATTTTCTTTGCCGATTTATGTAGGCTTGAAACGAATCTTTTTAGCTTAGCCTTATTTCGTCAATTTCATTTTTAATAAAAGCTGCGCAGGCTTCAATCATATCTTCGTATTCGCTCCGAATATGATTTTCGCTTGCCGGAAAATAGCCTACTTCAATCTTTCCGGGTTCTTCTTCTTTAATATACCAACCGGAACTGCTACGTTTATTTTCTGACCATCGCAACCAATACCCTGCATATTCAGCATTCTGCGAAAGGCTTTCTAAAATGTCTTGTTGATTAATCTTATTGTATCCTTCAAAGTATCCTGTTTCCTTTAATAAAGAATACATTGAAACATTCCCGTTGTCATAAAAAATCTTCGGTAGCGCTACAATTTTATTTGCAATATTCAGTGTGTTCATTTTATCATTTGAGTACCGTCTTTGCTCAGCCGGTAGCCTTTATCAATTAAATAATCTAATTCTTTACGAAACGCACCCGTTACTTTGCTTAGGTCTTTAACGGGATTGGATAAAATAATTTTATCTCCTCTTGCTATTGCTCGGTCAAGGAACTTAGCATTAGCAGCCCATTCCGTCCCTTCCGGGTCTTCGGAACGAGACCCGGAAGTATTCCTGTCCCAACCGTTGTGGAGATCTTCATAATGCTTCTATTTCCATAAAATGTACTAACGGTATCTCCCTATTGTCATCACCCATATAAAATGCGCAGGAACTATGCGGATATGCTACCGCGTCCTTTACCAACTCCCACTTGCCAGCTACCTTCTGCCATTACTCAAAAATAAAACAATGTAACTATGAATGCTTCCGGGTCTCGCCGAAGAGCGAAGACCCGGAAGAGACGGAATTTTTAGTCCCAGGAGTTTTTATTGTAACGAGCCCATCCTTTCGCAGCTCGAGTTCATCGTTAATAAGTAATTGTAGTTTTGCAAACGCCTTATTGATGAACTCGGCAGAGCCTTTTAATCTTATGCTATCCAACAATGGATCATTGTGTAGAATTGGATTGCCACCAAATATTGTGTATGGGCTCCAACCCGGTGTTGGTTTCGGGTCAAGATTCCACCTGTTAACTATTCGTGGGTCATACTCTCCAAAAAACGCACTGTAGTGATTACCAATACCTGCTACTTCGTTTTCCTTGTGTATTCCGTTGAACCCAAATCTGTACACCGTCGTATCCCCATTCATCATCAGGTACCGTCCCGGCATCTGCATGTCAAAGGGATAGTAGTCCTGCACACTGGCAAGGTCGGCTTTCCAGTAGCTATACAAAGTACCGATGCCAGAGGCGCCTGCCCCCGTCTTGCGGTCCATCACCGTTGCCAGCACATTGCCCAGGTGGTCGGTCATTTCATAATACCTTCTGCCTAAGGTACGGCTTTCTCGTTGTACATGGGTGTTCACCCCGCCCCAGGGTTCTTTGTAGCTCGAGTCTACATAGTCGCCAAAGGCGGTACTGTACCACGCCAGTGCACTGTCCAGCCGGTGGACTATCTGCCTTCCCAAATTCGTTGAGCGAATGTCCACACTACCCCATGCTAGTGGTATGTACTTATACAAACTACTGTGTCAGGTATAGATAAACCCCTAAACAAACATTTTTGAGTAAAATTATGTCTAGTTAGTATTCGTTTATAGATATATTTTTCTATTTTTTCAGCCTTTTGTATAGAAAAATGGTAAAAGAATGGAACGTATTTCAAGTCGTCGGATAAGAATCTATACACTGCAACCTGAACCATAGATACCTTAAAAAATTCACTTTCATTCGCCTTATAAAATTTGGAAGAATTTACGGTAGAAAGAATATTCCGGTACTCTTTTTCGTTCCTGCATATTTCAAAAGTATCAATGTCGTTATATTCGCAACCAAAGAAACTTGCATAATTATCAAATTTTATATAATGATAATTTAGGTTTGACTTGATTAGAAATGTCTTCAATGGAAGTTTTTTCTCTCGCATACTCAACTTCTGCTGTTCTATAAAAAACACATGAGCATCACATTGATTATTACGTTTGTAATAATAGATTATCTCGACACCTGTAACAGTATCTACCCCCTTGTATTCAAATTTTAGATCCCCAACGTTTATTGGAAGTTTATCCATCCGTTCAAAAAAAACGTCATTTATTGTTTGTGCGTTCGACGTTACAACAAGGAAATTAAACAGCAACAAAAGCCTATAATTCATAATCTTCTTATATTATGGCGTTTCTTTTACTTTTACACCTTTCTTACCTCCTCCTTGAATCATCGGCGTCACATCTTCTCCAGTCAACTCAACATTCTTATGATCACGTGATGTTACTCCTCGATTCGTATTTTCAAGTCCTCCAGGATGACCTTGAACTCCCAAAAAGTGACCTAACTCGTGAACAAATTCTCTCGCCATGTCCCAAATCGCCATTTCCGTCCCTTCCGGGTCTTCGGAACGAGACCCGGAAGTATTCCTGTCCCAACCGTTGTGGAGATCTTCATAATGCTTCTATTTCCATAAAATGTACTAACGGTATCTCCCTATTGTCATCACCCATATAAAATGCGCAGGAACTATGCGGATATGCTACCGCGTCCTTTACCAACTCCCACTTGCCCGAGACGGGATTTGCATGAATATAGTTTAGCTTCTGCTGGATAAATTTCATAGACTCACATTTCTTCACATCGAAGGAATGCTCAAATACAATATGCTGCTGTCCCTTGGCTCTGTCGGAATTACTTACTCCATCAGCAAGCTGCTGCAACAAATCATGCCTTTGGTGCTCTTTCAACCGTTTGATGATAGCATAGCTCATGAACCTTTTGGCATTCGCTATGATCATATTCAAACTTTGTCCTGATGGCTGATAATACAGAAGTAGGTGAAGGTGGTTGGGCATCACTACATAGCCAGCTACTTTCTGCCCTCGCTGCTCCAGCACGGTAAACCACTGATAGACGAGGTCGTAGGACTGAGTCATTTCAAATAGCGGCAACCGACGATAATTTGTAAAGGTGATGAAATAAAACCCGGCTTCGTTGATATGTTGCCTGACCACCGCCATTACTCAAAAATAATACAATGTAACTATGAATGCTTCCGGGTCTCACTGAAGGGCGAAGACCCGGAAGAGACGGAAAATTTTCGAAGGTTTAAACTACAGCAAAAAACCGCCCCAACAGGAGGATTATATACAAGGACATTGGAAAAGCACGGACACAAGATGAAAAGCTATGTAGCGGTTCAGAAAAAGCTGCTCGTGCTTATCTATGCCATCTGGAAAAGCAACAAACCTTATCAGGTCAATTATGAAAAGAACAGACATACTGGAGAAAAGGAGCAGGAACCTTCCTCTCTGCACGGCTTGGCACAAGCCGGTATAGAAAATGAAAGTAGCGCCAAACCCGAAGGCGGCGCTACACAAGGTAGACATACTGTCGAAACATCGCAGTGTGCCTCCTCTCTGCAATTACAAATTTATCACTAAAAAAACTTGGAATTACTGATAGTACCTCGCTGAAGGGCGAAGACCCGGAAGAGACGGAAAACAAAAATGCCAGCCGAAGCTTGACATTTATTGAGTTTGGCGGAGAGAGAGGTAACAGAACCTACTCTATAATCCGTTCATTTTCAATATCTTACAAAGGCTTTAATTCACTACTCACCGAATTACTCACCTCTTTCTTTTGCTGTCTGCAATACTGATGTAAAGGTACGAAATTGTATAAAACATATAGTTATCTCAAACCGAAAACGGTCGTTATTTCTGGAGATTGTTTAGTAAACATTCATTGAAAGGCAGTAAGAGCATAAAGCACCGGGTCATTATATTTGAAGTATGGCATCTAAAAGTATAGACTGGTATCAAAAATATTTGGTCCCTTCGCTTCGCACATCAAATTCTTCTAATCCTTCTCTCAGCATTACCGCAAGTAGGGTAGCTTCGTAATTGAGAGACTGTTTTTTCATAAGCCGGGGTAATGGATTTCCATCGTCTTCGCCGGCTTCGGGCTGTAGAACTCTTACAAAACCGTCTTGTTCCGTAATAACTAGCTCGAGCCCAGCGATGGCTCCGAGTAACGAAGTGCTGCAGGGCATCAGGAAAGGAGAAGAACAATCCACCATCTTCAACAATATCTGCAATAATGCTTTTATGTACGCCATGAATAGCCCGACGCAACACACGGAAACGACCAAAGGGACTTTGTTTGGTGCATACAATGCCATTACGGGATATTTCCAGAATGTAAAGGAGTACAAGGACGAAGAAGCGAAACTTAAATCCATCATGTTTGGTACGGGACAGCTGCGGACACAAGCCGCCTTCAGCCAGTGCGAACTGTCCCAGAAGCACGGCAGCGATATATTTCAGATGAACTAAAAACAATCAGGGCTAGACAAGCGCCCGCCCTGATACTGTTATAGTCGTGAATAGTAAGTACCGGGAAATTAATCAAAAGCAGGCACGTTAGAAAATCATTTTGAAGAATTAAGCGCAGCTCTTTCGGTATGACAGACTATCTGACAAACCATAGTTAGCTAGTAAGACGGCGAAATTGCGTATTAAAGCAAGACCACGCTATGTAAAGGAACACTCCTGGAAAAGTGCCGCGCAACGATCGGATAAGATTCTGCACTGCCGTCAAGTGCTCAGGGATAATCAAACGAAATTAATTTGGTTGATACGTCAACTAAATATATCTTTGCATAATGACTGAAAACGATATCAGGGATAATGTTTTAATGTTTCGCTTTTTTGAGCTTCATAAGATTATTGCGAATAAAACCAATCGTTATTTTAACCGGGATGGTTTCGACCTGCAAATTGAGCAATTCCCTGTCTTAATGATACCGTATTTTAAAGGCAATATATCTCAACAGGAGATTGCTGATATATCCGGTCGTGACAAATCCTCCGTCTGGCGCAGCATAACATCTCTTACGAGCAAGAATCTCCTGAATACCGCACATGACCCTTTCGACAAAAGAAAAAAAATGGTTCAGTTGACAAAAGTGGGAAAAGTATTGGCAGAGCGGATTGCTCACGAAATAATAAAGCTGGACACCCTTGTATTTAGCTGTCTGTCCGCCGAAGAGCGGACCACGTTTGAGAACCTGCTTCAAAAATGTGAAAAATACATTTCAGGTATATAAAATATTTTATCCATTTAGTTGACATATCAACACAATGATACAACAAGAGATAATATTGCGAAAAGTATCAGAACTGTATAGTACATATGGAATAAAAGTGTGCTCCATGGATGATGTAGCGCGTGTGTGCGGCATCTCTAAGAAAACACTGTATAGTCAGTTTGCCAACAAGTATGAATTGGTAGAAACACTGATAGCGGCACTGACGTCATGGTTCTCGTCAGTTTATAATGAATTGCTCAATAATTCCACCAATGCAATAAACGAGGTATTCGGTTCGCTTGAAATTATTGAATCGATATATCGCAAACTGCATTACCGCATGTTTGACGACCTGGAAAAACATTACTACCGGATATGGAGAAAGGTAGATTCATTCAAGGCAGAAAGTGGCCTTGAGCTTATATCCCAAAATATAAAGCGAGGGATCAAAGAGGGATTATTCATCGACAGGCTCGATATAGATATCATAGCTGTGATGAGGTTAAACCAACTGGACATGATTCACAGGCAGGCGCAACAAGCAAGGAATCTCCACACTACGTTGTTCCAAACTACTGCGCATTACCTGCGTGGCCTTGCCACTAAAAAAGGCGACCAGGAGATCAACAAATTTTTAGTCACGAATACACAATAACAATAGCCAAAAAAAATGAAACTCAGAAGACTTATGTATGCTTTCTGCCTGAGCGCATTGCCCGGTATAGCCGCTGCACAACCGCAGCGCCTGTCTCTTAAGCAATGCCTCAATCTGGCATTAGAGCATAATCAGAGCCTTGCCATCAGCAGGTATGAAGAACGGATAGGCGAACAACAGATCAGGGAAACACGCTCCCGGGCATTGCCGCAGGTAAATGCCAGTGGCAATGTTACCGACAACTACAAACGCCAGGTACTGGTATTACCTCCGGGTTTCCAGGTACCGGGGCAAGACGGGCCACTGCAAGTGGGCCTGGCCTATGGTACTGCGGTAAACGTGGATGCCAGCCAGGCGTTACTGGATGCTTCGGTATTTACAGCGCTGAAAGCAGCACGCGCAGGCAGGGATTATTACAAACAGAATACCAGGCAAACAGAGGAAGATGTTATCAACCAGACGGCACAAGTATATTACAGGATACTTGCAGCCCGCGAGCAGATACGCGCACAGGATAGTAATATAGCCAAGCTTACAAATATAGTAGCCGCCGCACAAGGGCAATATGATAATGGGCTGGCACGCAAAATAGACCTTGACCGTATCAAGGTAAACCTGACCAATGCTAAGACACAACGCCTGCAGCAGCTAAACCAGGTATCGGCACTAATGGCCAACCTGAAAGTACTGATAGGCTTGCCGGCAGAAACAGACATAATGCCCGAGGATATATCGCTGCGGGAAATAGAACAAAAAGCAGCCAGTTATGTACCTGCCGAAGCATTTAATGTAGAGGACCGTACCGAGATACAGGTAGTTGATGCACAGATACGCCTGCGCGAATTACAAACAAAAGCTATCAGGGCGGAGAACTATCCCAAACTAAGCGCTTTTTTCAACTATAGCTACAATGGCGTTACCAATAATTTTGATGATTACTTCAAATCGAAAGCCAATAGTGATGCGCTTTGGTATGGCATGGGTTCATTCGGCCTTAGGATGAGCATCCCGTTGTTTGACGGCTTGGCACGTGATGCGCGTATCAAGCAAAGTAAGATACAAGGTTTGGAATTGCGTAAACGCCGTGAAGGTGTTTCTCTTTCGCTGAAATCAAATTACCAGAATGCACGTACGCAAATAGTAAACAGCATCAGTGTTATTCAGTCGCAAAAGGAGAATGTGGAACTGGCCAGCCAGGTGTATAGCTCCAGCCAGTCAAACTATAACCTGGGCCTTGCTACGCTTACCGACCTGCTCGAGGCACAAACGTCTTTCATACAGGCTCAGAACAGCTACACACAAGCCTTGCTGGATTACAAAATAGCCGAGTTGGAAACGATTCGCTCAGCAGGAAACCTTAGAACATTATTACAATAACAAAACAACTCATCCAATACTTAATATCCATACGAAATGAAAAAAGGCATTTTATATACCGCGCTAGCCATTGCGGTTGTCGCGTTGATCATGTGGAAACTGAATAGCAATAAAAAGCATAATGCTGAACGTATTGCTGTGGTAAAGGAAAGCTCATCGGGCGAAGTACCCGTACTTACAGAAGCAGTGACCCTTACGACTTTCGAACAATCTTTTTCGGCCAATGGTAATTTCCAGGCTATCAATCAAATTGATTTCAGTTCTGAATCATCGGGGCGTATTATACAGCTGATGGCAAAGGAAGGTACTATTGTAAAAGCCGGCCAAGTACTGGCAAAGATCGACAACCAGGTAGTAAGCGCAGACCTTGAAATAGCACAGGCCAATGTGGATGCTGCCCGTACCGATATGGAACGTTATCAGAAAGCACTGCAAACAGGTGGCGTTACCCAGAAACAGGTAGACGATATGACCCTGCAATACCGCAATGCACAAGCAAAGCTTACACAGGCAAGAAAGAATACTTCCAATACATTGTTGAAATCGCCGATAGATGGTATTATCAATGCAAAATATGTGGAAGTAGGTGCCTACTTGTCTCCGGGAACTAAAATATTCCAGATAGTAAATATCTCGCGTCTTAAACTGGTAGTAAGTGTACCTGAAACACAGGTAGTATCGCTGCACCTGGGCCAGGAAGTACCGGTCGTTACAAGTGTGTACCCCGAAGTGAGTTACAAAGGCAAGATCACATTCATTGCCGCAAAGGGCGATGAAACGCTGAACTATCCTGTAGAAGTAGAGATCACCAATATATCGGGCAAAGAGCTAAAGGCTGGTATGTATGGAACAGCCATCTTCAGCCTTCCTAAGCAAGAACCATCGATACTGATACCACGTGGTGCATTTTATGCAGGTGTAAGTAATAACTCAATATTCGTATTGCAAGACGGTAAAGCAGTATCAAGGCAGGTGATATCTGGCCGTGTGTATGGCGATAAAGTCGAAGTGCGCAGCGGGCTGAAAGAAGGCGAAACCGTGATCGTCAGCGGACAGGTAAACCTGACCGACGGAACACCGGTTAGTGTACAAAAATAATAGTTAACGAGGGCATTGCTCATAAGAACAACAAAATGAAAATAACGGAGATTTCAATAAAACGCCCGACCATAGTAGTGGTAATATTTACTATACTGGGGCTGTTAGGTTTTCTTAGCTACAAGTCGCTCAACTACGAATTGCTGCCTAAGTTTACTACTAACACCATTACAATATCAACTGTATATCCCGGAGCAGGACCGGATGAGGTTCAGAATACAGTTACCAAAAAGATTGAAGACGCTGTTTCTTCAATGGAAAACATCAAGAAGCTGACATCAAGATCTCAGGAAGGTGTTTCCATTGTAACCATTGAATTAACTACCCAGGCAGATGTGGACTATAGCCTGCAGGATGCGCAGCGTAAAATTAATGCTGTGCTATCAAGCCTGCCGGGAGATATAAAAACACCATCGCTGAATAAGCTCTCCCTGGATGATTTGCCAATCATCACACTTTCTGCTACCGCAGATATGACGGCAACGCAATTTTACGACCTGATAGACCAGCGTATTGCCCCAAGGCTTTCCCGCCTTCCGGGTGTTGCGCAGGTGAATATCATTGGCGGACAGGAAAGGGAGATTCAGATAAACATTAATGCCGATAAACTGAATGCTGCTAATTTATCGCTGCTGCAGGTGCGCAATGTGATAACAAATGCCAATGTAGACTATCCTACGGGGAAACTGAAGACAGTCGATAACCAGATATTGGTGCGTCTTTCCGGTAAATACAGCGATGTGGATATGCTCCGCAACCTTGTTATAGCAAATGGTAAAGATGGTTCGCAGATACGCCTGCAAGACATTGCAGATGTACAGGATGGTGCAAAGGATGCAGAACGCCTTGCCCGCCAGGATCAGAAGGAATCAATAGTGCTACAGATACAAAAACAAGCCGATGCAAACGCCGTAACGGTGAGCGAAGGTGTACATAAGCAACTTTCTCAAATTGAGAGTGAATACAAATCAAGCAACCTACACCTGATGATAGCTTCCGATAGTTCGGAGTTTACACTTGAATCGGCCAATGATGTAATCAAAGACCTGTTCATAGCTATTCTACTGGTTGCAGGTGTGATGCTGTTGTTCCTGCACAGTATGCGAAACTCGCTGATAGTGATGGTATCTATTCCACTATCGCTTATCATCACCTTTGCTGGTATGTATGCCATGGGCTTTTCTCTCAACCTGATGTCGCTGCTGGCGCTTTCGCTCGTGGTAGGTATCCTTGTGGATGATGCCATTGTTGTATTGGAAAATATCTACCGCCATATGGAAATGGGTAAAAATAAAGTAAGGGCTGCGCTGGATGGTGTATCGGAGATAGGTGTCACCGTTACATCGATCACGCTTGTTATCATTGTTGTGTTCCTGCCCATATCCCTAACTACAGGATTGGTTTCAAACATCCTTCGCGAATTTTGTGTTACCGTTGTAATAGCAACTGCACTTAGCCTGTTGGTATCATTTACAGTAGTACCCTGGCTCTCATCACGCTTTGGTAAGCTGGAACACCTGACCGGTAAAAACCTGTTCGAACGTTTCATCCTGTGGTTTGAACACCAACTGGAGAAATTTACCAACTGGGTAACGGAGATATTGAAGTGGACACTTGCACATAAACGCATCACGCTTTCGGTTGTACTGGTGCTGCTCATCGCATCTTTCATGCTGATAGGCAAGGGTTATATAGGTGGCGAGTTCATTCCTAAAGGGGACAGGGGGCAATTCATTGTGGGCCTCGAGTTGCCTAAAGATGCATCGCTGGAACAGACCAACCAGTTAACGATGAAGGCAGAAGCATACCTGAAAAAGCAACCGCTGGTACGCTCTATTACTACTACAGTAGGGCAAAGCAGTGAAGATGGCTTTGGTACTTCATCTGCCACTTCTTACAAGTCGGAGATAACGGTGACGATGATACCGGAGAATGAGCGCAGCGAAGCATCGGATATGTATGCAGCGGCATTAAAAAAAGAATTGAGCGCCATGCTAACCGGAGCCAAAGTAAAAACCACACCGGTAAACATATTTGGTACAGCCGACCGCGCTGCCATAGACCTGGTAGTAATGGGTACTACGCAGGATAGCGCCATGGCATTTGCCAAACTGGCTGCAAAGGAGCTGGAAAAAATAAATGGTGCTACAGCAGTAAAACTTTCTGTAGAAGAAGGCAACCCGGAAGTGCATATTGCTGTAGACAGGGATAAAATGGCATCGCTTGGCTTAACGATGGAAACGGTGGGCGGCACCTTGCAAACAGCATTTGCAGGTACTGCGGATGATAGCCGCATGAAATTCAGGCAGGGTGAATATGAGTATGACATGAACCTGCGTTATGAGAATTTCAACCGCCGCAATGCAGATGATGTGCGCAACATAATATTTTTAAACAACCGTGGCCAGAATATCCGCTTATCTGAATTTGCAACAGTAACGCAGGCTTCAGGCCCCAGCAGGCTGGAACGCCGCGACAAACTATCTTCTGTAAACGTACAAAGCCAGGTAATAGGCCGCCCCTCAGGAGATGTGACAACCGATTTCACAAAAGCCATAGAGAAGCTTACAAAGCCGGAAGGTGTTAGCTATAAATTTGGTGGTAATGCTGAAAACCAGGAAGACTCAAACAGTACACTTGGTGTAGCCCTGCTGCTGTCAGTCGTTCTTATGTACCTCATCATGGTGGCGTTGTACGATAACTACATCCGCCCGCTGGTAGTGATGTTCTCTCTGCCACTATCTCTTATTGGTGCTTTCCTTGCCCTGGCGCTGACAAATAATACTTTGAACATCTTCTCTATCATGGGTATCATCATGCTGTTCGGGCTGGTAGCGAAGAATGCCATCATGCTGGTTGATTTTGCCAACCAGAGCAAGGAGGAAGGAGACAGTACCGATGAAGCATTGATACGCGCCAACCGGGCAAGGCTACGTCCTATCCTCATGACCACCATTGCGATGGTTTTCGGTATGTTGCCGATAGCATTTGCCAGTGGTGGTGTCGGAGCCATAAAACAAGGTCTGTCATGGGTGATCATCGGTGGATTAATATCTTCAATGTTTCTTACACTGGTTGTTGTGCCTATCGTTTACAAAATAACTGACGATATGATGGTACGTTTCGGCTGGGGTAACATTGCTAAAAAAAGACTGGTTAATCAACGTATCACTTCAAAAACCTTAAGACTTACAGGGAAACATTAGTGCATTCTTAAGATTTATAAACACGGGGCAATCAAACATGTAGCCCCGTGTTTTAATAATATTGCACATTTTTAGAAAACGACGCGCCTTTCTAAATGCATAGGTATGCTGAAGTCAAAAGAGCCTGTTGCCTGCATTACTAACTTAGTTATCTGCAGGCTGACTAAGCCCGTCGGCATTCTTCAGCCGCTGGCAAAGGAGTGACTCACGTACAAAGAAGTAACGATCTCTACATAAAGGTCGTAGACGCCAATTTGCATGGCAGGCAGGCAACCCATTTATGTGCCGGGTAGGTCGATCAATTATCGTTAGGCACTAATAGTACGACCGGTATGACCTGTGCCGCGAGTTGGTTCAGATGCCCAGAATCCACCTTACATGAAAAGCATCAGTTATCTCGATGAGTTGCGGCTCCCGATCACTTGCAGGAGCTGACACATTCCTGAAAGCACCTAATTTCTTAACCGGCAGTTTCCTGCTATCAGCCTCTTTGCAGAGAAGAAAAATGGAAAGATAATTCCCGGTTTTTCTTCCTTCTTCATGTACCAAATCCTCCATAACGCTTCGACAATTGAAGAGCGGCTCGACGTCCTGAGTAAAATACGTACAGATGAAGGTTATATGGCTGAGTGGAAAAAAGAAAATGGCGAATACTTTCTCATCGAAAATCACTGTCCTATTTGTGCTGCGGCTGTCGAATGTCAGGGCTTTTGCCGTTCAGAACTTTTAAACTTCAAGCAACCGATTGGTAGTGATTTTGAAGTTGAGAGAGTGCAGCACATTGTCTCAGGTGGACAACGTTGCATGTATCACATAAAAGAAATTTCTTAAAATTTGTATAACCTTCAAACTGTGAGCAGATCTATTTCTCCAAGTACGGTCATAAAGTGTGAAACTGACGATGAATTGTGAAGCACATTTGCATTAGTTAATGTAAACTAATGGAAACATTTTTCATCCCAACTGAGAATGACTTTCGCCGATGGATCAAGGAGGCGGTTAAAGAATGTTTATCAGAGAGCCTTCAAGCGGTACACGGTTCACAGGCCTAGGACAATTCAGAGGAATTTCTAAGTCGAAAGGAAATTGCTGGTCTGTTAAATATCTCATTGGTAACGCTGGCGGATTGGATGAATAGAGGATTGCCCTTTCACAAACAAAGGCAAGAGTTTACTTTGTAAAAGATGAGGTGCTATCTTTCATAAAAGGTAGTGCACTAACTCAGAAGAGATAAACGCCTAAAATATCTCAGCCTTGAATCCGCGAGGTAATCTGGTATGGTATGCCTTATATCCAGATTTCAGAAAGATCGAACAATACCCTGGTTCCCTTCTCCTTTCAGGTTAAGCAGAGCGAACTGAATTATATTAACATGATATGCCCATATCGGGAGCGCAGGTGTTCAGATCGATATTGCCCAATATCATC
>OFTY01000707.1_pt1 | contig 20135 bp, 16 predicted proteins | sample 1775061 | NCBI WGS metagenome assembly OFTY01 (sample SAMN08195773, study PRJEB24354) | sludge metagenome | isolation source: sludge from phenol fed wastewater aerobic bioreactor B | place: India: Nagpur | collected 2016-09-16 | reverse complement strand
GGCCGCCGGCAAGACGCCGGTGAAGTACAAGGATGTGGTGATCGGCATCGCAGCCAGCGGCACCACGCCTTATGTGATCGGCGCGCTGAAAGCCTGCCAGGCACACGGGATCATCACCGGCAGCATCAGCTGCAATCCCGGTTCCCCCGTATCCGAACATGCGGATTACCCGGTGGAAGTGGTGGTAGGCCCCGAGTTCGTGACCGGCAGCACCCGCATGAAAAGCGGTACCGCACAAAAACTCGTGCTGAACATGATCTCTACCACCGTCATGATCCAGCTGGGCAGGGTAGAGGATAACAAGATGGTGAATATGCAGCTGAGTAATGAAAAGCTGGTAGATCGTGGTGTGAAGATGGTGATGGAACAGTTGCAGATGACGGATTATGCCGCGGCCAAAGAGCTGCTGCTGGAGTTTGGCAGCGTGAAGAGAGCCGTGGAAAGCAGGAAATAAAAAAAATCCTAAATTGCTTTCCATAAGCATATTCTGATCATGCACGACATAGAACCATTCTATAACTGGCGGCATCTGTACACTGCGGAGGAAGACGAGCAATCGCCGTTCTATGGACGTGAGTATAGTGAGTTCGAGTATACCAATACCGTTTACAATTATTACATCCATCCGCAATGGGATGATTTCGGGGCGCCGAACCTCTACATGAAGATCCTCTTTGCGGACTATCAGTTCAATTACGCCATCATCGAATTGATCGGCGAATGGAACGATGCCGTGGAGAACAACATCATGACCCTCAAGCGGGATATCATGGATCACCTGATCACGCAAGGGGTCTACAAGTTCATCCTGATCGCTGAAAATGTGCTCAATTTCTATTCTTCGGACGACTGCTATTACGAAGAATGGTGGGACGATATCCGCGATGAAGGCGGATGGATAGTGATCCTGAATACGCCTTTGCAGACCAGGGAAGAGTTTGAACGGGCCCGGCTGGACCATTATGTGCATTTCATGGAAGAGCCGAAATGGCGGACCTTCCTGCCCCAACACCTGTTCAACCTGGTGGATAACTGGATGATGCGCCGCCTTGAATAAGGCTTTTTCGTGATAAATATCATTTGGTTTTAATTTTTCATGTTTTAAATTTGCCCGACATTTCACTTATTTATTCATACTAAAGGAAGCTTAGAACGTATCTTATGAAATGGTCGCAATTCTTTAATACCTCTATCGGTAAAAAATTGCTGGTAGGCGCTACCGGTTTGTTCCTGTGCTCATTCGTGATTGTGCACCTGGCCGGTAATATCGCATTGTTGAAAGAAGACAATGGAGAAGCCTTCAATACTTACGCGGCCTTCATGGGGCATAACGGTCTGATCCAGTTCATCGCCTGGGGGCTGAAGATTGTGATCCTTCTCCATGCTGTAATTGCTATTCAGCTCACTATCCGCAACAGGGCTGCCCGCCCGGTGAAGTATGCCGTTAGGCCGAAGGGGAACACCACCTCTTCCTGGTTCAGCCGCCAGATGGCCATCATGGGCAGCATCCTCTTTATTTTCATTGTGATCCACCTGTCACAGTTCTGGTGGAGCATGCACTTCGGCAACCTTAACACCATATCCTACGACGGTGGCAAGGAGATCGGCAATCTCTATGAGAGCGTTTGGTTCGCTTTCAGGGAATTATGGATCGTGGCGCTGTATGTGATCGGGATGATCGCATTATCGTTCCACCTTGTGCATGGCTTCAAAAGCGCCTGCCAGACCTTTGGCCTGAATCACAAAAAGTACAACGGTATCATCCATTTCATCGGGGTTTGGATTTTCGGTATCCTTATTCCTGTTGGTTTTGCTGCGATCCCCGTTGTTATTTACATTAAACAAATCTGATAAAGCAAGGATATATGTTAAACGCAAAAATTCCTGCCGGCCCGCTGGAAACAAAGTGGAGCAATTATAAAAGCACCGTAAAGCTGGTGAACCCGGCCAACAAACGGAAGCTGGAAGTGATCGTTGTAGGTACCGGTCTTGCCGGCGCCTCCGCCGCTGCTTCACTGGCAGAGCTGGGCTATAAAGTAAAAGCGTTTTGTTTTCAGGATAGTGCCCGCCGTGCGCACAGTATCGCTGCGCAGGGAGGGATCAATGCCGCCAAGAACTACCAGAACGACGGGGATTCCGTTTTCCGTCTCTTCTACGATACCGTAAAAGGTGGCGATTACCGCGCCCGGGAAGGCAACGTTTACCGCCTCGCGGAAGTGAGCGCCGCCATCATTGATCAGTGCGTGGCACAGGGCGTACCTTTCGCCCGTGAATATGGTGGACTGCTCAGCAACCGTTCTTTCGGTGGTACGCAGGTACAGCGTACTTTCTATGCCGCAGGTCAGACTGGCCAGCAGCTCCTGCTCGGTGCTTATTCCGCCCTGCAGCGCCAGGTTGCACTCGGCAACGTTAAAATGTACAGCCGCCATGAAATGCTGGACATCGTGAAAGTAGACGGCAAGGCCCGCGGCATCATTGCCCGCGATCTGGTGAGCGGCAAACTGGAAAGACACTTCGGCCATGCCGTATTGCTTTGCAGCGGCGGTTATGGTAACGTGTTCTTCCTGTCCACCAACGCCATGGGATCCAATGTAACGGCCGCCTGGAAAGCTCACAAACGTGGCGCTTTCTTCGGTAACCCCTGCTTTACACAGATCCACCCCACCTGTATCCCCGTTTCAGGCGATCATCAGAGCAAACTCACCCTGATGTCCGAATCCCTCCGGAACGACGGCCGCATCTGGGTGCCTAAGAAAAAAGACGATAACCGTAAAGCCACCGATATACCCGAAGAAGAAAGGGACTATTACCTGGAAAGAAGGTATCCTGCCTTCGGTAACCTCGTTCCCCGCGACGTAGCTTCCCGCGCTGCTAAGGAAAGATGTGATGAGGGCTATGGTGTGGGCGCCTCCAAAATGGCCGTATATCTCGATTTTGCAGACGCCATCGTGCGTTACGGCAAGATCGAAGCGAGCAAGAAAGGGGACGATCATGCCGTTCAGGAAGAAGTGATCAAACTGGGTAAAGGAGTAGTGGCCGAGAAATACGGGAACCTCTTCGACATGTACGCCAAGATCACCGGCGAAAATCCTTACGAAACCCCGATGCGCATCTACCCCGCGGTGCACTACACCATGGGCGGCCTTTGGGTGGATTACGAGCTAATGACCACCGTACCGGGCCTTTACGCCCTCGGGGAAGCCAATTTCTCCGATCACGGTGCCAACCGCCTCGGCGCTTCCGCACTGATGCAGGGCCTCGCGGACGGATATTTCGTGATCCCTTACACCGTCGGTAACTACCTGGCAGACGAGATCCATACCAAACCCATTCCCCTGGACCACCCCGCATTCGTGGAAACAGAAAAGGGCGTGCAGGAACAGCTCGATAAACTCATGGGCATACAGGGTAAACACTCCGTAGACCATTTCCACAAAGCCCTCGGCAAGATCATGTGGGATAAATGCGGTATGGCGCGGAATGAAAAAGGATTGCAGGAAGCTATCAAAGAAATACAGGTCCTCCGCGCTGAATTCTGGAGAGATGTACGTATCCCCGGCAAACAGCATGAGTTTAATCCCGAACTGGAAAAAGCCGGTCGCGTTGCAGACTTCCTGGAGCTCGGCGAACTGATGTGTATGGACGCACTGCAGAGAAGAGAATCCTGTGGCGGTCACTTCCGCGAGGAATCACAAACGGAAGACGGGGAAGCCAAGCGTGACGACCAGCAATTTTCTTTCGTGGGCGCCTGGGAATACAAAGGTCCCAGCAGCTACGAACTGCATAAGGAAGCGCTGAACTTCGAAGTTGTTCATCCAAGTTCCCGCAGCTACAAATAAGGAATCCGCTTTACCATCACGATTAAGATTTATAATTATGAAGCTCACACTACAAGTTTGGCGCCAGCAGAATTCGCAAGACAAAGGCCGGTTTGAAGCCTACCAGGTTTCAGATGTATCCGAGGACATGTCTTTCCTGGAGATGTTTGATGTGCTGAATGAGCGTTTGATCAACGAAGGCAAAGAACCGATCGCATTTGACCACGATTGCCGTGAAGGTATCTGTGGCATGTGCTCTATGTATATCAACGGCCGTGCACACGGTCCCTGGGAAGAAACCACTACCTGCCAGCTGCACATGCGTGCCTACAACGATGGGGATACCATTGTGGTAGAACCCTGGCGTGCAGCGGCTTTCCCCGTGATCAAAGACCTTACGGTAGACCGTTCCGCTTTTGACCGTATCATGCAGGCCGGTGGATATATTTCCGTGAACACCGGTAATGCAGTGGATGCAAACGCCATCCCCATCGACAAGCACGATGCGGATATGGCTTTTGCTGCTGCGGCCTGTATCGGTTGCGGCGCCTGCGTAGCCGCCTGTAAGAACTCTTCCGCCATGCTGTTCACTTCTGCAAAGGTTTCCCAGCTGGCATTGCTGCCGCAGGGTGGCCCCGAGCGAAAGGAGCGCGCGCTGGATATGGTGGCGCAGATGGATAAGGAAGGATTTGGCAGCTGTACCAACACCGGCGCCTGTGAAGCGGAATGTCCGAAAGGCATTTCTCTCGCGAATATTGCCCGCCTGAACAGAGAATTCATCGCGGCAGGATTTGGCACTGAAGATTGATATAACAGTATTGTGTACATACGATAAGGGCCATCTTTTACGGATGGCCCTTTTTTGTTCCGTTTCATGCAGGTGTATCTTGTAGGCCCGAAGATTATGTATTATCTTGTTTCGAAACCCGATCTCTTTTCTTAAAACTGGAAACATGTCTGATAATTCCCGTAGAAAATTCCTCAAACAGTTAGGAAGCGCTGCGGCGCTTGTAAGCGCAGGCTCCCTCAGCGGCCTCGCTGCAGATCCGGCGCAGCAGCATATCATTCCTGTGAATAAACCTGTCAGCTCCAATGACAAAATTCGTATAGCCGGCATCGGTATGGGCATCATGGGCTTTGGCGATGTGAGCACCGCCATTCGTGTACCGGGCGTTGAACTGGTAGCGGTGGCCGATCTGTATGACGGTCATCTTGAAAAAGCAAAAGCTGTATACGGTAACCAGGTATTCACCACCCGTGATTACCGGGAAATACTGGAACGGAAAGATATAGACGCCGTGATCGTAGCAACGCCGGATCACTGGCATGATACGATCTCCATTGCTGCTATGGAAAAAGGAAAAGCAGTATACTGTGAGAAGCCGATGGTACAACAGATAGAAGAGGGCCATCAGGTGATCGCCGCACAGCAGCGTACGAAAAAAGTATTGCAGGTGGGCAGTCAGCGTGTGAGCAGCGTGGCATTGGCCGAAGCGCGCAAACGTTACCTGGCGGGAGACATCGGCCAGCTGAACTTTGTAGAGGCGAAGATAGACCGGCACAGCGCCCTCGGCGCATGGCAATATTCCATCCCCCCGGATGCCTCGGCCAAAACGATTGACTACGCTACTTTCCTGAAAGATACAGTCAAAGATCCCCGCTCGGCCCCCTTCGATCCCCTCCGCTTCTTCCGCTGGCGCAATTACCAGGCATATGGCACAGGTGTTCCCGGTGATCTCTTCGTGCATCTTATTTCAGGCCTGCACTTTATGATCGGTTCCAAAGGCCCTTCCCGCATTTTCGCCAGCGGCAACCTGGTACAATGGAAAGACGGCAGGGATGTGCCGGATGTGATGACCGCTATTTTCGACTACCCGGCCACCAAAGAGCATCCGGCCTTCCAGATGAACCTCCGCGTGAATTTCGCGGACGGCGGCGGCGGAGGGGAATACACCCGGCTGATCGGTACAGAAGGCGTGCTGGAGCTGGGCTGGAACGATTTCCGGGTGAAGCGGCACAAAGTGCCGGTAGCACCGGGTTACGGAGGATGGGATACATATAACACTTTTACGGAGGCGCAGCAGCAGGCGTTCGTGAAACAATACAATGCAAAGTATACCGCAGCGGACAGGGTGGAGGCGAAGCCGGAGGAGTCCGTGTACCGCGCACCTTCAGGGTATGACGACCGCTATGATCACTTCGTGAATTTCTTTGAAGCGGTCCGCAACGGTAAACCGGTAGTGGAAGATGCTTCCTTTGGATTGCGTGCCGCAGGCCCTGCGCTGGCCGTGAATGCCAGTCATTTTAAGAAGCAAATTATCGAGTGGGATGCGGAGAAGATGCGGATGAAGCCAACCGCATCGCATTAATCGTTATATTTATTATTTATCCTAAACCTGCAATATGATGAAACACACAACTATCCCCTTGCTCGCCGCCGTTACCCTGCTGGCGTGCAATACCACAGAAAAAAAGCAGCCGATGATAAATGTGAAGCCTCCCACTGTGGAGAAGATCAAAAAAGAACTGACCGCGAACGGAGATACCCGTATTGATAACTACTACTGGCTCAATGAACGGGACAATCCAAAAGTGATCGATTACCTCAACGCAGAGAACAAGTACCTCGACACGATGCTGTCCCCCATCAAAGATATGCGCGAGAAGCTCTACGAGGAAATGAAAGGACGTATCAAGGAGAAAGATGAAAGCGTACCATATTTCGAGAATGGCTATCTCTATTATACCCGTTTTGAAGAAGGAAAAGAATACCCGATCTATTGCCGCAAAAAGGGCAGCGACTCCTCGCCCGAAGAAGTACTGCTGAACGTGAACGACCTCGCCAAAGGGCATGCCTACTTCCAGGCTACCGGCCTCAACGTGAGCGAGGACAATAAACTCCTGGCCTACGGGGTAGATACCGTCAGCCGCCGCAAATACACTATTTACGTCAAGAACCTCGAAACAGGTGAACTGCTGAAAGACGTGATCACCAACACTATCGGTGGTTCCACCTGGGCCAACGATAACAAAACACTCTTCTATACCCGGAAGAATGAAAACACCCTTCGCTCCGAACGCATCCTGAAACACAAACTGGGTGAAGATGCGAAAGCGGATAAGGAAATTTTCTTCGAAAAGGATGAAACGTACAACACATACGTATACAAAACCAAATCCCGGAAGTTCCTCGTGATCGGCAGCGGCAGCACCCTTTCCTCCGAATACCGGATCCTGGACGCAGATACGCCGGACGGCACTTTCCGCGTGTTCCATCCGAGGGAAAAGGATATGTTGTACGATATCGATCATCGTGGCGATAAGTTCTATATTGTCACCAACTGGGAAGCAAAGAATTTCCGGTTGATGGAATCTCCGCTGGACAAGACTTCCCGGGAGAACTGGAAAGAAGTGATCGCACACCGCCCGGATGTATTGCTCTCCGGCATCGATGTGTTCACCGATTATCTTGTGCTCAGCGAAAGGAAGAACGGTCTCTCCCAGATCCGTATCATCAACACCACCAATAAACAGGAACATTACCTGGATTTCGGCGAACCGGCTTACGTGGCGTCTGTTTCCGTGAACCCGGAAATGAATACCAAAGTATTGCGCTATGCCTATACTTCGCTCACAACGCCTAATTCCACGTACGACTACAACATGGAAACGAAGCAGAAGGAGTTGAAGAAACAACAGGAAGTGGTAGGCGGATACGATCCGAAGAACTATGTGACCGAACGCCTGATGGCAAAGGTCACAGACGGCACGCTGGTGCCCATTTCGCTCGTGTACAGGAAAGGCTTCGAGAAGAATGGCAAACAACCGCTGCTGCTCTATGGCTACGGTTCTTACGGCAACTCTACGGAACCCACCTTCTCGTCTAACCGCATCAGCCTCCTCGACCGCGGGTTCTGCTATGCCATCGCGCATATCCGCGGGGGACAGGAAATGGGCCGGCAATGGTATGAAGATGGAAAGATGTTCAAGAAGAAAAATACATTCACCGACTTTATCGATTGTGCAGACTACCTGATCGCGCAAAAATATACCAGCAAAGAACATCTTTACGCCATGGGTGGCAGCGCCGGCGGATTGCTGATGGGTGCCGTAGTGAACATGCGTCCCGATCTCTGGAAAGGAGTGGTGGCTGGCGTGCCTTTCGTGGATGTGGTGACCACTATGCTGGATGAGAGCATTCCGCTGACCACCGGTGAGTTTGATGAGTGGGGGAATCCCAAGAACAAGGATTCTTACGAATACATGAAATCCTATTCCCCCTACGACAACGTTACCGCAAAAGCCTATCCCAATATGCTCGTCACCACCGGCCTGCACGATTCTCAGGTGCAATACTTTGAGCCTGCGAAATGGGTGGCGAAATTGCGGGAGTTGAAAACAGATAACAACCTCCTGCTGCTCAAAACCAATATGGAAGCCGGCCACGGCGGTGCTTCCGGCAGGTTCAAAGCAATAAAGGATGTAGCCTTGCAGTACGGGTTCTTCCTGTACCTGGAAGGGATCAATAAATAATCCTCACCGAATCTGGTCATAAAAAAGGAGCGCATCGCGCTCCTTTTTTATGATGGTTGATAGCCAAATATGGCTATACTGCTTTTGAGCCCGGCGGTTTATTTTTACCATGCTAAAGTGAAGCTCATGAAGTATCTGTCTACACTACTCGTTTTGCTGATGATCAGCTATGCGCTTTCCGCGCAGCACCCTGATGGCAAGATCGTATCTCCGCCCTGTTCGAATAATTGTAATGACGTCGGTGTGTTTTACGATCGTAATGCCAGCGGGGATAACTATGTGATCAGGAACTTGTCGGAGAAAACGATCATCGGGATGGTGATCTATGCCAGCAACGGCATGCTTTACTCCACCGGCCTGGAGCTACAGCCTAAATCAAAGGGAGGCTGGTCGGAATTGGATAAGACGATCGTGCCCAATGAATTTGCGAAAGATTTTTTCAGGATTGTACTGGTGGAGAAACAACTGGGAGAATCCTATAAATCGCCCTGTGTCTGTGATTTCCAGGAACTCTGCCGTTTGATGAGGATGGAAGCCTGTACGACAAAAGGATGTAAGCCACAGCACGAGGAAATAGCCCGTGCGCAGAAACCCAATTGCAAAGGACATAGCATTGCGCAATATCAAAGCAGGATTATCAACCAGGCGGGAAAAGAAACCAAAACGGCAACAGCCGCAAATAACCCGGTTAACAGCCAGCCGGGTCCCAATGCAAATCAAACCGATGCCATGGCGCAGTTACAGCGCACTAAAACATATGCGGAGAGCCAGATCGGAGCAGGGCCGAAACAAAGCGTTGACCAAAGCATCCGGGATTTTGGCGCAGCACTGCAAAGTTATACGGCTTCAAGGGAGCGGGACAGGGAGCGCAGGGAGAACTTCCGGGAAGCCCGCACGCAAGAGGCTTATGAGTACATAAAGTGCCTGACGGATAAGTATATGGATGAAAATTTCGTGTCCGTTTTTAAACAAGTGTCATGCGATTATGCACGGCCTTCCAACGGCAACAAAACAGATTGGGGAGAGATGAAGGGGAAGATCGATTCTGTGATTTATTATTACGATCACAAGGAATACCAGCGAGGTACCCGGGTGATCAGCAACGAAGCATTCAGGCAAAGGATGAAGGAAAGCGATGCCGGGTCGTTCCTCTTTAAAACATTAAATGCAGGTAGAATTGTTCCTGATATAGAAGGACTATTCGTTTTTACCTCCTATATGCGGCTTTACGATTTTGATCATAAAGAGAAACAACAATTCCTGAAACGGTTGGCGAAGAGCAGATCCAGCTACACGGAACTGCTGGGAGCGGGCATCAGCGCATTGTTCCATAAACACGATACAGTTTTTGCTTCTTATTGTTTCAAGGAGCTGCTTTCCTATAAATGCCCGAAGTACTTTTTTAAAAGCGCCTCCCTGTTTCAGGGATTGATCAAAAAAAGCCAGGCAATTGCCTCACGGGACACTGCCGCGCTGGTAGAAGCTTATCTTTACCTGGATGACGCGTACAACATAACCCGCCAGCAATTCATGGAGGCAGGAACTTCCTTTTCATCCGGCAATTTGCAGGGCTTGTTCATTTACCCGGAATACAATCGTTTACTGCAACTGGCCATCATGGAAGAAATGGCGCATTGCCTCGATTGGGAATACACGTTGGGCGGCGATAAAAAGGCGATATGGGTAGCTAAAGACTATTTCCTGGATTTCTTTGACACAACTAAATAGCAGGCTTTATCTTCTTCAACCTTAACCCCACTGATACCAGGAACACCCCGAAGAACAGCGCATAAATCCCTAACCACCACGCTATTACCACTACTCCGGCAATCGGCTGGGCAATCAGTAATATCCCGAAGATCACCGAGAACACCCCCGCGATCGCCAGCATCCACTCATTCGTGATCTCTTTCCGCAGCCGGATAGCAAGGATGATCTCCAGTATACCCGTGACCACCGCCCATATTGCTATGAGAGTGACGAGAAAAACGGCTGTAATAGCAGGCATGAACAAGGCAACCATGCCCGCAGCCATACCCAGCAACCCTTCCAGCACCAATACCCACCAATGGCTGTCCTTTTTAAGGACCTGGAACCCGTATACGAGCGTAAAAAGCCCGTCCACAAAGAGATAGGCGCCAAGGAACACGACGAGGACGGAGAGGGTAATGGCAGGCCAGATGAAGGCCAGCAGGGCAAAGATCACGGCCATCACGCCGCGGAGCACGAACAGCCACCAGTATTTGGCAAGATGATGTATCATAAAAGGGTTTTTGGTTGTAATTGATAACGCTACATATCGGAAAATTGTTCAATAAGGTTGAAAGCCTATATGAAAGGAAACAACGAAATATCCGGGTTATTTCATAACTTTGCGGCTTCAAAATTTCAACAGCCAGCAATGATCAGTGTTAAAAATGTCACGCTTTCTTTCGGCAAAAGAGTACTGTTCGATGAAGTAAACCTGAACTTCACCAAAGGGAACTGCTATGGCGTTATCGGCGCCAACGGTGCAGGTAAATCCACTTTCCTGAAGATACTTTCCGGTGAAATTGAACCGAACAAAGGCACGGTGGAGATCACCCCCGGCGAACGGATGTCCGTACTGAAACAGAACCACTATGAGTTCGATGAGATGACGGTGCTGAACACCGTGCTGATGGGTAATAAAAAGCTCTGGGAGATCGCGCACGAACGGGATGCCATATATGCAAAAGAAGATTTTACGGAAGAGGACGGTATGCGCGCAGGAGAACTGGAAGCGGAATACGGCGAAATGGGCGGATACACGGCTGAAAGCGATGCCGGTGTGCTGCTGGGAGATCTCGGTGTGAAGGAAGACCTGCATGCTACGCTGATGAAAGACCTGAGCGGTGCGCTCAAAGTGCGCGTATTGCTGGCACAGGCACTGTTCGGTAACCCGGATATCCTGCTGCTGGATGAGCCTACCAACCACCTGGATGTGGAAACCATCGGCTGGCTGGAGAACTTCCTGGCAGATTATGAAAATATTGTGATCGTTGTGAGCCACGACCGTCACTTCCTCGATGCCGTGTGTACGCACGTGGCGGACGTAGACCGTACCAAGATCAAGATCTTCACCGGTAACTACTCCTTCTGGTACGAATCCAGCCAGTTGATCGCAAGGCAGATCAGCGACAAGAATAAGAAGATGGAAGAGAAGCGGAAAGACCTGCTGGACTTCATTGCGCGTTTCAGCGCCAATGCTTCCAAATCCAAGCAGGCAACCTCCCGTAAGAAAGCCCTCGAGAAGCTGGTGATCGAAGACATCGAGCCTTCCAGCCGCAAATACCCCGGCATCATCTTCAAACAACTCCGCGAAGTAGGGAATCAGATACTGAACGTCGAAAAACTGGAGAAGAGCGTGGATGGCCGCAAACTTTTCAGCGATGTAACCTTCTCCGTGAACAAGGGCGATAAGATCGCGTTCCTTTCCAAGGACCACCTGGCCCTGAGCACCTTCTTCGATATCATTAACGGTGATCAACAGGCGGATAGCGGTAAACTCGAATGGGGAACCACCATCACCAAAGCATACCTCCCTGATGATAACGCGGAATTTTTCACCGGAGATTATAATCTCATGGACTGGCTGCGGCAGTTTGTACCACCGCACGTAACGGATGTGGACGAACCCTTCCTCCGCGGATTCCTCGGAAAGATGCTCTTCAGCGGCGACGAGATCATGAAGAAAACTTCCGTGCTCAGCGGTGGTGAGAAAGTGCGCTGCATGATCTCCCGGATGATGTTGCAGGATCCCAACGTAGTGATCCTCGATGAACCGACCAACCACCTTGACCTGGAATCCATCCAGTCCTTCAACGAAAGCACAAAAGACTTTAAAGGCATCGTGCTCTTCACCACGCATGACCATACCTTCATGCAATCCGTGGCCAATCGCATCATCGAGATCACGCCCGGTGGCATTATCGACCGCCTCACCACATTTGATGAGTACCTGGAAGATGAGCGCGTAAAGGCGCTGCGGACGGAGATGTACGGAGAAGAAGTAACAGCATAACAGCTAACATAAAATGAAAGAGCGCAGTAGTCACTGCGCTCTTTTTTATTGGGTACTTTTTTGGGTATTATCCGCTCGTGTGAGCGTATCAGAGGTATTCTTCAATCACTTTCATTTTGATCTTGTCCAGCGGTTTGGTGATATAAGCCATCAGCTCCGGCGTACGCTTTACTTTCTCCATATCCTGTATGTTCATCGAAGAAGAACACATAATGATCGGTACCGGCTGCCCCAAACGGCTCTTGATCCCACGAAAAGCTTCAATAAAATCCCATCCGTTCATCCGCTGCATATTCATATCCAGAATGATCAGGCAGGGAAGATGTTGCGAAGCAAAAGAACTCAGGTCTTCAATTGCATCTTCGGCCGATAAAAAAGAATTCACCCGTACATTCTTCCAGCCCTGTAAACCGAACATCTTCTTAACAATAAAGTGGAAAATCTCATCATCATCGATTACATAAACTACCTTATTCGTGTTTGCCATGTCATAAGTATTATCGATTGGAGCCATAAAATAAATCCAGCCTTCAGGGCGAAAAAAGCAAAAAAGTTAACAGATTCTCGCTGTACGCAGCCGCGCTGGTAACAATTTTTATCCATTCATGCATTACCGGGTGGCGGTTTTCAAATTCCTCGCAAAGAAAATTAAATTTATTTTATTTTTATATATATTTTTATTTCAATAACCAATCTTTAACAATCTTGAGAGGTACAAAGAAATAAAAAAAAGCGGCACGATCCACGTCGCGCCGCTTTGTCTGTTATGAATGTTGGATTGTTCTTGTAAACGGTTTAAAAGATACCGCCTTTTCTCAGGTGTACTTTTCCTGCCCCGATTTTGTAACCGTCCTGGTAAATTTCCACGGAGTAGTCACCGGGTTTAAAGTCGGAATTCTGTTTCCAGTCCATGCTCACCGGAATATTGTCGCCGGTGGTGTAGGTTACCGTTTTCTTCACGGTGTACAGTTTTTCCGTACCGTCGTGCAGGGTGAAACGGCCGCTGCCGAGGGCTTCTACGGCCAGGGGGGCTCCGTCGGGCGCTGTGATGGCCACATATACTTCCTTGTCGCCGGAAGTAGCAATACGGTTATCTACATCAAAGGAAACCCGCATCATGTCCGTACGTTTGGCTTTGGAGGTCTCAATTTCCTTGCCGTTGCGTTTTACTTTGATGGGGGTGAGCTTGATATTGGAAGCGTGCAACACGGAACCCAGATCTACCTTTTTGTGCAGGCTGTCTTTCACCACTACAACGGAGTCGCGTTCCTTGCGGGCTACATCACGCTGTTGGGTGATCACAATCTTTTCGCCTTCCAGTCTTTCGATCGTCTGCTTGTAATTTTCCGTATTGGCTTTCAATTGTTCGATCAGCTTGCGGGCTTCTGCCAGTTCCGCAGAAGTGGCATTCTTGTTGCCCAGGATGCTCTTGATCCGGCCTTTCATATCGGCAATTTCCTTGTCCTTCGTTTTCACGAGGCTGTCCATGCGGCTGTTCTGGGAGATGAGGTCATCCAGGCGGGCCTGCGCGGCTTCATATTCTGATTGCAATTCGTTACGGGAGCTGGCGAGCGTGTCTATCTGGTTTTCTTTTACCACCAGTTCTTTGCTGGTGCGGCTTTTATCGTAGAACATGTAACCCCAGGTACCCACCAGGGCGGCAATGAGAATGCCGTAGATCAATCCGTTCTTGTTGCTTTTTGGTTTTTCAGGTCCGGAAGTACTGGGCGTACCAGTATTGAAAGTGTTTTCCGCCATAGTGATGTCGTTTTATTTTTAGATTGTTTATATGGGTAAAATTTTTACTAAAAAACCGAAACGTCCAAAATTATTTAACTTACTGTCCTAAACTTTTTTGGCTGTGCTCAATAACGTTGCTCTCGATCAGTTATTATTGCTGGACATTGAAACTACTCCGCTTACGTCCTCCTTCGATCACCTGCCGGATGAACTGCAGGCACTCTGGTTGGAAAAAAATACAAAAATTGCGCCAGAATCTGAGAACGGCGCGGAAGACTTTTCGGAAAAGGCGGGTCTGTATGCGGAGTTTGGCCGGGTGGTTTGTGTCTCTGTAGGTTTTTTTCATACGGAAGGTGGTCATTATCAATTGCGTATCAAGTCTTTTTATGGAGATGACGAGAAAATGTTATTGAGCGGGTTTCTGGACCTGGTGGACAAATTTTTTCGGAAGCATCCCCGTTTCCAGTTCGCCGGTCATAATATCCGCGAGTTCGATATTCCCTATATTTGCCGCCGCGCACTGATCAATGGCCTGCTTTTACCGCCTTCCCTGCAATTGAATAATTTCAAGCCCTGGGAAATGCCGGTGCTGGATACAATGCAGATCTGGCGCTTCGGGGAGTTCAGGAACTATACCTCGCTGAAGCTGCTGGCCGCGGTGCTGGGTATTCCCACGCCGAAGGACGATATTGACGGGAGTATGGTGGGCAAGGTGTTCTGGCAGGAGGGGGATGTGAAAAGGATCGCGGAATATTGTCAGAAGGATGTATTGACCGTTGCCCAGCTCCTGCTGCGTTTCAAGGGCCTGCCCCTGATCAGTAAGGAAGAAGTGGCGTTGGTAGGATAAATAAAGGAAGATGGAATACCAGGATATTATAAAAGATTGGAAGAGCAATAAGTTCCGGCCGCTTTACTGGCTGGAGGGAGAGGAGGATTTTTTTATTGACCAGGTGGTGGATTATGCGGAGCATCATCTGCTCAGTGAGGCGGATAAAGGGTTTAACCTCACCGTCCTCTACGGGAAGGATACGGACTGGGCTACCGTGATCAATGCCTGCCGCCGCTATCCCATGTTCGCCGACCGGCAGGTGGTGATACTCAAGGAAGCACAGGCGATGCGGGACCTCCTCAGGCTGGAAGCTTATATCGACAAGCCCCTGGAGTCCACCGTCTTTGTGGTGGCCCACAAACAGGGTAAAATAGACGGCCGCAGCAAGATGGCTAAGCTCATCAAAGACAAGGGCGTGATCCTTTCCACCAAGAAGCTGTACGATAACCAGTTGCCTTCCTGGGCCGAAGCATACGTACGCAGCAAAGGGCTCGCCATCTCTGAGAAAGCCTGCATCCTGCTGGCGGATCACATCGGGAACGATCTTTCCCGCATCGCCAATGAGATCGATAAATTGTTGGTGAACCTGCCGGAAGGCAAAAAGATCGATGAAAGCGATATCGAAAAATATGTGGGGATCAGCAAGGAGTACAATGTATTTGAATTGCAGAATGCCCTGGGGCAGCAGGATATGGGGAAGGTAATGCGCATTGTGCAGTATTTTTCCGCCAACCCCAAAGCCGCACCCATTCAGATGGTGATCCCGGCGCTTTATAATTATTTCGCAAAGATCAACCTGCTGTTCGGCGTAAAAGGTGGGGAAAAGGAAATGGCTTCGGCGCTGGGCGTACATCCTTTTTTTGTAAAAGATTATATGGCCGCGGCCCGCAAATTCGGTCCGGATGGCGCAGAGCGGGCATTGCTTCTGTTGCACGAGTATAATCTGCGGAGTATCGGTATTAACGACAGCGGGAATGAAGATGGGGAATTGATGAAGGAGATGCTGTTCCGTATGCTCAGGCCATGAGCGCCCGCGCTTTTTTCACGTCTTCATGCATTTGTTCCACCAATGCAGCTACGGAATCGAATTTCCGGTCTGCACGGATATATTCCAGGAAAGATACTTTGATGGGTTCGCCGTAGATATCTTCGTCGAAATCCAGGATAAACACCTCCACCCTTAACTCTCTTCCATTGAACGTGGGTCTTGTACCGATATTGAGCGCGCCCTTCAGCCGTTGCCCGCCCGTTTCCACGGTCACGGCATAAACCCCTTCTGCGGGGATAAGCTTGCGGTGGTCGTTCAGTGCAATGTTGGCGGTGGGAAAGCCCAGTTGCCGGCCCATTTTGTCGCCATGCACTACCGTTCCGTTCACGAAGTAAGGGTAGCCCAGTAGTTCGTTGGCCAGCTGTATCTCGCCATCCTGCAGGCTTTTCCTGATCTTTGTAGAGCTGACGGTGAGATGGTGCACGATCTGTTGAGGGATCTCCAGCAACCGGAAACCGTATTTCTGCTGCTCGGCTTCCAGTAGTTCCAGTCCGCCTTCGCGGTTATGCCCGAAACGATGATCATAGCCGATGATGATGGTATGTGGCCGGAAGGTGCTGATCACGAAATCTTGGAGATGGGCGGTGGTGGATTGTTCGGAGTATGCTTTGGTACAGGGGACCATCACCAGATGATCGATGCCCCATTGCTCCAGCAGTCCGATCTTTTCATCCAGCGTGGTCAGCAGATGGACGGTCTTGTCATGAGGAGCGAGCACTTCCCGGGGATGCGGATTGAAAGTGATGATAACGATCTCGCCCTGGCAGGCTGCCGCCGCTTCCTCTAGCTGCCGCAGGATATGCTGGTGGCCGGTATGCACACCATCGAAGGTGCCGATCGTGATCACGGCATTCCGGAAGACGGGTAATTGTTGTAAATCTCTGTGAACCTGCATCGCTGGGTAATCGTGTTTTCGAAAACGCCGTGCAAATCTAAATGTTTTGGCCGGATTCCAAAGCGGCGGATGCCCGGTTATGCGCAGAATCTTTTACTTTTGCACTTTCATAAACTTGTATCGTGGATCAAAACCTTTACGCCAAAAGAGGCGTTTCCGCCGGAAAGGAAGATGTGCACAACGCCATCCGTAATATCGATAAGGGGCTTTTCCCCAGGGCTTTTTGCAAGATCATCCCGGATATACTGGGCGGAGATGCCGAATGGTGCAATATTATGCACGCGGACGGGGCCGGTACCAAATCTTCCCTGGCTTACGCCTACTGGAAGGAAACCGGCGATCTTGGCGTTTGGCGCGGGATCGCGCAGGATGCCATTATCATGAACACGGATGATCTGCTCTGCGTGGGCGCCACGGATAATATCCTGCTGTCTTCTACCATCGGGAGAAATAAGAACCTGGTGCCGGGAGAGGTGATCGCGGCGATCATCAACGGAACGGAAGAGATACTCGAAGAACTGCGCAGCTATGGGATCGGGATCTATTCGACAGGTGGGGAAACGGCGGATGTAGGGGACCTCGTCCGCACGATCATTGTAGACTCCACCGTTACCTGCCGAATGAAACGCACAGACGTGATTTCCAATGACCGCATCAGCGCAGGAGATGTGATCGTGGGACTGGCCTCCTACGGCCAGGCCTCCTACGAACGCGAATATAACGGCGGCATGGGCAGCAACGGTCTTACTTCCGCCCGCCACGATGTATTCAATAAAACCATCGCACAACAATACCCTGAAACCTACGACCCCAACATTCCGCAGGAACTCGTTTTCAGCGGGAAAAAAGCACTCACGGACCTGGTTGATATCCCCGGTGTGGGAAAGATCACAGCCGGAAAACTGGTGCTGTCACCTACCCGCACCTACGCGCCTGTGATCAGGCAGGTACTGGAACAATTTCGCCCGCAGGTGCACGGGATGGTGCATTGCAGCGGCGGCGCGCAAACCAAAGTGCTGCATTTCATCGACAAACTGCATGTGATCAAGGATAACCTCTTCCCCGTTCCCCCTTTGTTCGCACTGATCCATGAACAGTCCGGAACCAACTGGAAGGAAATGTACCAGGTGTTCAATATGGGGCACAGGATGGAACTCTATGTACCGGAACAGATTGCGGAGGATATCATTCGTATCAGCCAGACCTACAACATCGATGCGAAAGTGGTGGGCCGTATTACAGAAAGTCAGGAGAAGAAAGTAACGGTGAAGAGCGGGCACGGCACATTTGAATACGCAGGATAGTTATTCGCTGATCCGGAATGCGATCGGAAGATGATAGCGCACACTGATCGGCTGCCCGTTTTTCACGCCGGGCTTCCAGTGGGGCATCTTACTTACAATACGTATCGCCTCCTCTTCCAACCCGCCGCCAATGGGCTGGCTGGTAACCTGTATATCGTTAATGCTGCCGTCTTCCCGGATGATGAATGATACGGATACATTGCCCTGTAGTCTGTCGTTCAGGGCTGCGCCCGGATACCGGATCGTACGGGCGAGGTATTTGTTCAACTCCTCGTTCCCTCCGGGGAAAGCGGGCATCTCAGCAGCGCTGAGCGTAACGGGCGTTTCCACTTTCCCGGGCTCAGATTGCGCTATAAGCGTAAAGCGGATGGGAAGATTGAACTGCACATTCACCTGTTTTCCGTTCTGCTTACCGGGTATCCAGTCGGGCATGCTCTCCACAACGCGCAGCGCCTCTTCTTCTAAACCGCCTCCTTTGCGCTTCCCGACGATTTTAGCATCCTGCAGCTTCCCGTTATTATCTATGACGAAGCTCACGAATAAAGTTCCTGAAATGCCGCGCTCCATGGCTTCCGGGGGGTAGTGGATCGTCCTGTTCAGATAAGCCATCAGCGCGTGATCGCCGCCGGGGAATTTAGGAGGTTCTTCTACAAAAGTGAATATTTCCTTGTTTGCAGGAGGATGAAATGTTGATAGATCAGCCTTGGGGCGAGGGGTTGGTGCATATACTACCATCCTCACTTCCTGCCCGATCCTTTCCTCTGCTACTACAAACGCCAGCGAACTGAAGATCAGCAAAGCTACCGGGAAGATGAGCAACCGGCGCAGGTAACTGAAGCGGAGCCTGCGGGATTGTGTAAGCATGAGTATCCTGCGTTTGATGGGGTGATGGGAAAAGTGGTTGGCCAGCTTAAAGTTTCGGTTTGTTTGCAGGGCCATCTGAAGGATGGTTTGCGCGTAATCAGCCACGTTCCCCTGCATCGCCGCTTTTTTATCTGCAATAAACTCATGCACCAGCGCCAGCTCCCGTTTGATCAGATGAAAGAACGGATTGATCCAGCAAAGCGCTGTTACAATCTCCATGAATAGTTTGTCACTGCTGTGATTTTCCTGCAGATGCACGATCTCGTGCCGGAGCACCTGGCGGTTTTCCGCTGTGCCGGTATACGAATCCCTGTTCCAGAAAATGTATTTGAAAAAGGAGAACGGCTGTATGATTTGTTCGGACAGTACCAGCCAGTAAGGTTTTACATATTCCACCTGGCTGCGGCGGACGAGCCGAAGTATCTTTCCATAGCCAATTCCTGCGAAGATCAGCAGAACCAGGCTTACAGCACAGTAGCAGACTGTGATCCAGTCGAAGTTTGTAAACGGAACGGATCGGGAAGAGGTCAGCACCTGTTCCCGCAGCGTGACTACCTGGCTCGTATATACGTAGATCGAACCGGCCTGCTCACTGATGGCGCCTTTAGGTAACGGGATGCGCAGCAGCGGCACTACGAGGCTAAGCATCGTGCAAAGCAGCAGATAATAGCGGTTCCACTGATGAAAGCGGTTGTTGCGCAAAGCAATATGATAGTAGGCATACAGGATGCCGGAGCAAATGATCACTTTTACGAGATAAGCGAGCAACGGTGTCATTTTTCAGCATTTTTGGCTTTCTTGATCTGTTCCAGCAGTTTCTCCAGGTCAGACACGCTCATGTCTTTTTCTTTCACGAAGAAAGAGACCATGTTGCTGAATGAGCCTTCAAAGTAGCCGGATACCAGGTTCCTGACGGTCTTGTGGCTGTAAGCCTCTTTGGAGACGATCGCGAAATACTGATGGCTCTTGCCGTATGCCTTGTAATCTACAAAACCCTTGTCCACCAGTATCTTCACCAGTGTGGATACCGTATTGTAGTGCGGTCGGGGTTCCGGCATTTCG
>OFTY01000706.1_pt1 | contig 20140 bp, 22 predicted proteins | sample 1775061 | NCBI WGS metagenome assembly OFTY01 (sample SAMN08195773, study PRJEB24354) | sludge metagenome | isolation source: sludge from phenol fed wastewater aerobic bioreactor B | place: India: Nagpur | collected 2016-09-16 | reverse complement strand
GGATCATGAAGGTCCCGAGCGAGCGCTCGTCCAGTTCGGGATCGAAGTAGGAATAGACCATCGACAGGCCGTCGGCCATCTTGTCGGTCAGGGCCACCGCCACCAGCGCGCCCTGGCCCTTGCCGGTGATGAAGGTGTCCGGTCCGCGCCGGCGGTATTCGATGATCTTGGTGTCGACATGCGTGTCCTCGACCATCATGGCGTAGTCGAGCACCGTCATGTCGGACATGCCGCCGCGGCGATGGCGGGCATCGAGATAGCTGCGAAAGAGAGAATACTGCTCAGTCGATGGTTCGGCGTCATGCATCGCGCCGACGAGATCGGAATTGTGTTGCAGGACGCGCCGCATGTTGCGGCTGGCGACGAATTCCTGGGCGAGGATCCGCACCGAGACGCAGGCCCGGCAAGTCTCGCATGCCGGCCGGTAGGCGATGTTCTGCGAACGGCGGAAACCGCCCTGGGTCAGCAGGTCGTTCATCTCCGGTGCCTTGTCGCCGACAAGGTGCGTGAACACCTTGCGCTCGAACTGGCCGTCGAGATACGGGCACGGCGACGGCGCGGTCAGGAAGAACTGCGGCGACTGTGTCGGGTGCTGCGTCATCGACTCTCGGAAACACTCCTGCGAATCGCCATACCTTTGGCGCGGACGCGGAAAAATTCAACAGGATTGTGAGGCGCGCAGGGTCACACGCCTTCACATTTGCGCCGCTGGGGCGCGGTGGCCCTGAAAAGGGTTAGCGGTAGGTGCGGCTGACCACCGTGCCGAGCAGCAGGTCGTGCAGCGTGCGCTTGCGGTCGGAGAACAGCGTCACCAGCAGGACCAGCGGCGTCAGGATGACATTTCCGGCCCAGAACAGCACCGAGTGCACCACCGCGGTCATGCCGTCGATCGGCCGTCCGTCGAGACGGTCGAGGCGGATGCCCATCATCTTCATGCCGGTGGTCGCCTGGTCGCGGCTGCCCAGCGTGTTCCAGATGTACAGGATCGCGACGGCAGGGAGGAGGAAGGAGAACAGCATCCAGCCGAGACCCAGCGTCAGCAATCCGAGAAAGAAGACCAGGATAGCGAACGGGATCGTGAGCAGGCCAACGATGATGTAGTCGATGACGAAGGCCAGGATGCGCCGCGTGCGCACGCCGTCATAGGCCCTGACATCGTCGAGCCTGGTGATGATGATGTCGCCGTCGAGAACGCGCGCGTTCATGTCATTTCCTCGTAATGTAAGCCGGAATAGTTTGCGACCGGCCGCGTTTGAAATGGTGAAGCCGTCCGTCGGATTCAAGATGGGAGCTTGCCGATGCCGGAACGGCGGGCTTTAATCGGTTGAATTTTGCGGCTCGGATCGCGTTAGCGTGTCGGGGCGTCATGCGGGGAAGGGCGACATGCAGGACTACGACATGCTGGTCATCGGCAGCGGCCCTTCCGGACGCCGCGCCGCCGTCCAGTCGGCCAAGCTCGGCAAGTCGGCGCTGGTCGTCGACAGGGGGCGGCGGCTGGGTGGCGTTTCGGTCCACACTGGCACCATCCCCTCCAAGACCTTGCGCGAGACGGTGCTCAACCTGTCGGGCTGGCGTGAGCGCGGTTTCTATGGCCGTGGCTACCGGGTCAAGCAGGACATCTCCATTGGCGACCTCATCGAGCGCCTGCACAAGACGCTCGATCACGAGGTCGAGGTGCTGCAGCACCAGTTCATGCGCAACACGGTCAAGAGCGCGCGGGCAACCGTAAAATTCCTCGGCCCCAACAAGGCGAGCCTGACGACGGAGGGCGGCGAATACAGCGAGGTCGGTTTCGCCAACGCGCTCATCGCCGTCGGCACCAGGCCGCACCGGCCTGCAGAGGTTCCTTTCGACAAGACCCGCATCTTCGACAGCGACGAAATGCTGGAACTCGACCGCCTGCCACGCACCCTGACGGTGATCGGCGCCGGCGTCATCGGTGTCGAGTATGCGACCATATTTTCGGCGCTCGATGTTCCCGTGACGCTGGTCGAGCCGCGAAACACGATACTGGATTTCGTCGACCGCGAGATCGTCGACGACTTCATCCACCAGATGCGCGATCGCGGCATGACGATACGGCTGGGCAGTGCCGTCAAGGAAATCGCCTCGCGCCCGGATTACGCCGAGGTGGTGCTGGCGGACGGCCGCACCATCCGTTCCGAGATGGTGCTTTACGCCGCCGGCCGCTCGGGCAATGTCGGCAGCCTCGGTCTGGAGACGGTCGGCATCGAGGTCGACGGCAGGGGGCGCCTGAAGGTCGATCCCCATACATTCCAGACCAGCGTCTCGAACATCTACGCCGCCGGCGATGTGATCGGCTTCCCCAGCCTCGCCTCGACCTCGATGGAGCAGGGCAGGGTTGCGGCCTGTCACGCATTCGGCGTGCCGCTGCCGCCGCCGCCCGAGACGTTTCCGTACGGTATCTACGCGGTGCCCGAGATCTCTACCGTCGGCCAGTCCGAGGAGCAGGTGCGCGAAAGCGGCATCGCTTATGAGGTCGGCGTCGCGCGCTTCCGCGAGACCTCGCGCGGCCACATCATGGGCGTCAGCAGCGGCTTCCTGAAGCTTCTGTTTTCGGTCGAAACGCGCCGCCTGCTCGGCGCGCATATCGTTGGCGAGGGGGCTACCGAATTGATCCATATCGGCCAGGCGGTCATCAACCTCGGAGGCACGGTCGACTTCTTCGTCAACAACACTTTCAACTATCCGACACTGGCCGAGGCCTACAAGATCGCTGGCCTGGACGCTTGGAACCGGATGGGGCAGGGGTGAACGATCAAGCCTGTGCCGGGCCGCCATCCCGCAGCCATCGCTTGGTGATGGCGACATCGGCGTCACCGAACTCGTGTCCCGCGGCGACGATGCGCGCGTCCACCTCCGCGCCATGGCTATCCAGCAGCGTCAGCAAGGCAGGCGCATAAGGACCATAGGTCTCATCCCTCGCGCCGGCGATGATCAGCACGCGCGTGCCCGACAGGTCCGTCGAGGGCACGCCATCCAACACCGGCATGGGACGAAGCAGGACGGCTCGCGGAATGAGCCCGGGATGCAGGAGCATGACGCTCGAGATCAGGTTGGCGCCGTTCGAATAGCCGAGAAAGGTCGTGCGGGAGAGGTCGATGCGGTGGAGAACGGCGGCATCTTTGACGAAGCGCGCGAACGCGTCCGCCTCGCGGCGGATGCTGTTTTGCTCGAAGCGTGTCGGCGTGATGCGCGTGAACCAGCGCATGCCGCCACCCTCCTGCGGAATCCGGCCCCGCGCCGCGACCAGGCTGGCGCGTTGGTCGATGCGCTGTCCCAGCGGCATCAAGGTGGTCTCGTCGACGCCCGATCCATGCAGCAGGAACAGGCAGTCACCACTCGGATCCGCGGGTGCCAGGAAGCGATGCGCGAACATCGGACCCTCGATCAACGCGGCGCTCCCGGCAGCCATTCGTTCCATGGTTTCTTTCCCTTGATGTCGTTGAAATTCCAAATCTTTTTTGCCGGCTTCAAAACGGAATATTTTGTGCCTCCTATAAAGTTGATCGAACCAAGCGCATTTCAATCCGTTTAGGTTGGTATCGTTCCGTTTGGGAGGATTCGAGGAAGTGGTGCGCCGGGGGTCGCATTGCCGGATGTACAACCAGCTTTGAGGCCTTTTATCGATGACCACGCCAGTTTCGCCGGAGCGCGATACCCGTATCGATGTCTTCCGGGCACTTGCTCTGCTGACGATCTACATCGACCACGTGCCGGGCACTGCGTACGAATATCTGACCTACAGGAATTTTGGCTTTTCCGACGCGGCTGAAGCCTTTGTACTGATCTCAGGAATATCGGTTGCTCTTGCCTATGGCACCAGGTTCCAGCCTGGGGGCCGCCTGCTGTCGACGCTGAAGATGTGGCGTCGCGCCGGCGTCCTCTATGTTTCCCACATCGTCACGACGATGGCCGTCCTGGCTATCTTCTGCGCCGCCGCGGTCTTTGCCAAACGGCCGGAGCTGGCGAATTTCATCAATATGGAACCGCTGATGCGGAACACGCCTGAGACGCTAATCGGCATCGTCCTGCTCGGGCACCAGCTCGGCTACAACAACATCCTGCCGGTCTATTCCGTGCTACTGCTCATCGCGCCGATGTTCCTCCTCCTTCTCAGCGCGAACATCTGGTTGGGCCTCTCCGTTTCCGCGGCCCTGTGGTTCCTCGCCGGCCTCTACCAGGTCGCCCCGCCGAATTATCCGGAGCCGGGGTTCTGGTTCCTCAATCCGCTTTCCTGGCAATTCCTGTTCAACATCGGCCTCGCGGGCATGCTTTATGTGCGCCGAGGCGGCACCATCCCGGTCAACCGCTGGCTGGTCGGCGCAGCAGCGGTTTATGTCATCGGCGCGCTGATCTGGCTGCGCACGCCGCTGTGGGGACAGGTGTCGTGGTTCGGACTGCCGGTGGTGCTGGGAGGCTTCGACAAGACATTCCTGTCGCTGCCGAGGCTCGTGCATATCCTGGCCGTCTGCTACCTGGTCATCGCCATCCCGGCGATCTCGAACGTTTTCCGCACTGCGACCGACCATCCGCTGGCCATACTTGGCAAGCGTTCGCTGCCGGTCTTCATCGCCGGCACGGTGATCGCGATGGCGGCGCAGGTAATGAAGCAGATCAATCCCGGTGGCTTCACCTATGACAGCCTTCTCATTGCCGCCGGCATCGCCATGCAGTTCGCGCTCGCCTACTACCTTGAGTGGCTTGCCATCATGGGGTGGACCGGGAAGGGAAAGCCGGTGCGCAAGATCCGGCCTGTGGAGGCTCAGGCGGTCAAGCCTTCGCTGGGCACGATCCCGCTGTTGACCGGCGCGGGGCGTTAGGGCGACGAGGCGGTCGCGGTGCTGGAAACTATCCGGCCCGCGGCGCCCCGGAAGACGCCCTGACGATCAGATCGACGCCGAGCGTCTCGCGGCGAACCTGCCCGTCGAAATCGAGGATCGTCCTTGCCGCACGCCGGCCGATCTCGGCAATCGGCTGGGCGATTGTTGTGAGCGGCGGGCGCGACTGCGCCGCTTCGGGTACCCCGTCGAAACCGACCACCGAAACGTCGCCTGGGACATCGAGGCCGCGCTCGCGCAGCCAGTCCAGGGCGATCAGCGCCATGCGATCGGACATGGCGAGGATCGCCGTCGGCGGCGTCGGGGTCGCGAAGATCGTCTCGAGGCCGGCTCTGGTGGTGATCTCGTCATTTGCGGTCTCGAAGACCGGGATGGTGGCCGTATCGACACCGTACCGCGACAGTTCATCGAAATAGCCGGCAAGGCGATCCCGCGTGCCTGTATAGACCGCCGCCTTGACCTGCTCCTCCGAGACGAGGCCGGTGCTCTCGTCGGCGAACTGCAGGGCAAGCACGGCGAAGTGGCGATGACCGAGGGCCGCCAGGTGGCGCGCGGCGAGCTTCGCGCCCGCAACGTTGTCGACGCCGATGGCCGAGACCGTTTCGTCGCGAAATCCCAGTTCGAGCGCCACGAAAGGCAGCCTGCGCTCGCGCGTCAGTTCGACAAGGCGCAAGCCGCCTTCGATGCAGAACAGGATGAAACCGTCGACCAGCGCGCTCTGGATGTTCCAGGCGAGCTTTTCCTCATTGCCCGCCGAGACCAGCGCGATGCCGGCGCCGGTGGCGTCACAGGCCTCGGAGATGCCGGCCATCATCGCGCGGGCGAAAGGGTCTTCGAAGAAATAGGAGAGGGGTTCTGTCGTGGCGACGCCGATGGCGTTGACCTTGCCGGCGCGCAGGAGGCGCCCTTTCGGATCGGGGCCTGCGTAGCCGAGGGCTTCCGCGACCGCGCGCACGCGCTCACGGACCTCCTCGCGCACGATTTCGGGGCGGGCGAAGACGTTGGAGGCGGTGCCGTGCGAAACCCCGGCCGCCTTGGCGATATCGGCCAGCCTCACCGGCCGTGTCTTCCCCTGGGTCGAAATCGTCATTCCACACATTCTCCTGGCCCTTCAGTTAGCATCTTCCTTGGATCGATTCAAATTTTTGCTTGATCGCAAGCGCGGATCCAACTAGGATTGAATCGATCCAATCCAGGGATCGTATTCGAGCAAGGAGGGAGCCATGCATCCCGTCAACTTTCTGTTCGAGGATATTTATCGCAACGACTGGGCCATCCGATCGCAGGCGAAGACCGAGGCCAGGCGGGGCCGGCATGGCCCCTGGGCGCGCGACCCACGCCTGCTTGTCGAGCGCAAGCGCGCCCGAGCGGGCGCCATGCCTTGCGCGGTGGCGGTGGATCGATTCAAAACATATCACGAGGTCTGTCATGCATCCCGTTGGCTTTCTGTTCGAAGACATCTATCGCAACTACTGGGGCATCTCGCCCGCCACCGAAAATCCGGAGGCGAGGCGGCTGAGGAAGCCGGCCTTGCGCGAACGCGAATTCCTTGCCCGTCGCGAACGGCGGAGAGGCTGACCTCGCAAGCCTATCGATGCAAGGTCAGGACCGTTGACGCACAACCGCCGACGCGGCGATCGCCAGCCAGCCGACGATGAGCAGGGTGCCGCCGATCGGCGCCGACATCGGAAAGAGCCGCGAGCCGAGAAAGTCACGGGCGAGCAGGTCACCGCAAAACAGCAGCAGACCGGCGAGCAACACGACAGCACCCGTTCGCAACACCTGGTTCACCGCCAGCAGGCCGACAGCGAGGAACACCGGCGCGTGCATCAGCAGGAATGAGGCGGCCGTGCCGGTGAACGCGCCGCCGCGATGCGCGGCCGCCGCCGATAACGCCACGCCGGCGGCGCCGCAAAGGCCGGCCATGAGCACGAGGAAGCGGCTGCTGCCGGTCGGCGATTGTTCGGCGAGGCTCATTCGGAGGGCTCCATGCTTCGTTCTCCAGTTTGCCCGCTATCAGGGTTCGCCGGCTTCCAGCAGCATATGCCGTGTCCGACGCGTCTGAACAATCCAGTTATACGCCGCGCCCAGCGCCATCAGCACGGACGTGCCGAGAAACACCGCGCGCATGCCGAAATGTCCGCCGACGAAGCCGCCCGAGAGTGGCCCCAGCACCTGGCCGGCATACTGCGCCGAGATCGCCAGCCCCAGCACATTGCCGCCCACGCCGTCGGGGACATTGTGGCGGATGACGCTCGTGATGCAGGGCAGCAGGCCGCCGAGTGCCAGTCCCATCAGGAACCGCAGGCCGATGAGCTGCCAGCCTTCGGTGACGAAAGCCTGCGGGATGAGCAGCAGCGCCGAGACCGCCAGCGCTCCGATAACGACATTCCAGTGCCCGACGCGGTCGGCCAGCTTGCCGAGATGCGAGGCCGACAGGATGGCGCCGAGGGCCGCGGCCGACATGACGATGCCCGATACCATGGTCACCCGGCTCTGGTCCTCGATCAGTTGCTGGACATAGACCGTGATGATCGGCTCGATCGACATGGTGGCGAAGGCGAGCAGCATGCCGGTCGTCAGCATGGCCACCACAGGCCGCTTGTCGGGGATCTGAGACCAGCTGCTTTTTGGTTTTCCCGACGGATTGCTTTTTGCCGCCGTCGACCGAGGGTTTTCCTTGATCAGGAAGGTTGTCGCCAGGAAGGCCAGGAAGATGACGCCGCCGGACAGCAGGAAGGTGGCGCGGATGCCGATGATCGGTGGCAGCGCGCCGCCAAGCAGCGGGCCGACCAGCGAACCGGCGGTGATGCCAGCCGACAAAACGCCGAGCGCCCAGCCGGAGCGCTCCTTCGGCGTCTGCATGGCGACCAGGATGGTCGAACCCGAGGAGTAGCCGCCGGCAAAGCCGATCAAGAGCCGCAACAGCACCAGTTGCCAGACCGATTGCACCATGCCGGTCAGCGACATGCAGATCGCCATGCCAAAGCTGGCGCGCACCAGCATCAGCTTGCGGCCGTAGCGGTCGCCCAGCCGCCCCCACAGCGGCGCGACCAGCGCCGCGGCGAAGAAGGTCGCGCCGTAGGCAATGCCGGACCATTGCACGATCGCCGCGTGGCCTTCGGCGCCGAGCTGTTCGACATAGAGCGGCAGGAACGGCAGCAGCAGCGTCATGGCAATGAGGGTGCTGAACGAGCCGGCGAAGCAGACGGCGAGATTGCGCCGCCAGTGAATGTTGTAGCCGCTCTGTTCCGTGCCGTCCTGTGCCATGTCCTGCCTGCCGGGTGATATCCGGGTTGTCGCGGATACCATTTTGGGATACCAAGCTGGTATCCGTCATGGACGTCAACCACGCCGCAGTCAATACGGCAGCGGAAAAGGATGCGCGATGTCGCAGATGCAGAATGTCGAACGCCAGCTTCGGGCGATGATCCTGGGGCTGGAAATCGGCCCGGGCGAGCGCCTGACGGAGCGCTGGATTGAAAGCCGCTTCGGTGCGTCGCGCACCCCGGTGAGGGCGGCGTTGCTGCGTCTGGAGACCGAGGGGCTGATCTGCCGCGACGGTCGGGGCTGGACGGTGTCGCCGATCAACCTGGCCGAGCTCGAGCAGATCGCGGTCTATCGCGAAGCGGTCGAGGTTGCCGCCGTCCGGCTGACGGCAGCGCTCGAGGACCGCGGCGCGGTCGAGGTGATCGCGGCGATGCTCGACTCCTGCGACGCCGGCACGCCCCGCGAGGAGTGGCATCGCGTCGGCATGGATTTCCACATTGAACTGGCGCGGCTTTCCGGAAATGAATTCCTGTTTCGCGCAGTGCGCGATGCCATGATCCGCCTTTCCCGCGCGCGCTGGCTGGAGGTGCGGGATGAGACGGCCCTCGGTCGGGCCTGGGCGGAGCATCATGCCATCCTGGCCGCCGTGCGCGCCGGCGATGGCGAGGAGGCGACGCGCCTGCTATCGGCTCACATCGTCGGCAGTCGCGACCGCCTGGTCAACTCGCTGCACAATGATCGGCGCGGCCTTCGCGCCAGGGGCTTTGCCGTCGTGGCAGCCTGATGGGGAGCTTTCGGAAGGCCATCCCTATTGGCGGTCTTGCAAGTTCCCCGACGCAATGCTGTAGGTACGGGCGCGCATATCGTTCCCGCCATTCATTGTTTGAAACCACTGACGCATGGCCACGCTCGCACGCACCACGGCAAGAGTATGCTACTACGTGCGCAACATTGCGCGGGATCTTGCTCCGCAGGCGCTGTTTCGCAGCCGGCTGGCCGGCTTGCTGGAGCGAGCCAGGAATTCCGGTGATACCGTCCGCGAACGGCTGAACTACTATAACAGGCTCGAGCAATCCTTCGTGCCTAGTCCCGCGGCCGTGCCGGTGAGCGGCATACCGTTCTCACATACGATGTACTACTACGATCTGAAGGAGTTTGCCCGCTACTTCGATGCTCGGTTGCTCATCGACCTGAAGTTTGGCGACGTCGCCAGAGTCCCGAAGATGCCGGCCATCGTCAAGGACAGGCCGATCGTGGAGGACAACAGCAATGCCGTGCTGATGAAGCTCGACAAGTTTCGCCACTTCAACATGCCGGCCGATCCCCTGCGTTTCTGCGACAAGCGCCCGATGGTTGTCTGGCGCGGCGGCCTCAACAATCCGATACGTACGCGCTTCCTGAACGCTGTTGCCGGCTCGCCGCTCTGCGATGCGGGCTCGCCCAAGTCGAATGCGCCGGAGCAGTTCCGCAAACCCTTCCTCACCATCCCGCAACAGAAGCAGTACCGCTATATCGTGTCGCTCGAGGGCCATGACGTGGCGACAAACCTCAAATGGATCATGAGTTCGAACTCGCTCTGCCTGATGCCAGCGCCGACCTATGAGACCTGGTTCGCGGAGGACCGGATCGAGGCCGATGTGCACTATGTGCCGCTGGCGCCGGACTTTTCCGATCTGGCCGACAGGGTCGCCTATTTCGAAAAGCACCCTGCCGAGGCGGAGCGCATTACCGCGGCCGCAAACGCCTATTGCCGCAGGTTTCACGATCCGGAAGAAGAGCGGCTGATCTCGCTGCTCGTCCTTTACAAATATTTCGTCCTGAGCGGCCAGATCGAGCCCGATCGCGAGGTCTGGCGATACATTGCCGGCTGAGCTTAGCTAGAGGAGCAGGCGAGCCTGTTTTCAAGGCCTGATCAAGGGGCCTGCGCTTGCAATAAAACCGTCACCACGCCGCTGTATCTCAGTCGGCTTGCAGCAGGCGGAGCAGCACGATGAACGAAGTCAAAATCAATTCCGGGGCCAAGGACTGGCTGGAAGCCGAGCTCGAGGACACGCTGGACGAGGATTATGAGCTTGAGCTTTCGGAGCCGGCGCTCTCGCTCGAGATCGCGAAGATCTACAAGAACGCGCATCCGCCTTCCATCGAACGCCTGACCTATTTCCGCGAGTTGCTGCGACTGCAGTCCGAGTTGATCAAGTTGCAGTCCTGGGTCGCCTACCACAAGAAGAAGCTGGTGGTGATCTTCGAAGGACGCGATTCCGCCGGCAAGGGCGGTGTCATCAAGCGCATCACACAGCGCCTCAATCCGCGCATCTGCCGCGTCGTGGCGTTGCCCGCGCCGACCGAGCGCGAGAAGTCGCAATGGTATTTCCAGCGTTACGTGCCGCATCTCCCCGCCGGCGGCGAGATCGTGCTGCTCGACCGCTCCTGGTACAATCGCTCCGGCGTCGAGCGGGTGATGGGTTTTGCCTCGCCCGACCAGGTCGAGGAATTCTTCCACGACGTGCCGGAGTTCGAGCGCATGCTGGTGCGCTCGGGCATAACGCTGGTGAAATACTGGTTCTCCATCACCGACGAGGAGCAGCAGATGCGCTTCCTCATGCGGATCCACGACCCGATGAAGCAGTGGAAGCTGTCGCCGATGGATTTGCAGTCGCGGGTGCGCTGGGAGCAGTACACCAAGGCCAAGGAAGAGACCTTCGCCCGCACCAACATCGAGGAAGCCCCCTGGTTCATCGTCGAGGGCAACGACAAGAAGCGCGCGCGCCTGAACTGCATCGACCATCTCCTCACGCAGATGCCCTACGAGGAGGTGCCGCATGAGGAGATCTCGTTGCCGGAACGCGTCTTCAATCCGGAATACGAGCGCCAGGTGCTGCCGCACGAGCTTTACGTCCCGGAGAAATACTGAGCTTTTCTTCCTTCTTCCCGTTCACGGGGAGAAGGTGCCCGAATGGCGGATGAAGGGCGGTGCCGATGCCTGCGGCTGGCCGCCTACATTGCCTATGCTCGCCCGATCATTACGTGCATGGCATGCGGCGTCGCGATGTGCTCGGTACAGCGATAACCGAGCTTCAACATATCGAGGCCGGCGAAGAGATTCTCGCCGGTGCCGAGCAGCACCGGTGAGATCGCCAGATGCATCTCGTCGATCAGTCGCTGCTCGAGATACTGCCGGAACGTCGAAACGCCGCCACCGAGCCGAACATCCTTGTCACCTGCCACGGCCTTCGCCTGCTCGAGCGCCGAATGGATGCCGTCGGTGACGAAGTGGAACGTCGTGCCGCCTTCCATGGTGATCGGCGCGCGCTTGTGGTGCGTCAGCACGAAGACGGGGACATGATAGGGCGGGTTGTCGCCCCACCAGCCTTTCCAGCTTTCGTCCGGCCACGCGCCACGGATCGGCCCGAACATGTTGCGGCCCAGAATATAGGCGCCGACATTCTCGAAGCTGCGGACGGCGAGATCGTCATCGATGCCGGTGGCGCCGCCTTCCTTGCCGATCAACATCTTGTGGAACGTGCGCGTCGTGGTCAGCCATTTGTGCAGGTTTTCGCCGCCGACACCGAGTGGGTGCTGCAGGCTCTGGTCGGGACCGGCGCCGTAGCCGTCGGCTGACAGGGTGAATGCGTTGACACGAAGCTTGGACAAGGCCGCCTCCTGAACCGATTGTAAATCGCAATCGGTTTCTGGATAGCCTTACCGATTGCGAAATGCAAGCGGCGTTCTCGGTTGGTCTCGGCCATTGGCGCGATGACGTGTCTGTCTTGTTGGCCGGAGAGAGGGTACGTGACCGCCCTGGCAATGCGACCTGTGCCTGGTAGCTGCGATCAAGATGGAAGGGAAAGAGGGTTGCGAGGCGGCTCCGCCGACTATCCCCGCAACATCTCCGCCACTTGCGGGGCAAAATAGGTGAGCACGCCGTCGCAGCCGGCACGCTTGAAGGCGAGAAGCGATTCCAGCATTGCCTTCTCGCCGTCGATCCAGCCATTGGCGCTGGCTGCCTTGATCATCGAATACTCGCCCGACACCTGATAGGCGAAGGTCGGCATCTGGAACTCGTCCTTCAGCCTGCGGATGATGTCGAGATAGGGCAGGCCGGGCTTGACCATGAGCATGTCGGCGCCCTCGGCAACGTCCTGTTCGGCCTCGCGTACCGCCTCGTCCGAGTTGGCGTGGTCGATGTAGTAGGTCTTCTTGTCGCCCTTGAGCAGGCCGGCCGTGCCCACCGCCTCGCGATAGGGGCCGTAGAAGGCCGACGCGAACTTGGTGGCGTAGGACATGATCGCCACGTCGTTGAAGCCGTTGGCGTCGAGCGCGTCGCGGATGGCGCCGATGCGGCCGTCCATCATGTCGGAGGGCGCGATGATGTCGGCGCCCGACGCAGCCTGGATGACGGCGGCGGCCGCCACCTGCTCCACCGTCTCGTCATTGACGATGATGCCGTCGCGAAGGATGCCGTCATGGCCGTGGCTGGTGAACGGATCGAGCGCGGCGTCGGTGATGATGCCGATTTCCGGCACGGCGTCCTTGATGGCGCGCGTGGCGCGGTTGATGACATTTTCGGGATCGAGGATGTGCGAGCCGGTCTGGTCGCGCAGCCCCATCTCGACATTGGGGAAGGTAGCGATGGCCGGAATGCCGAGCTTTGCGGCGCGTTCGGCTTCCTTGACCGCCAGGTCCAGCGTCAGCCGGAAGACGCCGGGCATGGCGGCGATCGGCTCGCGCGTGTTCTTGCCGTCGATGACGAAGATCGGCCAGATCAGGTCATCCACGCTCAGCCTGTTTTCCTGAACGAGGCGGCGCGACCAGTCGGCCTTGCGCATGCGGCGCAAACGGCGGCTGCCGGTGATCTCGTCGACATTGCGTGCGCCGGCAGGCTTTGCGGGGGTGAATCTGTTCATTGCCAAAACTCTCTTTTGGCCGGCTTTTATCACGGCCAGCCGCCTTCGACCAATGCGACACGATTGTGCCAGCGCTGGTTGTCCGTGCTGAACCGGAGGCGGTGTCGAGGAGGGACGCGAAGGTTCAGGGCTGTCCGTTGCCTGACAGGATCTGCGACGCGCCCCTGATCGCCACGCGGAAGGCTTCGTCGAAATTCACGCCGCGCACTTGCCAGCGATAGGTCGCGCCGTTCATCGCAAGGCGCCAGTCCGCGATCCAGCCGAGTTCCTTGTCGCTCCACACGATGCTGCCGGCCAGCGCCTTGTCCGCGCCGGCCTGGGGCGCCAGGCGGTCAAGCACCTTCATCTCGGTGGCCGGCAGCGAGGTGTCGTCCAGTTCTTGCGTCGACAGCAGCGATGAGGCGGGAAACGAGGTTCGCATCGCCAGGGATGCGGTGGCATTGACGAATGACTGGCGCATCAGGTCGCCGCGTTCGCTTTCGGCATCCAGCGCGAAATGCCTTTCGCCCTGCCTCACCGACAGAAAGACCGCGAGGCGCGGCCGCGCGGCCAGCCATGGCCGGCTGCCGAGCGTATCGAGCACGCCATCGATCACGGCGGGCTTGTAGATGCAGGTGAGATCGTGCGGCCGATCGTGGGTTCCCTGCTCGTCATGCACCGGAATGCCTTCCATGCGGTCCCGGTAGCGATATTCCGCTACAAACCTGCCGGCATCGTCGCGCAGCGCCGCCATCTGTGGCTTGCCGGGCAGTCGCTGGTCTCCCGAGACCTTGACCAGCACCAGGTCGAGGCAAGTGCGAAACCCGACCTTGCGATTGGCCTCGCCCTGGCCGGTGACGATGGTCGTGGCTCTGTAGAGGTCGTCGACATCGCCCGCGCGCGCGGCCTGGCCGATCAAGCCCGCGGTGACCAAGGCGGCTATGACGACCAGCCGACGCGGGAGCATGCCCACCACCCCGAAACGAATGCCCTGCATCAATGTCTAGCATTGGGGCCGGCACCGGCCAAGCAATGCCGCAAAAAGGTTCGCGGGCCTGCCCTCTAGGTCCTGGCTGCTTGTCGCACGAAAGCCTCGAAGTCGGCGGCGGGGCGGCCGGTCAAGGCTTCGCATGTGTCTGTGGCATGCTCGTAGCGGCCTTCGGCAATGGAGCGGCACAAGGTGGAATAGGCATGGGGCCAGGGGGCTTGCATCGTCGCCAGCGAGCGTTGGAGATAATCGGCGACTGGGTAGGGTACGAATTTCAGCCGGCGGCCGAAGGCCTTGCCGGCCATTTCAGCCATTCGCGCGAACGATAATGGCAATGGCCCCGTCAGCTCGTGGATCTTGCCGGCATGCAGCGCCGGCGATGCCGCGACCGCGGCCGCCGCCAGCGCGACATCGTCTCTCGCCACCGGCGCGACATGCCCGTCGCCAACCGGCAGCGCCAAGCTGCCGGACACCAGCGCGGGCCTGATCCACTCGTTCAGGATCAGATCGGAATAGAGCCCGCATCTCAGGATCGTCCAGGCCGTGCCGCTGTCACGCAGCCGTCGTTCCGCATCCCGGTAGACCGGCGCGAAGTAGAAGGGAGAGTCGGCGTCGACATCCACGATGCTGGTGAAGACGATCGAGGTCACCCCTCGTGAAACGGCCGCGTCGATGGCGTTGGCGTGGTGGCGAAGCATGCTCCGGCCGTCTCCGTCGCTCGAGACGAGCAACAGGGTAGAGATGCCCTCGAAAGCCTGCGACAGGCTTTCGGGATCTCCATAGTCGGCGATCCTCATCATCGGGCTACTGGATGCGTCAGTCGGGGCATGCCTGGCCATGCCGATCGCCGGACGCCCCTGCCGCAGCAGCGCGCGCAATGCCCCGCCGCCGACATAGCCGGACGCTCCGGTCACGAGGATCATGCGGTTGCCTCGCGCTTCCCGTGCTCGCTGTTCGTCAACAAATCAGCTCCTTCGATGCTGGCGAGAGACGGCCCGCATTGCTGTGAGCCTGCTCGTCGCCGACCCCTTCGCGGCATTGACGTGGCCATGCGCCACCCTTTAGCACTTCAATCCCGGCGGCATGGAGGGATTCTTTGACGATGGACTTCGGAGGTGGCGACGAAATCCGGTTCGAACGGTCGGGACGAGCAGCCATCGTCACACTGACCCGGCCGCAGGCGCTCAATGCCGTCACCCATCGTATGGTCAAGGCGCTGGACAAGGCGCTCGACGCCTGGGAACACGACCGGGAGGTCGGTATGGTCGTCGTCAAGGCCGAGGGCAGGGCGTTTTCCGCCGGCGGCGATATCCTTCATATTTACGAGGCCGGGCGAGCCGGCAAGCCGCCGGTCGAGTTCTTCGCCGATGAGTATCGCCTCAACGCGCGCATCGCCCGCTTCGGCAAGCCTTACGTCGCGCTGGTCAATGGCATCGTCATGGGGGGCGGCGTCGGCGTTTCCTTCCACGGTTCGCACCGCGTGCTGACCGAAAACGCTCAGTTCGCGATGCCCGAGGTCGGCATCGGCTTCTTTCCCGATGTCGGCGCCAGCCACCTCCTGCCGGGTCTCGGCGGCGGCTTCGGCATGTATCTGGCGTTGACCGGCAACCGCATCCGCTATGGTGACGCGCTGTGGTCGGGGCTCGCCACGCATGCCGTCAAGGCGGAGGATCAGGCAGCCTTGCTCGATGGCCTCGCCGCGGTCGGCGATCCGGACGAGGTGTTGCGGGGCCTGTCCTTCTCCGCCGAACGCGAAACCGACCAGTCGGCGCTGGACGCGATTGCCCGGCACTTTTCCCAGCCTTCCCTGCATGACATCATCGACAGCCTGGGACAGGCGGCCGCAGCCGATGGCTTCGCGCAGAAGACGCTGGCGACCATTCTCACCCGCTCGCCCACCAGCCTGCGCGTCGCGTGGCGGCAGATCAGCGCCGGGCGGACCCTGTCGATGGACGAGTGCATGAAGATGGAGTTCCGCATCCTGAACCGCATGCTTGCCGGCCATGATTTCTACGAAGGCATTCGCGCCGCGATCATCGACAAGGGCTCGAAACCGCTTTGGCGCCCGGCAAGCCTGGACGATGTCGGCGATGCAGAGATCGACGCCTATTTCCAGTCGCTCGGATCGCTGGAGCTGGCACTATGAGCGAGGTGACCTCGAGGCGCGTCATTCTGCAGCCTTCGACGGTCGAGGTCCTCTTCGCGTGGTTCCAGCGCATTATCGCGGCCTACTGCCTTCTGTTCGGCATCCTCTACTGGGTGCGGTTGATCGGGATTTATCCCGGGACGCTGTGGCGGTTCGACCTGATGCCGGTTCACTGGCAGATTGCGTCGGTGGTGCTCGCGGTCTTTTTTCCCTTCGCAGCGGCCGGCCTGTGGATGCTGGCGTCCTGGGGGCCGGTGATCTGGTTCATATGCGCCGTCACCGAGGTCGGCATGTACGTCGTCTATTCCCAGCTCTTCGGGCACCGCCTGCTCATCGTCATCTCGCACATCTCGGTCGCCATCCTCTACATCGTCTTCCGGGTGCTGATTTATCTGCAGAAGCGGCCCCCGCGCGCGCCTGAAACGGATCCGCCCAGTGGCCGCGGCGCAGCCGATTCAGGTGCGTCCGGACTTCGCTAAATCTTTAGGTTAATTGTTCTTGCGCGAGTGACCGTCCGTTAAGCCTCTTCCGAAACCTCTTACCGGTAAGCTCTTGTTAGCCTTGGCGTTTAAGTCGAATTTTATGAGTATTCGATAGTGTCGCGATCAAGGTGAAGAACAAAAAATCACCGGGCGACAAACGAGAGGCAAAGACAATGATCAATTCGCGTCCGGCGGCGAAGACCGCCAACGTATCCGACGACCGCCGCGAGGCGATCCGTTCGCTTTACATGGAATCGCTGCAGTTGGTGGAGCGCCTGCACCGCCGTCTGCTTGACGTGATCAAGGACGAATTCGACCGCAATGGCCGCTCCGACATCAATGCCATCCAGGCTCTGCTTCTGTTCAACATCGGCAATTCGGAGCTGACCGCCGGCGAGCTGCGTTCGCGCGGTTACTATCTCGGCTCGAACGTCTCGTACAATCTCAAGAAGCTGGTCGACCTCGGCTTCATCAACCATCAGCGCTCGCGCATCGACCGCCGCTCGGTCCGCGTCTCGCTCACCGAAAAGGGCGCCGAGGTGGCCGAAGTGGTCGCCGGCCTCTACGAGCGCCATGTCGGCTCGATCGAGCAGGTCGGCGGCATCAACACCGACGAGTTCAAGCAGATGAACCGCGCCCTGCAGCGGCTCGACCGCTTCTGGAACGACACCATCGCGTATAGAATGTAAGAGTTAATACAAACACTTAGCGTTTTCTCTGGTGCGCTAAGTAGCCTAACAGGGGCTAACGTAGCTGTGCGTTGCCTCCATTTTCGCGCCAGTTCGCGCCAGCGTGTGCGTGGCACCGATGGACATATCTACGCCCCTCCCTTTGGCTGCGGGTGACGCCATTACGGGCCGTCTCCTTGTCTAGCGAAGGACCTACCAGCCATCACAAAGTCTGCGGCTGAAAACAACAGCAGCGTTGAGGTGAAAGCAAAGAGCCACCCGGAGGCGGGAGATAGTTTTTCCTTCTCGTTCAAGCGTGAGGACGCCAAGGAAGTTTATGGCACATTTCAGCGCGTGAAGGCGGAGAAGAAAAAAGGCCCGCCTCACGGGTTGCCCTCCGGGGCACCTGACGATTTCGCGGCTCTGCCGTCGCCAGACAACAGCGACAAGTACGAGTTCAAAAGCTAAGCTGCGAGATTGGCGCTCGAAAACCTGAACTCGGTGTCGGCGACAACGCCCGATGGCGATCTACGCATTTTGGTGGATGCTGTCGCCAAGCTGATGAAGGCTTCCGGCGAGCTGGACGAGTTGGAAAATCTGGCGAAAGCTATGGACAAATAGGAACCGGCCGGCCATCGCCAAGATGCTCCGGGCGCATTTGCCGCCCAAGGAATCTAGGTTTGCGCTACCGGCGCCGAAACCATAAGGGAAACGTCCTGCATCATCGAGCGCCAGACCAAAAGCGCTTCATCACGTCCTGCGGGCTGGGCGGCAATTCCTGCCTGCTTTTCACCGTGGCTTTTCTCACAAGAACCTCGAATTGCGGCCTGTTATTCTGCGGCACGCCTTTCCAGTAATTTTCAGCCGACGCCGGGTCCAACGCTTTTCCTGCTTTGGCTGCCGTTTTCATGTCGCTGTAGTACCTCAGATCACCCGTGTGTACAGCGTCGTCCTGCTCGTATTCCATTTCATACAGGTATTTCTTGGGGTCGCTGGTTCCGCCCCTTAGGCGCCACATGTATTCACCCATCGGCTTATCCCTCCAGAGATAGAGAGAGTTCTTTCGAATGCTCCCGCCATCCCCGCTAGGATGCCCACCCCCCACCCCAATTTACGCGGGCTTCCCGGCCGCCGGGCCCTTCGAAGCGGTTCATCATTGGAGCCAACCTGAAGCCCACAGCTGTTGCGCCGGGTCGGCACCACGATCTGTCCCACCTCAAACTCTTCGTTCGTATAATGATAGCCAAGCGGCATCACGCACCCATAAGCAGACCGAGGCCGGTATACAACAAGTCCGAAGAGTGACCCTTTTAGCGTGGCAGGAACAGATCTTTCAGGCTCAGGTCCAGCTTGATGATTTTAGACAGCTTCTCGATCAGCCCCTCGGCTGGCCGGATTTTCAGCTTCGTGCGTACCGTCTTGCCGTCGGGCGTGAGTTCCTCGGTCTCAAACTCCGCCTCAAGGGTCAGGCCACGCTCGCGTAGGCTATCCATCAATTCAGGCGTATCGGCCGCCTGTGGAACGATGGTGTTCGGCGCGATCCTGTGGCCCTGGTTCTCGGCCAGAGACATGCCGCGCTCAATCAGTTCCACGGTATTGAAACCTCGGTCGATAAGCCCGAGCGCCAAGTCGTCCTTCGGCGGGAAGAAGTATTGGAATATCCCGATGGCCTTCAACCGTTCCTGAATCTCGTCAATCCGAGTGCCCTGTAGCAGTATCTCCCAATCCTGATCGGAAAACTGGTAGGTCGGGACGGGGCAAATGCCTTGCTTCCGGTCCTCGGCGAGGTTGTCAAGCGCCTGGAATTGCCCAAGGAAGAACTCGGTGATCCGCATGAAGCCTTCCGTTTGCGCAGCCAGTCCATCGGCCTTGCGCAGGCCATCCCAGTCGAGGGACGCGGCCTGCTGTACACCGTTGAGAATATGGCTCAGCACCGGAAGGTGGCTCCGGCCGATGGCGTGGAAGAAGGGAGCCAAGGCTGGCCCGTAGGTTTCCTTCAGAACGTCTTGGCCGGCTTCACCCATCGCCAAAATCGTAGCAAGTTCGGTGATCTTATGGATGTCCAGCGCTCCATTTTCATCGCCAAAGACCGTCCGCGCCGTATGGGCGAGGTCGACAGCCAATGGACGCGCAACCAACACCTTCACGTCGGGCATCGTCGCCTGCACGTCCACCCGCATGAGCGCTGCAATACGGGGGTTGTACTCGGCGGAGACCAAAATGAGCCGTTTGTCTCTGTCATCCACGGCGATGGCCTGAACGTCGTGCGTCAGTCCACTGCTGCCCTGGATTTGCTTGTAGTCGCGGTATTCCGCGCCAAGGGCAGAGCAAAAGCCTTTCCAGATATCTTTGTCGTTCGCCGATTCAGCCGCCATCGATGCCTCATTATAAAGCAGCTATCTTAAGTTGAGCGCTGATCCGATGCGAGAGGTGGCCCAAACCTTCCCCGTGTTTCTGCGGCCAGCTGGGATACTGTGACGAGAAAGACCGAGCTCGGTTGCGGATGGCAACGCTGCTCGCTACGGTCCACCTAAGTTGATGGGGGGATTAATGCGCATACGCTTTACAGTAGTGGCGGCCGTTCTGGCGCTGGCCGGCTGCGAAACCAGCGGCCGGACAACCGCTGAATTTCATGTGAACTCATTGCCGGAATACAAAGAGCATCAAATGTGCCTGGGCCGACAGGCCTACACCTATTCCAAGGCCCAAGGCTCGCCGCTGGAACTCGGGGTTATCGCCTCCTCGGCGTGCAACCCCACGCGGGCCGCGCTCTACAGTGCCATCGCCGCTGTGAAGGGCGTGTATTTCGCGCGTGGCTACACGGACACGTCCGAGCGGGAA